>ULRA01057510.1_pt1 | contig 120581 bp, 118 predicted proteins | sample 1954981 | NCBI WGS metagenome assembly ULRA01 (sample SAMEA4835669, study PRJEB28245) | human gut metagenome | biome: gut microbiome; material: fecal sample | place: Denmark | collected 2008
CCTTAAATTAAAACAAATTAAACCTTAATCTATGAAACGAAGTAAATTATCAAAATTACTCTTGTTTTTGCTGATTGCCTCTGGTCATAATGTAGCATTGTATGCTACCGAAAGTGGTATTTCAGTATCTAATGGATCGTTGTCATCTAGTTCTGTGGCAAAGGTCACCACAACAGGTCAGGTTGTTGACGCTAAAGGCGAACCTCTGATTGGAGTAAGTATCCTTGAAGTTGGTACGACTAACGGTACAATTACCGACATAGATGGTAACTTTACATTATCTGTAAATGAAGGTGCAACACTGGAAATCTCTTATATCGGATATAAGACTCAGACTTTGCCTGTTCGCGCTAAGTTGGGACAAATTGTAATGAAGGAGGACACTGAAGTTTTGGATGAAGTCGTTGTAACAGCTTTGGGTATCAAGCGTTCACAGAAAGCCTTGAGCTATAATGTACAGGAAGTGAAAGGTGATGCTCTGACAGCTGTGAAGGATGCAAACTTCATGAACTCATTGGCTGGTAAAGTTGCTGGTGTGCAGATCAGTAGTGGTGCAACTGGAGCCGGTGGTGCAGCTCGTGTTGTCATGCGTGGTATGAAATCTTTGACAAAAGATAACAATGCTCTGTATGTAATCGATGGTGTGCCTGTCTTTAATACTGGTTCAAGTGGTGGTGAAGGACAATATGGATCTATGGGTGGTTCTGATGCTGTAGCCGACCTGAACCCGGATGATATTGCTAGTGTCAGCATGATGACCGGTCCGTCTGCTGCTGCCTTGTATGGTTCTGCTGCTGCAAATGGTGTTGTTTTGATTACAACGAAGAAAGGTCAGACTGAAAAAACAAATCTTACAGTATCGAATAGTACTACTTTCTCCAAAGCTTATATCATGCCTGAAATGCAGAACCGTTATGGTACAAGTGCTGGTTTGCTTAGCTGGGGTGCTGCAACTGATAGAAGATACGATCCGTCTGACTTCTTTAACACTGGAACAAACATCATTAACTCTATAGCTCTGTCTACCGGTAATGCTAAGAATCAGACTTATCTGTCTGTTTCTACAACCAATTCTGATGGTATTTTACCGAATAACAGCTATAATCGTTATAACTTTACTGCTCGTAATACTACTAACTTTTTGAATGATCGCTTGACATTGGATATCGGTGCTCAGTACATTATTCAGAATAACAAGAACATGGTATCACAAGGACAGTATTACAACCCGCTGCCAGCTTTGTATTTGTTCCCGCGTGGCGATAACTTCGATGAAATTCGTTTGTATGAACGTTACGATACAGACTACGGTTACATGAAGCAATATTGGCCTTATGGTGATGGTGGTATGTCTTTGCAGAACCCTTATTGGATTCAGAACAAGATATTACGTACTTCAGAAAAGAAACGTTATATGTTGAACGCTTCTTTGAAATGGAAGGTGACCGACTGGTTCAATATCACGGGACGTGTCAATCTGGATAACTCGGATTATCGCAATCGCAGCGAAAAGTCGGCTTCTACGTTGACTACCTTCTGTGGTGTGAATGGTGGTCTGGAAGATGCAATGCGTCAGGAACGTTCAATTTATGCCGATGTTCTGGGGAATATTGACAAGACATTTGGAGAGTTCCGTTTGAATGCGAACTTTGGTGCATCTATCTATCATACTTCCATGAATCAGTTGTCTATAGCCGGCGACTTGAAGATTCCGAATTTCTTCCAGATGAATAATATCAACTATTCGGCTAACTACAAGCCGGATCCTCAAGGATATGATGATGAAATTCAGAGTGTTTTCGCAAGTGCAGAATTAAGCTGGAGAAATCAGTTGTATTTGACTGTAACGGGACGTAACGACTGGGATTCTAAGTTGGCTTACTCTAAACATCCTTCGTTCTTCTATCCGTCTGTCGGTTTGTCAGCTGTATTGTCTGATATGCTTGAGTTGCCGGAAGTTATTTCTTACGCAAAGATTCGAGGATCATATACTATTGTGGCTTCTTCGTTTGATCGTTTCTTGACCAATCCGGGTTATGTGTACAATGCACAGACTCATAACTGGGAAAATCCGACAGTTTATCCGATGGATGATATGAAACCGGAAAAAACTAAATCATGGGAAATTGGTCTTAACTTGAAGTTCTGGGAAAATCGTTTCAACTTGGATGCAACTTATTATCGTTCAAATACATTGAATCAAACATTTAGTGTTGATATTCCTCCATCTTCTGGTTATAATAAGGCTATTGTTCAGGCTGGTAATGTACAGAACCAGGGTGTGGAATTAGGTTTAGGTTTCCACGATGAATGGGCTGGATTTGGCTGGTCTACGAATGCAGCATTTACATTGAACCGTAATAAGGTTATTCGTCTGGCAAGTGGTAGTGTGAATCCTGTTACAGGAGAAGAAATCCAAATGGAGAACATGCCTGTTGGTTGGTTAGGTAAGGAAAACGTAGCGCCTCGTGTTATCTTGACTGAAGGTGGCTCTATGACAGATATTTATGTATATAACCAGTTGACTCGCGATAATAACGGTAATATCAAGGTTGACCAAAACGGAAATCTGTCGATGACTTCTTCTTCAACCCCGACTAAGGTAGGCGATTTGGATGCTGACTTCAATTTGGGTTGGACTAACCACTTTACTTATAAAGGTATTGATTTAGGAGTTGTATTGTCTGCTCGAGTTGGTGGTTTGGCTTATTCTGCTACGCAAGGTATTTTGGATTACTATGGTGTATCCGAAGCTTCTGCTACAGCTCGTGACAATGGAGGCATTCCTATTAATAATGGTCTGGTTACTGCACAGAAATATTATCAGACAATTGGTACCGGTGAAGGTGGATATGGTCGTTACTATTTGTATAGTGCGACAAACGTTCGTTTGCAGGAATTGAGCTTGAATTACACTCTTCCTAAAAAATGGTTTAAGAATGTAGCCAATATTACTTTGGGTGTTGTAGGACGTAACTTGTGGATGATTTATTGTAAAGCTCCTTTCGATCCTGAATTGTCGGCAGCTACCGCAAGTAACTATTATATGAATGTGGACTATTTTATGCAGCCAAGTTTGCGTAATATTGGTTTTAATGTAAAAGTTCAATTCTAATTTTGAGGAGATTCCTATTATGAAAAACTATTTGAAAAATATAACCTTGGGTGCAGCTTTATTGGTTTTGGCTGGAGGCTGTACAGATAAGTTTGAAGAATATAATACTAATCAGTATCAGATTCACGAGGCTGATCCTTCCACATTGATGAAGTCAATGATTGAAACTATTGTCAATATTCAACAGAATGACTCTCAGATGATGGATCAGATGGTAGGACAGCTGGGTGGCTATCTGTGTTGTTCCAATACATGGAGTGGTACTAACTTTGGAACATTCAATCCTAGTGATTCCTGGACAGCTAGTCCATGGAATACTTCTTACCAGAAAATCTATGGAAACTTCTTCCAGATTCAGGAAGCAACCAATTCTACTGGACACTATTATGCATTTGCTTGCATGATTCGTGCAATAACAATGTTACGCGTGACCGACTGTTATGGTCCTATGCCTTACAGTCAGGTAAAGAAGGGTAATTTCTATGTAGCTTACGATTCTCAAGAAGATGTGTACAAGCATATTCTGGAAGATTTGGGAAATGCGGCAAGTGTATTGTATAACTATTATGTAAGTACAAGTGGTTATGCTCCTTTAGGCTCGAATGACCCTGTGTTCAATGGTGATTATTCAAAATGGGCTAAATTGGCTAACTCCATGCGTTTGCGTGTGGCTATACGTATCAGCGATACATGGCCTGAGATGGCGAAAGAGGCAGCAGAAGCGGCTGTTTCTGATCCGGCTGGTTTGATTGAAACAAATGTAGATAATGCGATGATGGATTGCGGAACACAGACAAATCCATATCAGTTGGCAGCTGTCAGCTGGGGTGATTTGCGTGTGAATGCAAACATTGTTGACTATATGAATGCTTATAATGATCCACGTATGCCTAAGTATTTCAATAAGTCGACTATGGCTGGCAAAACAGATCAATATGTTGGAATGCGTACGGGCGACAGCAATTTTGCGAAAGGAGATGCTGCTGCATTTTCAACACCAGCTATTACCGGAACAGATAAGTTGATGGTATTCTGTGCTGCCGAAACAGCATTCCTGCGTGCAGAAGGTATTTTGAGAGGATGGAATGTTGGAGATAAGAAGGCTAAAGAATATTATGAAACAGGTATACGTCTTTCAATGGAACAATACTCTGTATCGGGTGATGAGTATTTGGCAATAGATAAAGCTCCTACCGTATCACATGCCAGTGATAATGTACAGAGAGCTGCGGCTACTATTTCCAATACAGTTTCTGTAAAATGGGATGACAGTGACAATTCTCTTACGGGTAAGAACTTCCAGCGTATTATCACTCAGAAATGGATTGCCAATTATCCGTTAGGCTTGGAGGCATGGGCTGAATATCGCCGTACGGGATATCCGGAACTGTATCCATGTATCGATAACCTTTCAGATTGTGGTGTCAGCAGTACAAGAGGTATGCGTCGTTTAAGTTTCCCATATACAGAAGCACAGAATAACACTACAAATTATAATCAAGGAGTTGCTGAATTGGGAGGCGCTGATAATGAGGCTACCGATTTGAAGTGGGCTAAAAAGAACTAATAACATTAAATGAATATTTATGAAAAAGATATCTTTATTATATACCTTATGTTTGTCATTACTGACTTCCATTTTTGTAGGTTGTAGTGATTGGACAGATATGGAAGCAAAGTCGTTTCCTGAAGAAGTAACTTCTGATGAATATTATGCTGCATTACGTGCCTATAAACAGAGTGACCATCAAGTTTCTTTTGGATGGTATGGAGGATGGACTGGTGATGGAGCTTATATGAAAAACTCTTTGGCTGGACTTCCTGATAGTTTGGATATTGTTTCTTTATGGAACAACAGTAAAAATTTGACTGAAAAGCAGAAGAAAGATTTAGCTTTTGTTCAGCAAGTAAAAGGAACAAAAGTTGTTGTTTGCCAAATTATTGGTAGTGTAGGAGATGGATTTACTCCTTCTTATGTTACTGATAACTGGGAAGAAAATGGATATGGAAGTGATCGTGAAGCGATTAACGCTTTTTGGGGATTTGATGAAACAAATCAGGAGGCTATGGAAGCTGCTATTCGTAAATATGCAAGAGCAGTAGCCGATACAATTAACTATTATGGTTATGATGGATTTGATATTGATTATGAACCCAATGCTGGTCCTTATGTAGGTAATCTTGTAATGTCAGGTAATAATTCACGATTTGCAATTTTCCTTGAAGAACTTAGTAAATATTTGGGACCACAATCAGGGACAGGTAAATTATTGGTGATTGATGGAGAGCCTCAAAGTATTACAGATCAACCTCAAGTTGGACACTATTTTGACTACTTTGTAATTCAAGCTTACAATCCTGGAAGTGATTCTAACTTAGATGGTAGACTTCTTGGAGGGCCTGGAGCATATCGTTGTGGCTTGATGGAAACTTTTGGAAAAGAACTTGGTGAAGAAAGAGTCACTAATATGACGATAATGACAGAAAATTTTGAAGCTGTAGATGCGGCAATGAATGGAGGTTATTCATATAGAGACCGTTATGGTAATTCTATGTTGTCATTGGAAGGTATGGCTCGTTGGAAACCTACAAACGGTTTCAATAAGGGCGGTGTAGGAGTTTATCATTTAGAAGCAGAATTTGGTACTACTCCAGAATGTAAAAATATGCGCAAGGCCATTCAAATTATGAATCCTTCTTCACATTCATTACTTAAATATTAATTAGATTATGAAACTGAATTATATAAAAACATTTTTCTTCTCAGCATTGATAGCTGGTGTGGGAATATTTACAGCATGTGATGATGCAGAATATTCTGCTCTTGATAATCATGCTTATATACAAGAAGCCCTTAATGGAGCAGGTGCGAAAGTAACGGTACAGGCTACTGGAGAAACCACTACTACGATCAATATTCATATGAGTAATGCTGCTTCTATAGATAGTCATTATAAGCTTGTAGTAGATTCTTCTATATTAGATGAATATAATAAACAAAATGGTACAAGTTACGTAACCATTCCTGAAGGTGAATATGTTTTGCCCGAAGATATTGTTATTAAATCTGGAGAATATAATGCTGAAGAAACAACAATAACTTTGAAAGCCTTTACCAAGGAAATGGTAGATTCAGGAGAAGCTTATGCATTGCCTGTCAGACTGGTTTCGAAGGATGGTAACTACCCTGTTATGCCTAATACAGGAACTTATGTTATTTTAGCAGAAAATATTATTCAGTTCTCTGCTCCTCAGTTTGGTGGAGGTGCTAAGTTATATTCACCAGAGTATATCTCTGCTCCTGAAACTTATGCGCAGTATACTGTAGAAGCACGTTTCCAAATTAGTAATACAAATAATCGTAACCGTGCTGTATTTTCAACTAATGACGGCTCCGGTCACTATATATTATTGCGTTTTGAAGATCCTCAGTCTGCTAATAGTGATCATCCTGCCCACTCGTTGGTTCAGATTCAGCTTCATGAGGGTATGTATGTTAACCCTGCTAATCATTTTGAAACCAATAAATGGCAACATATAGCTATGACTTTCGATGGAACTACTTACCGAATTTATGTAAATGGTATTGAAAGTGGTAAGTTGGAGTGTGCTACTCCTTGTTTGACATTCAAAGGTGTTAACTGGTTTACTGATGGAGATGGAAATCAGTCAGGTTGGTGGAATGGTTGTAACATTTTGGTAAGCCAGATACGTATTTGGTCTGTAGCTCGTAATGCAGCTCAGATTCAGAACAGTATGACACAGGTGAGTCCAAAGTCTACCGGATTGGAAGCATATTGGCGTATGAATGAAGGCAAAACAGAAGAAAGAAGTGATGGTACTTACACTGTATTCGAAGATGCGACAGGTAAAGGACATACTTTGGAAACTAAACAAAAGGTTACTTGGGTAGAAGGTATCTTGTCTACTGAAACGGCAACTCCTTGGAAATAAATATTTTTAATAATAATTCACCTCTCTGACAGACAGAGAGGTGAATGAAATAAAGACTAATAGTATGAAAAAGTTTTTTCATTATATATTAATGGCCGCCCTGATAGGGGGAGTCATTCCTTTTACATCGTGTAGTGACGACGATGAAACAATTAATGAATGGAATCTAAGTTATATCTCCTTGCTTCCTGTTGATTATTTGAAACCTCTTACTACTGAGTTTAATTTGACCCATTCGGAAGGTATAGGAATAGAAGGTAAGGTAGACTTCCAGTTTATAGCTGTTGCATCAAAACCGGTAGATCAAGATATAGCTGTAGATATTGAAGTAACTACGGATCTTCCTATTAGTGCGAATAAAATTGCTTTGAGTTCACAAAAAGCCGTAATAAAAGCTGGACAAAAACAGTCGGAACCTATAACTTTGAGTATTACTGACTGGTCTGAGTTGATTAATGTAAAAGCGGCTGCTGAATACTTTCTTAAAATTAACATGAAATCTATTAATTCGAATGCTCAAGGAGTTACTGTTAGTGACTTTAATAAAGGATTTGCATTTACAGTGAAGAAAGCAGCGGAGAAACCAAAACAGGATGTATTGGTTACTACACCGAAAGAATGGATATTTACTTTTATGGACGGAGTAGAAAACCCAGGAGCTAATACTGTGGCAGGAACGGGAAGTAATGATGTGGCTACTAATGGAGTTCCTTTCTGGTTGACTGTTGATTTTAAATCTGTAAAAACTATATCAGGTATACAGACTCAGCATTGGGCAAATATGTATGCTCCAACAAAAGTAGAGTTGTTTACTTCAGACAATGGAAGTAGTTGGAAGTCAATAGGAGTGTTCGAAACAAGTAGTTATCTGCAAACCATTAAGTTTAATCAGAGAGTAAACACTCGTTTCTTGAAATATCAGATGATTGATGTTCCTGGTCGTGTTGATATTACGAGATTCTCAGTGTATATGTATCAATAAAAGATTATTTTGTTGATTAAATAAGAACAACCGATAATCATATATCGGTTGTTTTTTTATTTTCTATAGAATGTTTCTATCGAAGTGTTGATGTAGTACTTCAAAGATTGAGGTTCTCTATACCAATATTTCGGAGAAATAGTGTATTTATTCTAATAATTATTTTGTTAACTAATCAATCATCTTTTAATGAAAAACCTGTACTTTTTAGGATTGCTTCTTTTGTGTGGAGGACTCTTCTCTTGTTCGTCGGCTATAAAAGATCAGGCTAATTTTGATGTCATTCCGTTGCCGCAAGAAATACAAACTACTGCTGTTGGTGATTTTGTTTTGAACAACAATACCGTTATTGTATATCCAGCTGGTGATGATACGATGAAACGTAATGCTGAATTTTTAGCTGGATATATCAAAGAACAGACGGGGAAGGAGTTAGAAGTGACAGATAAGTCCGTCGATAGGAATGCCATTATTTTGTCTACGGGGCTGGATAATAAAAATAAAGAGGCTTATCATCTTGAAGTTGAAAAGCATTTGATTCGTGTACAAGGTGCTTCTGCTGCCGGAGTCTTTTATGGTATTCAGACATTGCGTAAGTCGATGGCTGAAGCCGGACATGCAGATGTGGCTTTTCCTGCGGTTGAAATCAATGATTACCCTCGTTTCTCTTATCGTGGGGTACATCTGGATGTTTCACGTCATTTCTTCCCGGCAGATTCTATCAAGCGTTTTATCGATATGCTTGCCTTGCATAATATCAACCGTTTTCACTGGCATCTTACAGACGATCAGGGTTGGAGAATTGAAATAAAGAAACGTCCGGAACTTACAACGATTGGTTCTAAACGTGCGGAAACGGTGGCGGGTCGTAATTCTGGAGAATACGATCATGTGCCCTATGGAGGGTTCTATACTCAGGATGAGGCTCGTGAAATTGTAAAATATGCCCAGGATCACTTCATTACAATTATTCCCGAAATTGATTTGCCCGGACACATGCAGGCTGCATTGGCTGCTTATCCTTATTTAGGTTGTACAGGCGGGCCGTATGAAGTCTGGAAGCAATGGGGTGTTTCCGATGATGTGTTGTGTGCCGGTAACGATGAAACTCTAAAATTTATCGAAGATGTATTGGGTGAAATCGTTGAAATCTTTCCTTCCGAATATATTCATGTAGGTGGTGATGAATGTCCGAAAGTCCGTTGGCAAAAGTGTCCGAAATGTCAGGCTCGCATTAAAGCTTTGGGCATCAAGGCAGACGATAAGCATACTGCTGAGCAGAAACTGCAAGCTTACATTATTGATTATGCAGAGAAGTTCTTGAAAGGAAAGGGACGAAAGATGATAGGATGGGAAGAAATCCTGGAAGGAGGATTGAGTCCTACAGCTACAGTTATGTCATGGCGAGGCAAGGAAGGAGGCATTGAAGCTGCAAAGATGGGAAATGATGCTATCATGACTCCAGCTTCTCATTTATATTTCGATTATTATCAGACGATGGATACTGAAAAGGAACCGTTGGCTATCGGTGGATATGTGTCTGTAGAACGAGTATATAGCTATGAACCGATTGATCCGAGTCTGACTGCTGATGAGGCTACTCATATCATCGGAGTTCAAGCTAATTTATGGACAGAATATGTTCCCACTTTTAGCCAGTTGGAGTATATGGAATTACCTCGTCTGGCTGCCTTGTCGGAAGTCCAATGGACGATGCCCGATAAAAAGAATTACGATAACTTCCTGCAACGTTTGCCGCAATTGATTTCAATTTATGATCGGGAAGGATATAATTATGCTAAGCATGTTTTTAATGTTAAGGCGGAATATATTACAGATTATGTAAATAATTCAATTAAGGTGGTGTTGTCTGCTATCGGAAATTCACCGATTTATTATACGCTCGACGGTAGTGAACCTACGGAAAAGTCCCAGTTGTATGGTGATACACTTTCGTTGAAAGAAAGTTGTGTTTTGAAAGCTATCACTATCCGTAATAATAAAAAGAGTGATGTTCTTACAGAAAAAATCGATTTCAATAAAGCTACTGTCAAGCCTTTGACATTATTGCAGCCGATCAATGAGAAATATAAATTCAATGGTGAATATACATTGGTAGATGGTTTAAGTGGAACACCCAATTACAGAACAGGACGGTGGATTGCGTTTTATAAGAATGATATGGAGGCGGTAGTCGATTTAAAGCAGGAGACTTCCATTCATAAAGCATGGGTACGGACTTATGTGGAGATTGGAGAAGAAATCTTAGACGTAAGAAGCATTTCGGTATTGGCATCCGATGATGGTAAAATTTATAAGGAGTTGAAAACGGTTGACTTTCCTCCTGTCACTTCTAAGGACAAAAATGGTATTTATACTCACGAAGTAGAGTTCAATTCTATAAATGCTCGTTATGTTAAGGTGATCGCTAAACCGGAATATAAGATTCCCGCATGGCATTGGGGAAGTGGCCGACCTGCATTCATCTTTGTAGATGAAATCGGTATCGAATAGTCCGGTAAAGCATACGTAGGTATTGGGAGTTTTTTAGGTAATATGAGAGACATTGCACTGAATGATGAATTTAGTAAATGTCGGAGTCGTTTATGGAACGTTTGTTTTGTGTTGAAAACATGAACAGATGACTATAAACGACTTTTTTATGATATTAAAACGATAAATAGCTTGTTGATAAGTATATTTCCGTAACTTTGCCCCCAAGTGGTACAGTTATTTATTGTGACTAAAAAGGAAAATTTGTAGTATGAAAGAACAATATTGGAAATATTCTCTCATTATTTTTATCATCGGATTGGGAATTTTGTTGTTTCGTCAGGCACAGCCGTTCATGAACGGCATATTAGGAGGGTTTACCTTATATCTGTTGTTGCGTAATTTTTCGAACTGGCTTCAGAGCAAGATAAAACCGCTTCTGGCAGTCTGGATTATTACAATAGGAGTAACACTCTTTATTTTGATTCCTCTATCGTTGTTCAGTTGGGCTATTGTAAGTCAGATTTCGGGAATGCATTTTGATACCCAGTCAATCATTCAGCCCGCACGTCAGGCTATCGATATCATTGAGGAACGGACTGGATTCGACTTGCTGTCAGAACAAAGTTTATCGTTTATGGTGTCCCAGGCATCTTCCATCGGCCAAAAGATCATGAGTGGGGTAAGCGATTTAGTTGTTAATCTGGCTGTAGCCATTATGCTCTTGTTCTTTATGTTGTGGGAAGGCAAGAAAATGGAACATTATGTATCGACCATTATGCCCTTTACCGAAAGTAACAAGCGTGAAGTTCTTAATAAAATCCAGTTGATGGTACGCTCGAATGCCATCGGTATTCCGTTGCTGGCTGTTATACAAGGTGTTATTTCTTTGGGAGGATACTGGCTGTGCGATGCTCCCAATCCGTATTTGACTGCATTGCTTACGGCATTTGCTTCAATCATTCCGCTGGTAGGCACGGCTTTGATTTGGGTTCCGGTATCTGTTTACTTCCTGATCATGGGTGAATGGGTAAATGCGCTTATCCTGCTAGGATATGGAGGTATTATTATCTCTCAGTGTGATAACCTGATTCGTTTCATTCTTCAGAAGAAAATGGCCAATATTCATCCATTGATTACAATTTTTGGTGTTGTGGCCGGACTGCCGATTTTTGGATTTATGGGAATTATTTTTGGACCTTTGCTGGTGTCATTATTCCTGTTGTTCCTTGACATGTTCCGCAAAGAATATCTGTTGGACGGTACGGAGGAGGAAGAGGAAGCATGAGATCGGTATGCATACATTCATCGGCCAAGTTAGATTTGGATACGTTCTTGCGTGAACTGGATGTTCCTTTCCAATTTGAATTTGAAGGTTACGACGGAGAACGCAGCTATTATTATTTCACTCGTCCGGAAATCTCAACAACCATGTTTGTCATAGCAGAGGGGCCGGATGAATATGAAGTTATGATAGACGGGCTGGCCTCTTATAGCGATTATAAGTTTTTTCCCTACCTGCTGGATTGTTTAAGCCAACACCTCAATCATACCACATTGACATTTCCCGATGAGGCGGGGCAAACAGTGTATCGAATATACGATGAAGCATGGATTGAAGATGCCATTGGAGAAGAAATAGCAATGCTGAAATCGGCATTGTCTGTGTTTCCACGTTACTATGTGGGGTTTCCATTGGAAGGAACCCCTTATTTATCGTTGGCATTACTGGCGCAATATGGGGTAAATCTTCATTCTTCCACGCCACGCATTTATGGCTATGTGCAGTATATCATGCGGAAAGGTCTGCTTCCCCAGGCTACCGATGCCGAGCTGGAAGAAGATCGTCGGCGGGAAGAAATGGAGACAGAAGTCGATGTACCTCAGCATGTTTCCATTGGACGAGTTAAGTCCTGGCAGATAGACGGGGCCGAAACTTGGGAAAGTTATTCGCGTGAAGATACAGAAATGCTGGTGGCTCTCGGTGAAAGTTATCGGGCTGGAGCGGATGTAGCGGGAGTCGTGCTGAACGATTTAGGAACTATCTATCAGGAAGGTATCGGTGTGGAACGTGACGGACAGAAAGCTGAGTACTGGTTCAAGCAGGCTTACCTTCAGGGAGATCATTTATACGCTCCTACGAATTTGGGTGATTTGTATCGGAAAGGCTGTGGAACCTTACCCGTATCCCTCCCTCAGGCTTTCGAAGCATATAAAAAGTCGGAAGATATCTATGCCCTTTATCGCATCGGACAAGCCTATGAAGAAGGATGGATTGGCGCACCGGACAGGGAAAAAGCGTTGTACTGGTATCGGAAAGCTGCCGAGAAGAAACATCACTTGGCTGTTCGTAGGCTCGAAGAGTTGAGCAGCCAGGCCTGAACGATGCCTCGCAGTGCCAGATAAACGATAAAGCCTAACCACAGCGCATGGTTGTGAAGCGTATGGTGTAGTCCGTAATAAATCAGGAAGAAACTTCCGGCAGCTACCACCATTGCTTTTAGCATGATGTTGGTGGAAGTGGTTCCGATGCAGATACCGTCCAGCAGGAAAGCTGAAAATCCGGCAAGCGGAATGGCAAGTACCCAGTAAAAATAATCGCCCGAAGCAACAATAACCGACTGGTCATTCGTCAACAGTCCTAAAAATCCTTGTCCTCCTATTCCATAGAGCAACGTAAAAGCAATCGACAAGGCGATTCCCCAACCGAACAAATGCCGGATGGTACGGTGGAGTTCCTGTTTGTTTCCCGCTCCGATGTATTTGCCGGTCAGCGCTTCTCCTGCATAGGCAAATCCATCCATGATATAAGAGAAGAGTGTAAACAATTGCATGAGCAGGGTGTTGACAGCCAGAACTACATCTCCGTAGGCGGCTCCGGTAGAAGTAAAGAACACGGTAACGGCAACTAGACACAAGGTTCGGAGGAAGATGTCCCGGTTTACCTGAAACAGGCGTTTCATGGCGTTGCGAGTAAAAAGTTTCTTCCAGCTAATGTATTTCCGCAAAGGCCTATAGTAACGCAGCCAGAGCAAGTACGCCATGAAAAGTCCTGCATACTGAGCTATCAGCGTACCTAAGGCAACTCCTTCCACCTTCATACCAAAAACAAAGACGAAAAGCAGACTGGCTGCTATGTTTACGATATTCTGTGTAATGGCGATAAACATCGGGAAGCGTGAGTTTTGCATACCGATGAACCATCCCGAGAAGCCATATAGGCCAAGTGTGGCAGGAGCTCCCCAAATACAAATATGGAAATACAAGGTGGCAAGCTGTTGTACTTCGTCACTGGTATCTATCAGTTCGAAAGCGATGAGTCGTATGGGATATTGTAGTACAAGTAACGCCAGTGCCAGCATCAGGCTGATACCGACCGATCGCAGCAAGATACGGGTTACTTCCTGAAGGTCGTGAGCACCGTAGGCTTGCGCCGTTAGCCCACTTGTACCCATACGCAGGAAGCCGAATATCCAGTAAATCATATTGAAAAGCATACCTCCTACGGCGATGGCTCCAATGTACGAAGCCGAACCGAGATGTCCTACAATGGTAACGTCTATCAGTCCCAGCAAGGGAACCGTTATGTTAGAGATAATAGAAGGTATAGCTATGTGCAGTATTCGTTGGCTGGTAGGTGACATGCTTAGGATTATAATTCGAAAGACACTTCTTTAAACATATATTCTCTTCTCTTTCCGCTCTCATCTTCCAGAATCAAGGCTCCCGATGGTTCAATTCCACAGATACGGGCACGGAAACTTCCGTCTTTATCCTTGTAGGCATGAAAGCCCTCCTTGCGATAGAGTACAGCCTGATAGCGTGAGGCTATCAGTTCGGTTTCTCCGTCTTTCAAGAGGGTATAATACTGAGCTACACGTTCCATGAAGTCACATAATATTTCTTTGCGGTCGTAGCGTCGTCCAGTAATTTGAAAGAGTGAAACCGGATTGGGAGCGTCACTCAGGAAACTTTCCTGATTCAGATTGACACCTGTGCCCGAGATGGAACGGCTGATATGTACGCCGGTCAGGTCATTTTCTATCAGAGTGCCGCAGATTTTCTTGTCTTTCCAGTAAATATCGTTGGGCCATTTGATACGGATCTCGTCGGTGTATTGCGATAAGAGCTCTTGTAGGGCAAGAGCTGTAATCTGGGAAAGCAGGAATTGTTTCCGTGCTTCCAGAAAGTCGGGATAAAGTACGAAGCTGAAGAGTAAGTTGGCTCTCGCTTCCGATTCCCAACTGTTGCCTCTCTGCCCGCGGCCGGCAGTTTGAAAGTCGGTATATACGCTCGTCAGTTCGGCCACCGAAGTTTTGTTACACAATTCATCCAAGTAACTGTTTGTAGAATTTGTTTCACTCAGAAATATCGGTTCCGGATAATCGGCCGGAAACGTGCCCACGTTTTCAGTAGAACGTGGTGATGTTTTTTCCAAAACGTCCCGTTGTTTTTTCGTAAACTTCCTGACGACTTCATCATACGAATGGTCGATCAGTTTACAGAAAAGTTGGTCGGGTACGTCACTTTGCAGTGCCACCTGATTCCAGTATTTCTTATTGAAATGATAGGCTCCTTCAATACCCTGATAGCGTTCACGCAGTTCGATGGCATAATCCGGGGCACATTTCATGCACGCATGGTCAGGATGTTCCAGATCGACCAGCAGGAACATGCGGTCTACTACTTTAAAAACAAGGGTGCTTTCGTCGAAAGGGAAACATTCGGTTACGGCAGGCTTACTTAAACAATATTGACGGAGTGTTTCTATATCCATAATTTTTTTCTGACTTGACGTTGTACTATATGTATGTCTTACCAAATGGGTGGCAAAAAAGCATCTTCGATGTGTTCTATCTGAAAGGGAGGCTCTGTCCCCGTAACTGTAATGACATCGAAGCGAACCGGCAGGTCTATTTCGAATCTCTGAATGTATGCATCAGTCGAGATGATGATGTTTCTGATTTTCCGGTCGGTAATGGCTTCTTCTGGCCGGCCAAACTCGTCGCTCCGGCGGGTTTTTACTTCTACTATTACCAGTTCACCGTCCTTTTGCGCTACGATGTCCAGTTCCCGCTTGCCTGAGCGCCAGTTGCGGTGGCGTATCGTGTAGCCTTTGCTTATCAGGTATTCGGCAGCCTCTGTTTCTCCTTCTTTTCCCAGCTCGTTATGCTTCGCCATTTTGTTTTTTGCAAAAATACGCATTTTCTGTTTTGTATTTGGTCGAAGTGTACTAATTTTGTATTTGCAATGATGAATAACGGGAAAAAACGGAAGAAGGTGCCACCATCGGTACCGCCACGTAAACGGCGGATGGTATGCCTGATGAGTGAAGAAGAAGTGCAGATTGTAGACCGTTATCTGGAAACTTACCAGATAAAGAACAAGGCGCGCTGGCTTCGTGAAACCATATTGGCTTTTATTCATCAGAATATGGAAGATGATTATCCTACCTTGTTCAAGGAACACGATATGCGCAGATAAGTTATGGCCGATGATGTTTTTTATATGAAGCAAGCCTTGATGGAGGCGCAGAAGGCTGCCGACAGGGGAGAGGTTCCTGTGGGTGCTGTCGTTGTTTGTCGCGACCGAATCATTGCCCGTTCGCATAACCTGACGGAAACGCTGAACGATGTGACGGCACATGCCGAAATGCAGGCGATTACGGCTGCTGCCAATGCGTTAGGAGCCAAGTATCTGAATGAATGTGCTCTGTATGTGACGGTGGAGCCGTGCGTGATGTGTGCAGGTGCGATAGCTTGGGCACAGACGGGAAAACTGGTGTTTGGCGCTGAAGATGAGAAAAGAGGCTATCAGCGGTATGCGCCCGATGCCTTGCACCCCAAGACAGTTGTAGTAAAAGGCGTACTTGCCGAGGACTGTGCAAAGTTGATGAAAGATTTTTTCAAGAAGAAGAGATAAAAATGATAATCCCCGCCGGAAGCGGGGATTTATTGTTTTAGATACGTTCGTAGTCTACAAAATGATAAGCATATTGGTGCTTTTCGTCGGTGGAATGGCTTTCGCGTTGTACTTCCTTCCATTCGTTGAGGTTGATGGGCGGAAAGAAAACATCGGCTTCCTTATCCGCATCCTCTATTTCGGTTATGTTCAGTCGGTCGGCAAGAGGCAATGCTTCAGCATAAAGACTTGCTCCTCCTATAATATAGATTTCTTCTTCCTCCTTACATTGGTTCAAGGCATCTTGCAGCGAATGGAAACATTCCGCTCCGGGAAACTCGTGGCAGGTACGGCTCAACACGATGTTGCGGCGGTTGGGCAGGGCACCTTTGGGAAGCGATTCGAAGGTTTTTCTTCCCATGATGATGGTATGTCCTGTGGTCAGCGCCTTGAAACGTTTCAAGTCGTTCGGCAACCAGTATAAAAGTTTATTCTCGAATCCGATTCCTCTGTTTTTGTTGATGGCTACGATAATCGACAGCATATTCTTATGTTTCATTATAGGGGTTAAACAGATACTTTTCCGGCAATGTGAGGCCACGGATCATAATTTTCCAGTTCGAAATCCTCGTATTTGAAGTCGAAGATGTTTTTCACATCCGGGTTCAGCTTCATTTGCGGAAGCGGACGGGGAGTACGCGTAAGCTGCAAGTCCACCTGTTCCAAATGGTTCAGATAGATGTGCGCGTCGCCTATGGTGTGTACAAAATCTCCAGCCTTCAGTCCAGTAACCTGCGCCATCATCTGCAACAATAAGGCATACGAAGCAATATTGAACGGTACTCCGAGGAAGGTATCCGCACTACGCTGGTACATTTGCAGGCTCAGACGTCCGTTGGCTACGTAGAACTGGAAGAACATGTGGCAAGGCGGGAGGTTCATGTTCTTCAGGTCGGCAACGTTCCATGCGTTGACGATGATTCTTCTTGAATCGGGGTTATGCTTGATGGTTTCCACAGCTTCCGAAATCTGGTCGATAAAGCCTCCTTCATAATCGGGCCATGAGCGCCACTGATAGCCGTATATATGTCCTAAGTCACCGTTCTCGTCCGCCCATTCATTCCAGATACGCACTCCGTTTTCTTGCAGATACTTGACATTGGTATCACCTTTCAGGAACCAGAGCAGTTCGTAAATGATTGATTTCAGGTGGAGCTTTTTGGTGGTAACCAGCGGAAAACCTTCTTCCAGATTAAAACGCATCTGATGTCCGAATACGCTGATCGTACCGGTTCCGGTGCGGTCGTCTTTTCTGACTCCCTCTGTGCGGATGCGTTGCAGTAAGTCTAAATATTGTTTCATGAGGATGAATCTCTTTTTTTGTTTGCAAAGGTATAGAAAATATCTTGGGGGGAAATGCTATTTGTACTATTTTTGTACCCCGAAAACCTATCGAACATTTTATTGTATGAACCTTCCTTCCGACTTTATCACACGTACCCGCACTTTGCTGGGGGAAGCACAGTTTGAAAAATTATACGAGGCTTTGCAGCACGATACGCCCGTAAGTATTCGTCTGAACCGGACTAAATGTCAGTCCGTGCCCACCGAAAGTACTCCAGTCCCCTGGTGCGAAACGGGATATTATCTGAATACTCGTCCTACGTTTACTTTCGATCCCTTGTTTCATGCCGGGAGTTATTATGTGCAGGAAGCGTCTTCCATGTTTGTGGAGCAGGCTGTGCGTCAGTATGTGCATGAGCCGGTCGTGATGCTCGACCTTTGTGCGGCTCCGGGAGGGAAGTCTACGCTGGTTCGTTCGGTATTGCCCGAAGGCAGTCTGCTGGTTGCCAACGAGGTGATGAGAAATCGTTCGCAGGTGTTGGCTGAGAACCTGATCAAATGGGGCGACGAGGGAGTGATCGTCACGAATAACGATCCTGCCGATTTTACTCCGCTGGAAGCCATGTTCGATGTGATTCTCACCGATGTACCTTGTTCCGGAGAAGGCATGTTCCGCAAGGATCCGGTAGCCATCGACGAATGGAGTGTAGACAATGTGACTGTCTGCTGGCAGCGGCAGCGCCGAATTCTGAAGGATATCTGGCCTTGCCTGAAACCGGGAGGTATTTTGATCTATAGTACGTGTACGTACAATCGAGAAGAAAACGAGGATAATGTTGCATGGATTGCCCGCGAACTGGGGGCTGAGGTGCTTCCGGTAGCCGTACAAGAAGCATGGAACATTACAGGAAATCTGACCGGAGAGGAGTTTCCGGTATATCGTTTCCTGCCACATCGTACTGTAGGGGAGGGGTTGTTCCTGGCAGTGCTTCGTAAGCATGAAGATGGTACGATGGGAGTTTCCGCAGACAGCGCGGGTAAGCGTCCGAAAAAGGATAAGAAGAAAAAAGGTCAGAAAGCCGGAGGACAGACGGTAATCTGTCCGAAGGAAGTCAAGACTTGGGTAAACAGTCCGGAGCAGTATGTCTGGACGGTAGAGAACAATGAGGTGATAGCTTTCCCCGTAGTTCATCAGGAAGTATATGAAGCTGTGAAATCTACCTTGAAAGTACTTCATGCCGGCATTACGGTAGCCGGACTGAAAGGCAAGGATTGCATTCCCGACCACGCCTTAGCCATGTCGGTAAAGCGCAGTACAGACTGTTTTCCTGTAACCAACCTGACGTATGAGCAGGCCATTGCTTATTTGAGAAAGGAGGCGGTTGTACTGGATGCCGATGTCCCCCGTGGATATGTGCTGGTGGCTTACCAAGATGTTCCGTTAGGTTTTGTAAAGAACATCGGCAACCGTGCCAATAACCTTTATCCACAGGAGTGGCGTATACGCAGCGGTTACCTGCCCGAAAACCTTAAAATGGTTTTCTGAACGTGCAACCGTTTTTCCATTCCGAGCATCCGTAGGCTGTCTTTCCTTTAATAATATGCCCTTTGCCACAAAGCGGGCAAGGGGTACCAATCAGTTCATCTCCTGTTGCCGCCTGCGTGGTTGTCGGTACCGGCTGCGTTTGGGCAGCAGCTGTTTGCTCTTTGGTTGTGGTACTTGCTTTCCGGGTACGTTTGGGCTTGGCTGAGGCTGTCTCATTTTCGGTGTCCGAAGCCTTAGTCTTTGAAGTACTTCCCTTTTTAGCCTTTGATTTCGTAGTTCCTTTGTCCGACGATTCATCGGGCATGATGGTTACCCGCCGGTTTGTATTGTCGCGGAGCACAGTGTATACAATTTCGGTTACCATCTGTTTCAGTTCGGCAAGAAATGTAGCTGCATCGTAACTGCGTCGTTCTATCTCGCGCAGTTTCTTTTCCCAGATACCGGTCAGCTCTGCCGATTTCAGCAATTCTTCGTGAATAAGCTGTATCAGTTCCACTCCCGTCGGGGTAGCAATCAGATTCTTTCTTTCCTTGCGGATATAGTGACGCTTGAAAAGTGTTTCGATAATGGCTGCACGGGTAGACGGGCGACCGATACCGTTTTCTTTCAATGCATCACGCAGTTCGTCGTTGTCCACCAGTTTTCCGGCTGTTTCCATGGCACGAAGCAAAGTCGCTTCGGTGTAAGGCTTGGGAGGCTGTGTCCATTTCTCGGTCAGATCGGGTATATGCGGTCCGCTTTCGCCTACGGTGAAGAGCGGCAGAACACGTTCTTCTTCGCCTTCCTTAGGCTCTTCCTGCTGTTCTTTGGCAAAGATTACTCTCCAGCCCGGCTCCAGAATCTGCTTGCCGGTTGCCTTGAATTCCACTTTGTCTACCTCTCCCAATACCGTAGTTGTGGAGAATTTGCAGTCTGGATAAAAGACTGCGATAAAACGGCGTGCTATCAAGTCGAATACCCGCTTCTCCATATCGGTCAGTCCCTGCGGCTGCACACCGGTCGGGATAATGGCATGGTGGTCGGTCACCTTCGAGTTGTCGAATACCTTTTTCGATTTCAGTAACTTCTTTCCGGCCAGCGGAGCTGTGAAACCCGCATAATCTTTCAGTCCGGCAAGGATGTTCGGACATTTGGGATAAATATCATCACTCAGGAAGGTAGTATCTACACGCGGGTAGGTAGCCACTTTCTTTTCGTAAAGCGACTGGATAAGCTGCAAGGTCATGTCGGCCGAGTAGCTGAACTTCTTGTTACATTCCACCTGCAACGATGTCAGGTCGAACAGTCGGGGAGGAGCTTCCGTTCCTTTCTTGGCCGAAACATCGGTAACGGTGAAGTCGGAATTGCGGACGGTTTCTAGGAATTTCTCACCTTCTTCCTTCGACGAGAATTTACCCTTGGTTGAGTTGAAGGTTGTTTCCCGATATACTGTTTTCAGTTCCCAGTATGGTTCGGGCTTGAAGTTCTCTATTTCCTGCTGACGCTTTACGATCAAGGCAAGCGTAGGAGTCTGCACTCTTCCGATGGAAAGCACCTGACGGTTCTGTCCGTACTTCAATGTGTACAAACGGGTAGCGTTCATTCCCAGTAACCAGTCGCCTATGGCACGGCTCAGTCCCGCCTCGTACAGCGGCTGAAACTCCGACTGCTCTTTCAGGTTGGCGAACCCTTCGCGGATAGCCTCTTCGGTCAGCGATGAAATCCACAAACGCTTGACCGGACAGCGTGCCCCGGCTTTCTGCATTACCCACCGCTGAATCAGCTCTCCTTCCTGGCCCGCATCACCGCAGTTGATGATTTCATCGGCCTGCTGCATCAGTCCCTCTATGATGTGAAACTGCTTTTCGATACCCGGATCGTTTATCAGCTTGATGCCGAAGCGGGGAGGAAGCATCGGCAGGCTGCTCAGGCTCCATGACTTCCATGCCGGAGTATATTCATGCGGCTCCTTCAAGGTACAGAGATGCCCGAAGGTCCAGGTTACTTGGTATCCGTTCCCTTCGATATATCCTTCTTTCCGGTTTCGTGCGCCTAATACTTCGGCTATGTCGCGTGCCACACTGGGCTTTTCGGCTATGCAGACTATCATGTTTTCTTCCTGATAATTTTATGGTTATTGTCGGGCAAAGTTAGTCAAAAATATGCATATAGCAGTTGTCTATAGATTCAATTCGCTATTTATACGCTTCACACCCTTCACATTCTTGGAAAAATCTTTTTGGCAGGTTTTGTTGTCTGAAAGGAAATAACTTGTCTTTGGGCGACGCAACTTTAAAATTATTACTTATTTTTGCGGCAACAATTATAATATGTAATTACAAATGTCCCAATTAACTCCATTAATAAGTGACCTGGCACTGATTCTGATATGTGCCGGTATCATGACACTTATCTTTAAGAAGCTGAAGCAACCGTTGGTACTGGGGTATATTGTTGCTGGCTTTATCTGCACCCCGCATTTTAAGTTTACTCCTTCGGTAGTCGATTCTGCCAGTATTCATATCTGGTCGGAGATAGGTGTAATCTTCCTCTTGTTTGCTCTTGGACTGGAGTTCAGCCTGAAGAAGTTGATGAAGATCGGAGGACCTGCCATTATTTCGGCATGTACCATTATTTTCTGTATGATACTAGTCGGTATCTTTGTGGGATGGACGTTCGGCTGGGGACAGATGGACTGCATTTACCTGGGTGGTATGCTTGCCATGTCGTCTACGACCATTATCTATAAGGCTTTCGATGATATGGGACTCCGTCAGCAACGCTTTGCGGGACTGGTACTGAGCATCCTGATTCTGGAAGATATTCTGGCCATTGTGCTGATGGTGATGCTTTCTACCATGGCGGTTAGCAAGAATTTCGAGGGCGGAGAAATGGTATACAGCATACTGAAGCTGGTATTCTTCCTGATACTCTGGTTTGTGGTAGGTATTTATGGTATTCCTCTTCTCTTGAAGCGAGTACGTAAGCTGATGAGCGACGAAACGCTGCTCATCGTTTCGCTGGCATTGTGCTTCGGAATGGTATATATCGCATCGCTGGTAGGATTCTCTCCAGCCTTCGGAGCATTCATCATGGGTTCTATCTTGTCGGAAACCGTCGAGTCGGAACACATCGAAAAACTGGTGGCTCCTGTAAAGGATTTGTTTGGAGCCATCTTCTTCGTTTCCGTAGGTATGATGGTAGACCCCTCGATGATTGTAGAATATAAAGTGCAGATTCTGGTTATTGTGGTAGCCGTTATTTTGGGGCAGACCATTTTCGGTACGGCAGGTGTCCTGCTTTCCGGACAGCCACTCAAGACAGCCATGCAGTGTGGCTTCAGCTTGACGCAGATAGGTGAGTTTGCCTTCATCATCGCTTCACTGGGTGTCAGCCTGAAGGTAACCAGTCATTTCCTGTATCCCATCGTAGTAGCTGTTTCGGTTATCACCACTTTCCTGACTCCTTATATGATTCGTCTTGCCGTACCGGCCTATCAGGTGATAGACAAGTATATACCGGTTCGCTGGCGCCGCTTGCTGGAACGCTATTCTTCGGGTGCGTCGGTAGTGAATCATAGCAACAACTGGAAGAAACTGGTGACTGCCATTATTCGTATCGTCTTGATTTATTCTGTACTTTCGGTTGCAGTGACTGCCTTGTTCCTGCATTTCATTGTGCCTCTGATTACGGGCATGCTGGGCGATTTGTGGGGAAAGATACTGGGAGGAGTCCTGACCATAGCGGCTATTGCTCCTTTCCTGCGTGCACTGATCATGAAGAAAAACCGTTCGGTCGAGTTCAAGTCTTTGTGGTCGGACAGCCGCTTTAACCATGCACCGCTGATTTCATTGATTCTGCTGCGTATCGTCATTGCGATTGGTTTTGTTGTTTTCATCATCGAAAACCTGTTCCGGGCTTCGGCAGCGCTGATGGTAGGAATTGCCATTCTTCTGGTATGCGGCATGATCTTTTCGCGTTTCCTCAAAAAACAGTCTATTGTGCTGGAACGTACCTTCGTCCACAATTTACGTTCGAAGGAAATTCAGCAGGAATATTTGGGAGAAAAACAACCCGAGTACGCAGGACGTCTGCTCGATCGTGATCTTCACCTGAGTGATTTTCAGGTTCCGGAAGAATCATCGTGGGCAGGTAAGAGCCTGAAAGAACTCGATCTCGGCAAGAAATACGATGTACATGTAGCCTCTATCATCCGGGGAAAGCACCGGGTGAACATACCGACTGGCGATACCTGCATATTCCCGAATGATACGCTTCAGGTTATCGGTACCGATGAGCAGTTATCGGCCTTTGCGGAAGTGGCGGAAAAAGCTACGCATACTTACGACGATGAAGACTTTGAAAAGCACGAGATGAAACTGAAACAGTTCGTGGTCGGGAAAAATTCACCGTTTATCGGATACAGCATTGCAGAATGTGGCATACGCGACAAATACCATTGTCTGGTAGTCGGTGTGGAATCAGCCGGCGAAGATGTCTTGCGTACCCCTCAGGTACATGCTCCGTTTAAAGAAAACGATGTGGTATGGGTTGTAGGCGAAGAAAATGATTTGAACAAACTGTTTACATACAGTTATTAGACAAAACTATAGTATTAATATTTTAATGAACACAATTATGAAGAGTGATCCGAAAGAATGTCTGTATTGCCAGAACAATGAAACCTTGCACAACCTGATGATTGAAATAGTTCAGCTGAGTGTTTCGCGTGTCTTTCTGTTTAAGGAACAAACTTATAGAGGACGTTGTCTGGTAGCTTACAAAGATCATGTGAACGACCTGAATGAACTGAGTGATGAAGAGCGTAATGCGTTTATGGCCGATGTGGTACGTGTAACTCGTGCGATGGACAAAGCGTTCCATCCGGAGAAGATAAATTACGGAGCATATAGTGATAAGCTTTCGCATTTGCACTTTCATCTGGCTCCGAAGTATGTAGATGGTCCCGACTATGGAGGAACTTTCCAGATGAATCCGGGCAAGGTCTATCTGAGTGATGCTGAATATCAGGAGCTGATTGATGCCATCAAAGCAAACTTGTAATCGTAGATATAAACAAGAACCGGGTATGGATTACGGAATGTTTCCTGCAATTCATACCCGGTTTTTTATTCTTCTTCTTCGTCGTTGTCGTCGAAATCGAAGTCAAAGTCGTCGAGATATTCCGGAGTGAAGAATTCATCCAGGTCTCGCCGGTCTTTCTTCGTCGGACGTCCCGTTCCTTTGGCACGGTTTACGAAACCGCTGATTTTGCTCATCTCCAGCAATTCATACTGGTCGGGAGTCGTGACGTTTTCCATTATTTCAGGAACCAGCTTGGCTCCTACACGCTTTTCTATGGCTTGCAGTACCTTGAACGAGTAAGTGATAGGTGGTTTCTTCACCTGAATTACGTCGCCTGGCTTTATCATACGTGCAGGCTTAGCCTGTGCGCCATTGATACATATTCTGCCTTTCTTGCAAGCCTCGGCAGCAATGGTGCGAGTCTTGAATATGCGGGCAGCCCACATCCATTTGTCAATTCTTGCTTCAGCCATGTGTTGTTTGTTTTATTTGTTGTTAAACTGATTCATGGTATTGCTCAGTCCGGCAAGACAGAAGCTCTTGATGATTTCGCCAGCCGTTTCCAGTCGTTCGGGCATCTGTTGCCAGTCTTCATCACTGAATTTTCCCAGCACATAGTCAATCTGCCCTCCTTTGGGAAAATCATTCCCGATGCCGAAGCGCAGACGGGCATAATTCTGGGTACCCAGTGTGGCAGCGATATGTTTCAGACCGTTGTGTCCGGCATCACTACCTTTGCCTTTCAGACGCAGGCTTCCGAATGGAAGAGCCAGATCGTCGACTACTATCAGCACGTTTTCCAACGGAATCTTTTCCTGCTGCATCCAGTACCGTACGGCGTTGCCGCTCAGATTCATGTAAGTAGATGGTTTCAGCAGGATCAGTTGCTGACCTTTGAGCGAAAGTGTGGCTGTAGCTCCGTATCGTCCGTCCTTGAAAACAATATTGGACGCCTTAGCAAGGGCGTCCAATACCATAAATCCTATGTTGTGGCGGGTTTCATGGTATTCGGCACCAATGTTTCCCAGCCCTACAATCAAGTATTTCATTGAAAGGGATTTTTGTTGTTGTCAGGTTGTTAAATAAGATTATTTACCAGCAGCAGCCTGAGCACCACGAGCGGCACGAGTCAATTTAACAGCACAAACAACAGCTTCTTTTGCGTTCAGCAAAGTCAGACCTTCAAAGTTCAGGTCGCCAACTTTGATAGTTTTACCCAGACCCAAGTTAGTTACATTTACAACCAGACGTTCAGGAATTACGTTGTAAAGAGCTTTCACTTTCAGCTTACGGATCTGAAGAGCCAATTTACCACCGGCTTTCACACCTTCTGCCAAACCTTCCAACTGTACAGGAACTTCCATTACGATCGGGTTTTCTTCGTTGATCTGCAGGAAGTCAACGTGCAGGATAGCGTCTGTTACAGGGTGGAACTGGATATCTTTCATGATAGCGTTTACTATCTTACCGTCGATGTTCAAGTCTACTACGTAGATATGCGGTGTGTATACCAACTTACGCAAACCGTCAACAGTTACAGTGAAGTGAGTTGCAACCGGGTTTCCGTTTTCGTCTTTCTGCATTCCGTACAATACGCAAGGAACACCATTGTTCTGACGCAAGCTATGAGTAGCTTTCTTACCTGTTTCAGTTCTCAAAGAACCTTTAATTTCAATTGATTTCATTTTTTGAAAAATTTTTGTGTTACTCTAAATTAAGTTGTTTTTGTTGCTTAATTCGCCATCACACGATGTGGTATATCACACGATGAGCTTAAAAAAAGCGGTGCAAAGGTAGTGATTATCTTTGAGTTCACAAAATGTTGTTGCGCTTTTTTTGTTATTTTGAATGGAATAAGGGCGGAACTTGGGGAGAGAAGATGGGCAGGACTGGGGGAATGTCTGCTGATATATCAGGAAAATTTGTACAAAAGAAAAAATGTTTTGTACAAAAAATAAAAAAACGTCCCGACGTTTTCTGGAAGACATGCGGAAAGCCGGAAATTTATCTGTCGGTCTGTTTGGGGAAATGAGTTGTTTTATGCCATCGCACCGATAACTTTTATAACTTTGCAGGCGATGGAATTTTTTATATGTTATCAATCATGAAAGGAAAGACAATACTGATTACAGGTGCCACCAGTGGCATTGGAGAGGGGTGTGCTCGCAAGTTCGGCTCAATGGGCAGTAACCTGATATTGAACGGCCGTAACGTGGAAAAGCTGGAAAAGCTGAAACAGGAACTTACGGCACAGGGATGTGAAGTGCTGACCTTGCCCTTCGATGTGCGCGACCGTGAGGCGATGAAGCAGGCACTCGATTCACTTCAAGGAAAGTGGAGAAACATCGACGTACTGATAAACAATGCCGGACTGGTGATCGGGCTCGACAAGGAGCAGGAAGGCTCGCTTGACGAATGGGATGTGGTGATTGACACCAATATAAAAGGTCTGCTTGCCATGACGCGCATGGTGGTTCCGGGCATGGTAGAACGTCAGTGTGGACACATTATTAATATAGGTTCGGTAGCAGGCGATGCTGCCTACGCGGGAGGAAGCGTGTATTGCGCTACCAAAGCGGCTGTCAAGGCTTTGTCCGACGGACTGCGTATTGACTTGGTAGATACTCCTTTGCGTGTGACAAATATCAAACCGGGACTGGTGGAAACGAACTTTTCTGTCGTTCGTTTCAGAGGAGATAAGGAAAAGGCCGATGCGGTATATAAAGGAATCCGTCCGTTAACGGGCGATGATATAGCCGAAGTAGTTTATTATGCAGCTTCGGCTCCGGCACATGTACAGATAGCCGAAGTGCTTGTCATGCCTACCTTCCAGGCAAACGGTACAGTGTGCCACCGAAAGGCATAATTGCATTAAAAAAAGCTATATCAGGATAGAACTGCTGGAATGTTCTATTTTGATATAGCTTTATACCGTACACTTGTGTGTGCGGAATTTAAAAATCAATGTCTATTTTTATTTCATCCGGTTTTAGCGGAGAATCAGTGTTGTCGGCAAAATGAGAACCGTCTTCTTCTGCTGAGTGTTCGATGTTTGCCGGTCCCTGTTCGCTTTCGATGTACTGTATGGTTTCCTGAAGTCCGGTCATGAACTTTTCGAAGTCCTCCTTATATAGGAATATCTTATGCTTTTCGAAGCTGACCTGTGGCGCATTTCCTCCTTCACCGGAAACTACCTTCTTGCTCTCTGTAATGGCAAGAAACATTTCTCCCTTTCTGTTTTTCTTTACGTCCAGATAGTAAATACGTTTTCCTGCCTTTATGGCCTTGGAAAACACAATTTCCTTGTCTACGTCTGTTGCTGTATTCCTTTTCAAATCTTCCATAAGTAATGTATTAAAAACCGCTTCAAATTTGATGATTTTTTTGAAAAATACAAAGAACTGCTCTCAAAAATCTGTGTGAATAATATTTTTGTATAAAAAAACGCCTTAGATTTGTTTTGTATGTTGGAAAATAACTATTTTTGCAACTCGAAATTATATTAAAAATATAGTATGATTAACAGAGTTCTTATTCGTCTTAAGATAGTTCAGATTATCTACGCTTATTATCAGAACGGTGGAAAAAATTTGGATACTGCGGAAAAGGAGTTGTTCTTCAGTTTATCCAAAGCGTACGATTTGTATAACTATCTCCTGCTTCTCATGGTAGAGGTTACACGCTATGCCAACAAGCGGTTGGATGCGGCTAAACACAAACTGGCTCCTACCAAGGAGGATTTGAATCCAAACACAAAATTCGTGGACAATCGTTTTATCGCTCAGCTGGAGGTAAACAAGCAGTTGAATGAATTTGCCAGCACCCAGAAGAAAACATGGGAGAACGAAGGTGACTTCATCAAGAATCTGTGCGAGCAGATTATGCAGAGTGATATATATAAGGAGTATATGGCAAGCGAAACTTCATCCTACGAAGACGATCGTGAACTGTGGAGAAAGATTTACAAGCGCATCATATTCAATAATACGGCTCTTGATGAGGTTCTGGAAGACCAGAGCTTGTACTGGAACGATGATAAGGAAATCGTGGATACTTTTGTCTTGAAAACCATCAAGCGTTTCGATCCTAAGAATGGTGACAAACAGGAGTTGCTTCCGGAATTCAAGGATGAAGAAGATCAGGATTTCGCACGCCGCTTGTTCCGTCGTTCTATCCTGAATGCCGATTACTATCGTCATCTGATCAGTGAGAACTCAAAAAACTGGGATCTGGACCGTGTGGCTGTCATGGATGTCATCATCATGCAGATTGCGCTCGCCGAAATCCTGAGTTTCCCGAATATTCCGATAAACGTATCGCTGAACGAATACGTGGAAATTGCCAAGTTGTATAGTACACCGAAAAGTGGTGGATTTATCAACGGAACCTTGGACGGAATAGTTAATCAATTGAAAAAGGAAAATAAGTTGACGAAAAATTAATATATTTGTTCGTCTAATATTAATCAAACTAAGAAGAATTTATGAATTTGTTAACTGTATTTTTGCAGCAGGCCGGAGGAGGTGATTACTCTTTCCTGATTATGATGGTGGCTATCTTTGCCATTATGTATTTCTTTATGATTCGTCCTCAGAACAAGAAACAGAAGGAAATAGCAAACTTCCGTAAGAATCTGGAAGTAGGTCAGTCGGTTATTACTGCCGGTGGTATCTATGGAAAGATAAAGGAAATAGAAGATAATGCCGTTATCGTGGAAATTGCATCTGGAGTAAAAATCAAGGTAGACAAGAATTCTATCTATGCAGATGCTCAGGCTACTCAGACTAAATAAAGAATAAAAGTATAAGTCACTATGTTCGATGTAAAGAACATAAAGAGATATTATAGACTGGGATTACGGAAGATCAGAACATTCCTGCTTAGCGATAAGTTCAGGGAATGTCTGATCTTCTTGTTTTTTGTGCTGATTTCATTCTGCTTCTGGATGTTGCAGACGTTGGATGAGTCTTATCAGACGGAATTCAAGGTGCCGGTACGCTTGAAGAATGTCCCGAAGGAAGTTGTGCTTACCTCCGATTTTCCGGACGATGTGCGTATACGGGTGGAAGATAGGGGTATTGTTTTGCTGAATTATATGCTGGGCAGGACGTTTTTCCCTATCTCTTTCGATTTCAATGATTATAAGGATGAGGGAACGCATGTGTGCATATCGTCTGCCGAATTAACCAAGAAGGTTGCGGCACAATTGAATGTTTCGACGAAAGTATTGTCTATCCGTCCCGATACACTCGACTTTATTTATACGCAGGCAAAGGCTAAGAAGGTTCCTGTACGACTTGTTGGAACTGTTCAGGCTGCCCGCCAGTATTATATTTCGCGGATAAGTTTTAGTCCGGATTCTGTTATGGCTTATGCTCCGCAGGAAATACTGGATACCTTGAAGGCTGCTTATACGGAAAAACTGTATTGGGAAAACGTTTCCGATACGCTGAAAAAGCGGGTGAGTATGGGCAAGCTGAAAGGAGTGAAGTTCATTCCTGCATACAATGATCTGTCGGTATATGTTGATATGTATTCGGAAAAGACTGTGGATGTTCCGGTTGTAGGTATTAATTTCCCGGCAGGAAAAGTGCTTCGTACATTCCCTTCCAAGGTTCAGGTGACTTTTCAGGTGGGGTTGAGACACTTTAAGGATGTTTCATCGGATGATTTTTTTATCGGAGTAACTTATGAAGATGTCTTGAAGTCGAAAGGTGATAAGTTACCTTTGGTTGTAAAAGGGGCTCCCGATTTTGTAAGTCATGTGAGGGTGAATCCTTCCTCTGTCGATTTCTTGATTGAACAGCAGACTATAGAAGAAGATTGAGGGTTATGATCAGACTGGGAATTACTGGAGGAATCGGAAGCGGAAAGTCGTATGTGGCACGGTTGCTGGCACAAAGGGGCTTGCCTGTATATGATACAGATACGGAGGCCAAGCGTCTGATGCTTTCCGATGCGGATATCCGGGCAGGCTTGATTGGCTTGTTGGGAGAAAGAGTCTATGTTGATGAGAAACTTAACAAACCGCTGCTGGCAGATTATCTGTTTGCGAGCGACGAGCATGCTTCCCGTATCAACTCTATAGTGCATCCGTGTGTGAAGCGAGATTTCCTTCGTTGGGCAGCATCTCGTGCAGAGCACGAAGTTGTAGCCTTGGAAAGTGCTATTTTATATGAGTCGGGATTCGATGATGTAGTCGATTATGTAGTTGCCGTGTATGCACCTCTGGAGGTTCGGATACGGCGGGCAATGGAGCGCGATTGTGCTACGGAAGAGCAGGTCAAAAGCCGGATTTCTTCGCAGATGAATGAGGAACTGAAGCGTGACCATGCCGATTTTGTAATCGTAAACGACGGTAGAGCGTTATCTCCTCAGTTGGATGCATTGCTGAAAGCCTTAAAAAATAGAAAAGGTGGGCAAGATGTTTGTGTATGTCACCTATGAGTTGTATTTTTGTTTAATATAATAACTAAAAATAATAAAATCGTATGTTGAAAACTATTTTAGCTATCTCAGGCAAACCGGGATTGTATAAACTGATTTCTCAGGCTAAAAATATGCTGATTGTAGAAGCTGTCGATAATAAGAAAAGAATGCCTATCTATGCCAGCGATAAGGTGATTTCACTGGGTGATATCGCCATGTACACAAATGATGATGAAGTACCTTTGGCTACGGTTCTTGATTCTGTAAAGAAAAAAGAAGGTGGTAAGGTGGCTTCTTTGGATTATAAGAAAGCATCTGTAGAAGAATTGCACGCTTTTATGGCTGAAGTGTTGCCGGAATATGACCGCGACCGTGTACATACCAGTGATATCAAAAAATTGATTCAGTGGTACAATTTGCTTATCTCAAGCGGAGAAAGTGATTTTGTAGAAGAAGCTCCTGCCGCTGAAGAAGTTGCTGAGGAAAAGGCTGCTGAATAATAGTAAGATTATTTGTTTTTATAAATCGGGCGAAGCCTACTTGAAGAAAGTGGTTTCGCCCGATTCTTTTGTTTTCGCCTTTCTTGAAAAGAAGGCAATAAAAAAGAAGGTATCTTCTTGCGAGGATACCTTCTTTCAATTTCTTTTTGTGGTATAAAGTTATGCTTCAGCAGGAATAACAGATACGAAGCTCTTGTCTTCGCGACCTTTCTTGAAACATACTGTACCGTCTACCAATGCGTAAAGAGTGTGATCACTACCCATACCAACGTTTTCACCCGGGTTGTGAACTGTTCCTCTTTGACGAACAATGATGTTACCAGCCTTGCAAGCTGAACCACCGAATATCTTTACGCCTAATCTCTTACTAGCTGACTCACGGCCGTTCTTAGAACTACCTACACCTTTCTTATGTGCCATTTCTTTCTACGTTTTTAATGATTAAGCAATAACTTGTTTGATAGTCAATTCAGTAAACTGCTGACGGTGACCGTTCAGTTTTCTGTAACCTTTTCTTCTCTTTTTGTGGAATACCAATACTTTGTCACCTTTTACCAAGTGAGAAACTACTTCGCATACCACTTTTGCACCTTCTACAGTAGGAGCACCTACAGTAACAGTACCGTTGTTGTCTACCAACAAAACTTTGTCAAATTCAACAGTTGCACCGTTTTCAGCATTCTGCATGTGATGAACGAACAGCTTTTTGCCTTCTTCAGCTTTGAACTGCTGACCGTTAATTTCTACAATTACGTACATTTTAAATATATATTAAACGGGTTTCTTCCGCAAGGTGAACCGTTCTCATCCGGTTACTTTTCTACCTCCACGGACTAAAATCGGACGCAAAGGTACTGCTTTTTGTTCATATAACCAACTGTTTAGAGAGAAAATATGTATATTTTTTTAGAGTTCGGCAAGGGTTTTCATGATTGCTACATGTGGATAGGCCGCAAGTTCATCGTATGTAGTGGCTCCATGCAGTACTCCGGCAAAGTCAACCTGAGCAGCTTGTGCGGTTTCGGCATCTACGGTGCTGTCGCCTACATACAACACATCTTCTTTCCGGCAGCCTAAGTGTCCGATGGCAAACAGGACTCCTTCTGGTGCGGGTTTGGGATGTTGTACGTCTTCGCCGCCGACGATGATGTCCAGAAAGTTTTCGGGCAGTTTCTTTCCCAATAGTTCCATGATACGGTAGCGGTATTTCGTGGAAATAATGCCCAATTTGGCTCCATTTGTTTTCAGACGTGTGAGTACCTCTATCGTTTCTGGAAAGAGGAACGTGTTGGCTGTCATGTGGGTATCTGCTTCTTTAACGTATTCTTTCCGGTACATTTCCAATGTGTCGGCATCAGTTATGCCAGTCATGATGGAGAAAGATTCCTGTAAGGTTTTGCCAATTGTCCGTTTAATGGTTTCATCGGTAATTCCTGTATGGTGATGGCGTTCCAGCACATTGCGGTAGCACATGACAATTCCCCGGGAAGAGTCGGCAAGAGTATAGTCGAAGTCGAATAGATAAACGTTGTATGATTTCATTTTAATATAGGGTTATCAGACTGAGAGTCTTTCGAATAAGCGTTTCAATGACATAATTTTGCCAGGGCTGTCTTTGGAATGGTTACGATTGTGCATTCCAGAAGAGGCTCTGGCAAAATTGAAAAATAGGCTTTTAGTCCATGGGTTGATAGTTCTTGGCCAAGCCACCTTCACTGGTTTCTTTATAAAGAGAAGGCAGGTCGTGCCCGGTTTGTTTCATTACTTCTACGACCTTATCGAACGATACACGATGATGTCCGTCGGTAAAGGCTGAGTAAATATTGGCATCAAGAGCACGGGCTGCGGCATACGCATTACGTTCGATACAAGGTATTTGTACCAGTCCGCATACAGGGTCGCATGTCATTCCCAAGTGATGTTCCAGACCCATTTCGGCGGCATATTCTATTTGTGCCGGACTGCCTCCAAATAGTTGACTGGCAGCGGCCGAGGCCATGGAGCAAGCTACTCCCACTTCTGCCTGGCAACCTGCCTCGGCTCCTGAGATGGAAGCATTGTGCTTGACGATGTTGCCCACAAGACCGGCAGTTGCCAGTGCTCTGAGGATACGTGCATCACTGAATTCCCGGCTCTTCTGCAAATGGTACAATACAGCCGGCACTACTCCGCAAGCCCCACAGGTTGGTGCAGTTACGATTTTTCCACCTGATGCGTTTTCTTCGCTTACGGCAAGAGCATAAGCAAAAACCAGTCCGCGTGAACGCAGGGAATCCTTAAATCCCTTGGCACGGATATAATAAGAAGATGCTTTTCGTCGCAGGTTCAAAGGACCGGGCAGTACTCCCTCTGCATCCAGTCCGCGATGAATGGCTTCTTTCATGGTTTCCCACACTTCGGCAAGATATTTCCATATATCGGGACCTTCACACTGTTCTACATATTCCCAGTAGCTTCGTCCGGTATGCTCGCACCAGTAAAGTATCTGGTTCATGGTATTCATATCATATACTTCAGGAGTTGCATTCTTGTCTTGTCCTTCTTCGGCAAGGGCACCACCGCCTACGCTGAAGACAGTCCACTCTTCGGTCTTTTTATTATTCTTGTCGAACGATTTGAATGTCATTCCGTTGGGGTGGAAAGGAAAGAATACATGAGGTTTCCACAATATCTCTACGGGAGCATGAGGTTGAAGTACGTCCAGAATAGCGACATCAGTCATGTGTCCTTTACCGGTAGCGGCAAGGCTTCCGTAAAGTGTAACTTGAAAAGACGATGCCTCCGGATGGCGGGCAAGGAACTGTTCGGCTGCTTTTCTCGGTCCCATCGTATGACTGCTGGAGGGACCCGTACCAATGCGGTATAATTCTTTAATTGATTTCATAATACAAAGATACTTTATACAAAGATACTTTTTTTATTTTAAATCGACTACCGTTATGCCTGCTCCTCCAAATTGTACATGTTCATCCTGGAAGTGTGCTACTCCCGGCACGGTAGCGAGATATTGGCGTATAAGTGTGCGAAGAATACCTGTTCCGGTTCCATGCAGGATACGTACACGGCTTACTCCGACAAGTATGGCATCATCAATGAAATAAGTTACGGCTTGAATGGCTTCGTCACCTCTCATGCCTCGCACATCGATATCTTGTTTGAAGTTCAGCTTCTTTTCGTACATGCGATCCTGCGTTTCACTGCTGACAAAAGTTGCCTTCGCCGTATTGAGAGTCTGCTTGGGAGCATCGGTGCGTTCCAGTCGATCTGCTTTCACATTGGTTTTCATCAGTCCGAACATAACTACGGCATTTTTCCCGTTGATCTCTATGATCTGTCCCACGCTGGTCTGTCCTTTGATTCGTACATAGTCGCCTGCTTGGAGAGGAATGACTTTAGGTACAGGCTGGACTGCCGGCTGGCTCGCTTGTTTGCTCTTTTTATCTTTCTTGCGCTCTTGCTTTTCGCGTAATTTCTCCATCTTGCGTGCGATCTTTTCTTCCATCGCCGCTTTGTTCTCATCTTCTATTTGCTGGCGGAAGTCGGTCAGTTCCTGACGTGCGGTGCGGGTACGTTCTTTCTCTGCCTGTGCTTCCTTGATGGTACGGATGGTATTTTCGATCTTGGCATTCGATTCTTGCAGCAATTGTTCTGCATCTTCTCGTGCCTTATTCAAGATTTCCTTCCGGCTCTTATCCAGTTCTTCCAGCTCTTTTTCATAACGGGCGATGGTTTCTTCCATTATTTTTTCCCGCTTGCGGATATTCTGGCGTTTGGTTTTCCAATAGCGCTTGTCGCGTACGATATCTTGCAGGTACTTGTCGCTCTGTATGTATTCACTTCCCACGATTTCTGAAGCATCGGCAATGACTTCTTCCGGAAGTCCGATTTTGCGTGCAATCTCTACGGCGAATGAACTTCCCGGATTACCAATCTGCAACTGGAAAAGTGCACGCATTTCATGGCGGTCGTACAACATGGCACCGTTTACTACTCCTTCATGATCTTCGGCAAAGTGTTTCAGATTCTGATAATGAGTAGTAATCACTCCAAAAGTCTTTTTTGCATTGAAGCGTTTCAGTACGGCTTCTGCAATGGCTCCACCGATTTGCGGTTCTGTACCTCCTCCGAACTCATCGATCAGTATCAGGCTTTTCTCATTGCAGTACTTCATCATATTCTTCATATTTGTCAGGTGTGAAGAATATGTACTCAAGTCGTCTTCTATACTTTGTTCATCGCCTATATCGATGAAGATGCTGCTGAAGATTCCGGCGTGACTGCGTTCGTGCATAGACACCAGCATACCACACTGAAGCATATACTGTAATAGTCCGACGGTTTTCAGACAAACAGACTTTCCACCGGCATTAGGTCCGGAAATCAACAAGATCCGTTGTCCGGTATTCAGTTCTATATCGAGTGGTACTACCTTTTTATTGTGTTTAGCCAGGGACATTTGAAGCAGCGGGTGCACCGCTTCGAACCAGTCAATAACCTGTCGGTTCTCGAATGAAGGCTTGATTGCCTTGAAGTCGATACCCAACAGTGCTTTGGCTCGGATAAAGTCTATTTCGGCAAGGAACTCGTAAGATTGTAGGATGGCCGGAACCTGTGGACGTACCGTAGCCGAAAATTCGGTAAGTATCCGAATGATTTCACGACGCTCTTCACCTTCCAGTTCACGGATACGGTTGTTCGCTTCTACGACTTCGGCTGGTTCTATGAATACAGTCTTTCCGGTAGCCGATTCATCGTGTACGATACCTCGTATCTTTCTCTTCATGCCGGGGGCTACAGGTATCACGAGTCGTCCGTCGCGCATGGTTGGAGCTACATCTTTATCGACATAACCTTCCGATTGAGCCGCCCGCAGAATATTATTCAAGCTTCGGGATATGCTTCCCGTAGTTGACGCCAGTTCCCGTCGGATGCGCAAAAGTTCGGAAGAAGCATTGTCTTTTACTTTTCCGAATTTATCGAGAATATTATTGATGCGTGTGATGAGTTGAGGAAATACCATGATATCTCCGGCAAGCTCGTGCAGAGCTGGGTAGGGGGAGTGGGTTTCATCGTTGTCAGTATCTTCCTCATCGTCTGTTTGTTGTAGAAAGCGTACAATGTCGCGTATCGTTTCAAGCGAACGGCGCAGGTCGAACAATTCCTGTTCGTCCATATACATGCCTTCCACACGTATGCGTTTGAGTGACGGGCGGACATCGAAAAAATACTGATTGGGAAAATCATCTTCTTCCTGCGTGATGCGGACAAATTCCGTTACTTGTTCCAGTCGTCGATTGATTTCGTTATAATCGTCGGAAAAGTCCATTTGATCTACTCTTTCTTCTCCCAGCGTGCTGAGACATTTTATTTTCAAGAGTTGACGAATTTGGTCGAATCCTATTTTCTGTTCAAAGTTCTGCGGATATATCATTGTCTGGATATAAGTCTATATTAATATAAGTTATCAAGGTACAAAGTTACGATAATAGGAAAAAATAATCAAAAAAGGGGCAAATAATTTGCAGGTTTGGAAATAATGCGTACCTTTGCAGCGCTTTCGGAAGGAAGTACTCTTATAAAGGAGTTTTGGAGAGGTGGCAGAGTGGTCGATTGCGGCGGTCTTGAAAACCGTTGTACTGCGAGGTACCCGGGGTTCGAATCCCTGTCTCTCCGCTGGTTAATTAAGGTAAGTCCCGTGAACAATATGTTTACGGGACTTTTTTTATTGGTTATTCTCAGCTAACATCTGAAAATGGGTGACTTTTATCATTGGATCTATAGGTAACCACAAGGTATCAAAGAACTTATTTCTGAATATATTCTGTTTTTGAATTGGGCGGTAGAGTTTGTTCCTTCTGTTGTAAAACTTTAATTGGTGTCTTATTGCTGCTCAAATGTCTGTTTGTAGCCAAGTTATTACTTGTTTTATGATTCGTTTCTCACTTATAAGAGGTGGAATTTTACTATTAGAGTCGAAGTTAGTTAAGGGTGTGGGTGATATTTTCGGATAAGATATTTTACTGTAGTGATTGTACATTGATCTATAAACTTTTTATTTTTTTATTTTCTTGTTTAGTGATATTTTTGTCTGAAATTTCAGACAATGTTGTCTTTCTGTAAATGAAAATGTCATAATTGTGATAAAATTACGAAGGGAAAGATTGTTGCTTAATTAGAGTCATTGAAGGGGCAGACTCTTGTTTTGTTCACATATATAAACAGAAAAATCTTATTTGTTAATATATGTTGTTTCAAGATAGGTTTATATCACTTTTTTTGTAATTGAATATTTTGTGCATATCTTTGCAATCGTTTATATAAGATGAAGGCCAATATCATTAAGGTTTTGTTTAGAGAATCTTGTGTTCTCATATATTTTTGTATTTATTTTTGGGGGTATTTATTTTCTTAGAAAGTAGATATTTATGTATTATTTGAACTAGACTATGTAACTAAGTTATTAAACTAAACTATTAATAAACTATTAACTAAACTATTAAATTGGAATTATTAAACTAAACTATTAATTGTTGGGTGATGATCTATTGATTATATATCAATCGTTCATTATTTTGTTTTTATTGTTAATCTTAAATTTTTTCTTTATGAGGAATCATTTTACATTGTTGTGTGCAATGATTGTGCTTTGGCTTTTACCCTCTTGTTCGAATGATGTGGTAAATGGCGTCTTTGTCCCTGAGAAACAATCTGTGGAAAGGGAAAAATCTGTTTTAACACTTACCTTAAAGAATTTGCAGATATCTGAGGGAATGGTGATCGGAATACTTGATAAGAGTCTTTTTGATGAGTACGGTGGTATCTCTACTATTTCCAAGTCTGATTTTTTGGTTCAGCAACCGATTAAGTCTGCTAAGGTTATATTTGATGATTTGACAGCATATTATAAGTCAAATGTTTATGTCAATGTATTTAAAGTAGAGGGGGATTCATTTATTCCGCTCACTAACAAAACGAATGAGTTGAAGTACTTTGTAGCTTTTGGCAAGATTGAAAAAACAATAGATTGTGGAGCACAGGCTTCAGAGTCTATCAAACAGACTACCATAGAAGTGACTGTGCCTTCCGATTATTTGAATAAAGACTTGTTTCTTGTACAGAAAGAAAACCAAACAGCTTTTCTTAGTTCCATGTTAACGGGTGGAGTGATTGAAGAGGGATTATATGTGCAGAAAGCTACCACTCAGCAGATGAGTACGAAATTGATGATTGATACTCCTTTGTCTGCTAAAAGCTATGTCTTGTTTTTAGTAAATCCAGAGGAAGGAATAGCCTATCTTAAACATGATTTGCGTGAAATCGATTATAATGTTACAGAAGTAGAGTGTGAGTTTCAGAAAGAACAGAAAAAAAAGATTAGTGTATCTGCTGTTAGGGGGGATACTCCTTTGGACAACCATGAAATTTATCTGATAGAAGCAAGTAAATGGCCTTCAGTGGAGGAGGTTGTCAAGAATCAGCACGGACACCCTGAAGCTGGCACGTATGTGGAGAAAAAATCCATAATGGGCGGAACTGCCGTCTTTGAAGTCTTCTGTACGGAAGGAGCAAAAGATTATATAGTATATATTCCTAAATGGAATACAGATTACTATGATAGCTTTCAAAAGATGGAAGTAACTGTCAATTCGGAGACAAGTAACTATGATCTGGAATTCAATTTTCCGTATGTACCTCCTACTAGTGGTGGAGTACTTAAAAAGGTTGTCGACCTTGAAGTTACTGTGAATAATTTTGAAGGATGCAATTTTAGCTGGGAAGGAGCCTTTGTATATGTGCTTAATGATTCAGAAAAGCTAACGGCAGCCATAAATTCAGGGTTGAGCTTTGAAGGTCTTTATAAGTCTGAACAGAATGTCATCAATGCAAATGACTTACCAGTTACTATATTAATAAAGAATGTGGAGATTAGTTCCGATAAAGAAGTGGCTATATTCATAAGTCCTGTCTTATGGAATTATATTCCGATGCTTTCCATCAAACGTGAATCGGGAGCTAATATCACTAGTGGATTCAAGGTTACGCTGACCAAGGATAATCTGGAAAATATACCTTATTAATTTAATACTGAACATCGATGAATAACAGACTTATTATATTTTTATTCTGCATAATGGGATTATGCGGGATAATCAATGCTCAAATCAGAGAAATAAAAGGGCAGGTACTTGATAATGCAGGTCTGCCGTTGATAATGGTAAATGTGATAGAGTTTGGTACGACGAACGGTACCGTGACAGATTTGGATGGTTATTATACCATAAAAGTGTCGGACGGCGCAGTATTGGAGTTTTCTTTTATTGGTTATACTAGCATAAAAAAGACAGTTTCAGCAGGGGTATCTGAAATTAATGTGACGCTTCAGGAAGATACACAAGTATTGGACGATGTAGTAGTAACTGCGTTAGGTATCAAGCGACAAGAAAAAGCTCTATCGTATAATGTACAGAATGTAAAGCAAGATGAGCTGACAAGAGTGAAGGATGCGAATCTTATAAATAGCTTGAATGGAAAGATTGCCGGTGTCAACATACAGAGTAGTTCTTCCGGAGTCGGTGGAGCTACAAAAGTTGTGATGCGAGGAGTAAAATCGATAGAAGGAAGTAATAATGCCTTGTATGTAATTGATGGTGTACCTATGTTCAATTCGGTAGGGGACGAAGGTTCAGGACGTTATGCTTCCAGAGGATCTACGGAAGGTATTGCCGATCTTAATCCGGAAGATATTGAGTCTATGACAGTACTTACAGGAGCCTCGGCGGCCGCTCTGTACGGTTCTTCAGCCGCCAATGGAGCTATTTTGATTACTACAAAAAAAGGAAAGGAAGGTAAGTTGGAAGCTACATTCTCTTCTTCCATGGAGTTTGCTCATCCTTTTATCATGCCTGAATTTCAGAATACCTATGGCAGTTTGCCGAATGCGGCTGTAAGCTGGGGAGAAAAACAACCTTCTACAGGTTATTCTCCAACGGATTTCTTCAAGACTTCAGCTACTTATACCAATGCCGTTACTCTTTCAATGGGTAGTGAAAAGAGTCAAACCTATGCATCATTGGCTGCCACAAATGCCAATGGGTTGATACCCAATAATGTGTACGACCGCTACAACATTACCTTGCGTAATTCAAGTACTGCTCTTAAAGGAAAGTTGAGAATGGATATCGGAGCACAATATATTGTACAGCGTGACCAGAATATGGTGAATCAGGGAGAATACATGAATCCGGTGGTCGGGGCTTATCTGTATCCTAGAGGCCTTGATTGGAACAATGCACAATATTTTGAAATGTGGGATGACGAACGAGGATTGCTTACGGCAAGTCCTTTCCCGCAAGGAGATTATACGATGCAGAATCCGTACTGGGTGGCTTATAGAAACATCCGTACTTCTGAAAGAAAGCGCTTCATTGTATCACTGGGACTTTCGTACGTTATTAAAGAGTGGTCTTCTTCTGAAAAGTGGGATGTAGCAGCTCGATACAGAATTGACCGCACAAGTCAGGAATATAAGGATAAGCGTTTTGTGGGAACAATTCCTACTTTGCTGAACGGGGGTACCAAGAATGGCTTCTTTGGTCTTGAAAATAGTTGGGATATGCAAAACTATGTTGATGTACTCACTAACCTGAATAAAAATATTGCTGATGATTATACTTTGGCTTTGAATGTGGGAGCCAGTTTGACCGACCAGATGAATGATGCATTGATAAATCAGGGGCCATTGAGAAATGATGGCTTGCCTAATGTATTCAATGTGCAGAATATTGAACAGGGAGCTCAGAAAGCTCAGTTTTATCAAAAAGGATGGAGAGAACAGACGCAGTCTGTATTTGGAAGTTTGGAAGTCAGCTGGAGAAGATTGTTGTTTCTTACGGTTACCGGGCGTAATGATTGGGCCTCACAGTTGTCTGGTTCAAATCATAAGTCGTTTTTCTATCCTTCTATAGGTCTTTCAGGAATCTTGACTGATATGCTTTCAGAGGAACTGAGAAATAAAATGTATAATTCACTGTCTTTTGCCAAGTTGAGAGTTGCTTATGCACAGGTAGCTTCGCCGTTCCAAAGAGGGTTGACTATGCAACTTAATACTTTTAGCCAGGATGATAAGAAATGGGTGAAGGAAGGTTACTATCCGTTGAAGGATTTGAAGCCGGAACGTACTAACTCCTTTGAAATCGGATTGACTACCAAGTGGATACAAAATAAATTGAACTTTGATATAACTTATTATAAGACAAATACCAAGAATCAGACTATTAAGGCCGCTATGTCGGCTTCGTCCGGTTATAACTATACTTATGTACAGACCGGTAATGTACAAAATCAAGGGGTCGAAATTGCTTTGGGAGGAACAATAAACATTGGAAAGAATTTTTCCTGGGATACTAACTTTACCTATGGTTATAACAAGAATGAAATTAAGGAACTTGTAGCGAATGTGAAAAACCCACAGAATCCGAATGAACCCTTGTTTGAAAAGGATGAACTTCTGAAAGATAATTTTGGAAATGCTCAGATTATCTTGCGTCCTGGAGGTACATTGGGAGACATCTATGCAAAAACCGATTTTGTAAGAGATGCTTATGGCAATATTGATATCTCTCAAGACTTGAAGCCGAGAAACGAATATTTGAAGTTAGGAAGTCTTTTACCTGATGCAACAATGGGATGGAGGAATGATTTCAGATATAAGAACTTGAGCTTTGGCTTCATGATTTCTGCCCGAATAGGAGGTATCGTTGTGTCTGGTACTCAGGCGGCGATGGATTATTCAGGTGTGTCGAAAGTTACGGCCGATGCCCGTGATGCTGGAGGAGTGACCTTGTCACCGGGAGTTGTTGTTCCAGCACAGTCATACTATCAGTTGCAGGGTAGACCTAAAGATTATCTGACACAATATTATACTTATACAGCTTCCAATGTACGTTTGCGTGAGGCTTACATTTCGTATAACATACCGAGAAAATGGCTGGGTAATGTCTTGGATTTGTCTTTGTCTTTAACAGGGAAAAATCTGTTGATGTTTTACTGTAAGGCACCGTTCGATCCTGAGTCTGTTTCATCTACGGGTAATTATGCGCAGGGATTGGATTATTTTATGTTGCCTTCATTGAGAAGCCTTGGTTTTAGCATAAAGGCTAAGTTTTAAAATCTGTAATGGACTAAATATTTAAACTATGAACAAGATTTTTTTATTCGCTATATTGACAGGTATGTTTGCTGCAAGTTGTACTGATCATTTTGCAGAATATAATAGTAATCCTTATGGAGTATCGGATGAAGTACTTGCTTCTGGAGGCATAGCCGAACAGGTTGCCAACGATTGCGGAGTTCTGTCTGGTATTGTGATTCCTTTGCAGGAAAATCTGTTTCAGTATTCCATGAGTCTGGGCTGTGAATCACTTTCAGGGTATATGGGACAGACGAAACATACTGATTTGGGACGTTTCAATTATAATGTAGGCTTTATAGAATATCCGTTTACGGATGAACAATCTTTACCAAAAGTCATCAAGCAATACAATTCTTTGGCTTTGGCTACTAATGCAAGCCATGATAATGTCTTTTATGCATGGGGTACAATACTAAAGGTAGCCGTATTACATAGGTTGACCGATATGTATGGACCTATACCGTATGAGTTTTCGGGAACTGAAGCTCAAAAGCCATATCAGACACAAGAGTATATCTATCGGAAAATGATTGAGGAACTTACTTGGTCTGGTGAAACGCTCTCAAAGGCAGTATTGTCATCGGTGGAAAAAAGTGCATGGATGACGCATGATGACGTATACAACGGTGACCTTGCTAAATGGGTAAAGTTTGCGAACTCTTTGAAGTTGAGGCTGGCTGTAAGGGTGTCACATAAATTACCTGGCGAAGCGAAAAAATGGGCAGAGGAAGCTGTTCGAGCAGGTGTCATTGAAAATAATGCCGAGAACGCAATGAAACCTACCTCTGATAATCCTTTTTATAAGATGAGTAATAACTGGGGAGATACCCGATGTGGAGCAGATATTATTTCTTACATGAATGCTTTTTCCGATCCGCGACGGGAGGCTTATTTTGAAAAAACGAACAGAAGTGGAAATGATGTTTACTTTGGTTTGAGGTCAGGAGTAGCTGTCCCGGCTAAAGAAGAACTGATCAATGCGGCTTCAAACATTTATTCTCGTCCGAAAGTAACCGTTTCAGACCCTGTAGTATGGATGACTGCTTCCGAGGTTTCTTTCCTGAGGGCAGAAGGAGCACTAAAGAAATGGAATATGGGTGGTTCGGCAAAAGAACTGTATGTAAAAGGAATAGAACTGTCGATGAATATGCATAATGTATCTATGGGAAATTATTTGGAGAATACTTCCAAGCGTGGTGCCTTTTCTGACGTTAGGTATCCGGCTTTCGATAGTCCTGCCTTTTCTTCGAATGTGACAGTGAAGTGGTCTGATAATGAAAAAGACAATTTAGGACAGATCATTACACAGAAATATATTGCGATGTTTCCTTATGGAAGTGCCGAGGCGTGGGCCGAATGGCGGCGTACCGGATATCCAAATCTGATGCCGGCTGTGAACTATAACCACGAAGTAAACAACATCAAAAAGGATGAGTCCGGGGCAGATACCAATGGTTACCGGAGATATCCTTTGCCGCAGATAGAACATTCGGTGAATACTACTAATGTGGACCATGCGATAAAGGAAGATTTGGAAGGTAATGATAGTCCGAATACTAATGTATGGTGGGCACGAAAATGATAGTTGTCAATATAAAAAAGATGGATATGAAAAATATAATAAAAATAGCAGGTCTGGGTCTGCTGATTGTTGGCTGTACCGAAATTGAACCTCTACCTGTGGTAGTAAATTCCGCAGACAGAAACCTGACTGAAATCAAAAACTATAAATCGACTGAGCATTATATATCTGCCGTATGGTTTTCAAACTGGAAGGCGGACGGGAACATGAACTCTTATTTAAGTACGTTGCCGGATAGTCTTGATATGATTATTCTGAAAGGAGAGTATGATACACTGTCTGATGCACAAAAGGCCGATTTACGATGTGTCAGAGGAGAAAAGGGAACAAAGGTGCTGATGACGGCGGATTTCGACAAGATCTATGAGCAGTATGTGGTTGCTTTGGATGAAGCAGAACGGAAGGGTGAGAGTATGGCTGAAGCAAAGGCCGCCAGCGAAGGGCGAGAAGTTTCTATGGGAGATATAGAAGCTGCTGTAAAAACGGAACGTCAGAAGGTGATGGATCACTATTCTACCATAGGAAACACGCTGCTTGACCGTTCGGAAAAAATAATTTCGGAGATAGGACTGGATGGACTGAGTATCAGTATGTCTTCTACTGGGGATGTCTTCTTTAGAGAAGTCGTGAAGAGATTCATTGATACGGCCGGTGCAAAGTTTCATACAGCAAAAAGAATACTTGTTTTCGACGGTTATATAGGATATGTAAGCAACAGTTGCCAGTGGCTTGATTATGTCATCAGTACCACTCATGGTAACGACAGGCTTTCTGAGGTACAGGACTTGTTCAACAGCTTCATGTCTATGGAAAATGCCCGTGCGGAACAGTTCCTTTCTTATCTGTCGCTGGAGAATGATTCCTGGAAAGTGCCCTATAAAGATATATTGTCGTCTGTTGCTGTTATGGACGCGAAATACAAATCGCTGAGCCTATGGAAGCCGCTGACAGGAGAAAGAACGGGCGGTATGGCTTTGAGAGGAGTAGAAAATGACTACGAAAATAAATATTCTGTCTTGAGACAGACAATACAGTATCTAAACCTAAAATAAAAATACTATGAAAAAATTATCGATAATAGGTTTTCTTCTGCTGCTGTTGTTTCAGACGGCTTGCCGTGAAGAATTCGGAAAAACTTTGTTTGGACCAGATAAGACTGTTGCACCGGAGATTCTAACAGACAGAGAGCTGGTGTTTGTCAATACGACGGAAACGTCGGATATTTCTTCTGCACGGGAAATGACGCTTGATCCGGTGGACGTAATATTTTCTTCAGTACAGCCTATAGGCTATACTAAGGAAGTTACGGTATCGGCAAAATTAAGAGATGGTAAGATAGCTTCGGACAATGTTTTTTATTTGAATGTATTGAAGGATGAGGCTGTACTGGATGCGTTTAAGACCCATGTCGGTTATAAGGCAGAGTTCCTTCCCGAGGCAGCCTACAAGTTGGAGAACGACATGGTCGTGTTCGAAAGAGATGGAAAGGTTGCAGTCAATAGTTGTACCATCCGTATTATTAATAGTTTCTCATTGGAAATTAATAAAGATTATGTGCTGGCTATACAACTCGAAGCTACAACCGGGTTCCATATTTCTGAAACGAACAAAGTGGTTTATCTGCACGTAAAGCGTAAAGGAGGTTCTGGAGAAATGGAAGGAGCCGCCGATTTCCGTCCTATGGCTGGAGACAATACGTTGGATGCCAATGGGGTTGACAAGGGAGTGAACAGAAACAACCTGTATTATGAAGCGGATGGAAGTTCTTTCAAAAACTTGCAGGCTTGTACGATTGAGGGACTTATCTATGTGGATTCATTTAAGGCAGAAAGCGAACGTTCGGAGGGAACTCTTGCTGGTATCTCTTCGTTGTGGGGATGCGAGGATAATGGTGGAACCGTGAATTTTTTGCTGCGTTTTGGCGATGCGGGTGTTTCTACTAACATGCTACAGCTTATTGTTAATGACAAGAAATACATCATCAATTATAAGTTCAAGGAAAAGCAGTGGTATCATATTGCCATGACTTACGATGGGGCAGATATTAAGTTCTATATAAACTATAGAGAACGTTTGTCCATAAGTTCTACTGGAAATATTAGTCTGGCTGGCTCTTCGTTCCGGTTGGGACAGTCGTTTAACCAATGGAGAGGATTTAACGGCAAAATGTCGGAAGTCAGAATATGGAAAACTTCCAGAACAATAAAGGAATTAAAAGACAATGCACTGGATGTGATACAGTTTGATCTTGAAAAGAGTAAAATGCTGGCTTACTGGAAAATGAACAAAGTGATGCTTGGATCGGGTAATCAGAAGATTTCCGACGTAAGTGGAAACGGATGCCACCTTACAGTAAAACGGCAAGGAGCCACTGATGAATCTGTAACTCCCGTGGTAGTGATTGATAATGATATTGATATTAATATTTAAAAGAAAAAGGTGATGAAACTATATAAATCCTTCTACATTATAATAGGGTGTGTTGCGGCTTTCTGCTGTAGTTGTAAGGAAGAAAGTCTGACGGCCGAAGTACCTGAGATCGAAAATGCTCTGATGATGGGAAAGCCTCAGTTTGTATTACCCGGAGCAGAAAACAATATTACTCACAGATTGTCGGGCGAAGAAATGGTTTTTGAACTGCGACAAGGCAAAAACAGTAATCAGGATATTGTGGCTGAGTTTGAAACTTCGGATGAAGTCTTGGCCGATCTGACCAAGAAATATGCAGATTTCAAGGGTATCGGTTTGTATAAGCTTCTTGATAAATCTCAATATACGTTACCTGCATCTGTTGTGCTGGAAAAAGGACAAAGCAGTGTATCGGTGCCTGTCAAGATTCATCATACAGACAATGGTACTTACGTTCTTCCTTTGGTTCTGAAAGCTGGTGGAGCGGAAATCGGCGTACAGTTTGTCGAGATAGTCAATCTTGAAACAACAGCAATAGATATGTCGTGGACAGATCGAACTCCGACAGTGGCAGAACCCAGAATGGTTGCCATTGTAGAGGCTGCGGAGAATGACTTGCGTAATATTGGCAATTATATGCTTTATCCTTATGGTGAGAGTCAACCGGAGAAGAAGCGACCGTTGTTTGATATGGCTGTCATTTTTTCTGCAAACATGAATTTTGATGAGTTCTCAGGAAAACCGGTTCTGGCGTATAATGATAACATGAAACGCATATTAGATAATGTGGATATCTTTGTAAGGCCTTTACAGAAAAAGGAAATAAAAGTCCTGTTGTCGGTCATACCTAATCATCAGGGAATTGGTTTCTCCAATCTTGATATCAGCAATGGGCGGAAGATGGTAAAAGATTTTGCCCGGGATATTTATGAAGCTGTGAGAAAGTACGGACTTGACGGAGTGATGTTCGATGATGAATATGCCGACTATCCGGAGGCGTTGGAATCTGTTCAGCCCGGAAGACCAATGGTACAGATGGGAAGTTTTCATTTCCTTATCAAGGAACTGAGAGATCTAATGCCGTACATTGAAGGGCAGCCATGGAAAGACCGGAATAACATCATAACGATGTACAACATCGGTTTCTACAGCAATGCGATGGTAGGTGACCGAGGATGGCGTCTGTTCAGCAATAATTTCGATGAGATAAAGAAAGGAGAGAAAAAATGGGCAGATATGGATAATTATGGCAATAAAATCAGTGAAAGCCGGAAAGCGGTACGCGAATGGGTTCGGAATCCGGAAAACCAGTCTGTCTTGGACGAACTGGCAGGTATAGAGGTCGGCACGTTGCTGGATTATGTATGGAATGCAAACTACCAAAGAGGAGATAATTACAATAACTCAGCCGAAGGAACTACAAAGACCACCTGGATTGCAGGAATGGATGGCGAAGTTGCCAAAAAGAAATTTGGAGTGGCTTCCTTTGAAATGAGCCTGGAGGTTGAACCTTATGCGAAACGGTTGAAACATGTTACCAGATTCTGGGAACAGAGTACTTCTGATGGTAGTGTGATTGGACGTATAGAAAACAGAAGATCAACTTTGCAGAAACAGAAAAAAGCTGGTCAGACTTCGATGATTATGTTCAACATCCAATATGTACCCGATACCTGGAATGATGCTCCTTTCACCAATATTTATTTGAAAGATTATGTGGAATTCCTTACCGGACTTGGAAATACCAACTCTCCGAAGGTGACATTTGAAGGTACTAATTATGATACAATGAAACCTTCTTATCTGAGATGAGGTATTATTCATCAAGCCGATAATGATCGCATAATAAAATGGCTGAATATCTGTCATTTTTAAATTTCAGCTTGTGGACATATCTCAGCTGAGAATATAAAAGTTGGAGGCTGAAATGATCTTACTAGGAAATCTCAAAATGAATAAATATTGAAATATTCGTAAAAACGATGAACCATTCTTGGTTTTAATCGTTGAATATAGAAAAACCAAAAATGAGAATGAACAAAGTTTATGTATTATTGACGGCGGGAATTTTAGCAGCTTCTTGTTCAAAGAAGGATGTAGAGACACCGCAAGCAGGGAATGATGTAATCAAGATAGTGACCAATGTAGCTCCTCTGACACGAGTGCCTGACTTGAAGGAAGACGGAAGTGGTAATTTTGTAAAGGATGATGTCTTGTCGATTTTTGTGGCAGGAACTATGAATACTATCTCTACTACGTATACATTGGGTGCTACTTCTATGTCATGGAGCGGTTTGAAATTACCGGGAGGCGTTTCGGAAGTGACTTTTTCGGCATGCTATCCGAAGCAGGAATTAGGCAATGACGGTACTTTCGAATTTAATACTTCTACATCAGAATATAAGGATTTGTTGCTGTCTGAAGCGCAAAAGGTGACTGTAGGGAGTCCCAACCCTGTCAATCTTTCTTTCAATCATGCCATGCATTTGCTGAATATCAGTTTCAGCTCAGACGGATATTACACTGCAGAGGAGTTGAAGACTTTGGTTACTACTTGTAAGGCGAAAGCTGCTTGTGTGGTAGATGTTGCTTCAGGAAAGATTAAGAGTACAAAACCGGAAGTAGCAAGCTTTGAGAAGGAAGGTACCACAGCTTCTTTCTACCTTGTGCCGCAGCCGACTGCCGATGTGACTTTGTCAGTCAAGATAAATCAGCTGACAAAGGAATATAGCCTGAAAACACTTTTGGAGGAACTGAAAATGCCTCAGGAAACTTTGTTGGGTGGAAAGAAGATTACCTTAACCCTGAAATTGTGTAAGGACAAGATAACCGTGGAAGGCGGAGCTATCGGTTCTTGGGGAGATCAGGCAACAGTAGATGGCGAAGTAGTTATTGGCTAATATCAATAGCATTAAAATCATAGCATACATTAAATGAAGAAGAGTCGTATCCAATTCTCTTGGGAGAATGAGGATACGACTTCTTTTTTATCCGCTTTTTCAAGATTCATTTCGTTGCACAGGAATAGTCCGGATGATCCATTCGTTATGCCCTGAATCCGATACGGCACGGAGGAGTAAGACTCAGGTTCATTGTATGGAGGAAGGATGTCTCGACGGCTTCCACGTCGCACACTTCTATGGTGCTGAACAACTGATAAAGCATGGCTTGAGGACGTGGCGCTGTCATCACTCTTTGTGCCATACTCTTGATCAGACCTTGTTCTATCAGATTATGCACCCAGCGTCCGTTGCCGAAGTATTCATCCCGCTGCCGGGTTTCCGTTTCGATGAGGCGGTTCAGCCGTTCGTCGGCTTCGGGAGTCAGAACAAAATTCCGGTTTTTCAGGATACGGTGTGCTATTTCGCTCAGCTCATCCGAAGTATAATCCTCGAAATGGAAACGAAGCGGAAAGCGGTCCCTCAGCCCCGGATTGCTTTTGAGCAGCTTCTTCATCTTATCTTCATAACCGGCCAGGATGACAATCATGTCAGGATTCGGTTCCGACAATATCGTAAGGAGTGCATTGATCACCTCCCTGCCGTAATCCTTCGAGTCGTTGTCGTTTTCCATCAGCGTATATGCCTCGTCTATAAACAACACCCCTCCGCGGGCTTCGTCGATCACCTCTCTCATGCGCTTTTCCGTCTGGCCCAAGTATTCGCCTACAAGATTGGTCCGGCAGGTTTCCACGGTATGACCCTTCGACAGCAATCCTATCTGGTGATACATTTTTCCCACCAGCTTGGCGACGGTCGTTTTTCCGGTTCCGGGATTTCCCAGGAAAAGCATGTGATAACGACTTTCAGTCTGCCGTTCCAGATGCAGTTCCCTCCGTTCCTTTAAGAAGAGCGACATCATCCGTGCTTCCAGTATCTCCTTCTTCAGCTGCTTCAGTCCCACCATCTGCCGAAGTTCTTCTTCGGCGGAATATTCCATGGCCGTCGTTTCTGTCGGAGCCGGTTTCACGTCTGCGTCATCGAAAGGCAACGGAAGCAATTCCTCCAGCTCACTGTGCGAAAGCGTTTTCGTATTTGAGCTGTCGAGGCAGAACGTACTGTATTCAGTAAACAGTTCAGCTATGGAAGGACATTCTTCGAGGAGCTGTCTTACATTATTTTCCGTGCCGTGGAAAATAAAGGCCGGACGGTTGAAGCCCTCTTTGCCGAGTTGGTCGCCCAGCATCGAAAGTAAGTTCACTGTACAGGCATTGTATTCCAGTTCCGGAACATACATGACGATGACATACTTCTGTTCCATAGCCTTTGCCAGTTCGTTCCATTGCGACTTGTCCGAGATCAGGTTACCGAGAGAGAAGATGCGCCGTTCAGGTGTATCCTCACCGGTAAGAAAAGGCGATAAGATAAAGCAGGCGAAAGCTTTTGCCATCAGGCGGTTTCCCGTAATCAGCAGATGCGGCGAAGCATCTTTGGCTTCTGCATAAATACGAAATTTACTGATCAGTTCTTCGGGAGCCGGAAAATCGTACCTTTCGGAATAAACCTTTTGCCACCAGTCGGCCGTACCAATACGTTCGATAAAGAACTTTGGATTGGGATGCAGCCAGAGTTCTTCCAATCTGACTTTCTCCCAGACCTCATAGAAAGGTGAGGGAGTGAGCGAGGCAATCCATTTCGGAAGTCCGTTCAGAAAGACAAATACACGATATTCCGCATCGTCCCAGTACGTATCCGAAAGCACCGTAAAGCGTATTTTGCGAGGAATCTTCTGTGAAGAAGGAGTATAGACATCCGCTCCCATCAGTCGATAGTCCTTCGAATAGACCTGTACGGACAATTCATTCATGGAAGCAGGAGGTTCAGGAAACAGCATTTCGATAGTCAACTGATTGTTGGCATATTCAGGAGCACAAATACTTTCGTCGAGAGTGCGCATAGCGCGTAACATAAGATTTTTCATAAGCAACAAATGATTTTTTAAGTGAAAAAAACAGATAGCATAACATCTTCCCGCGCACAGCACTTTTGCAGTCCGCAGAAAAAGAAAGTACCTCTCGTTTCCCCGTTGAAAGAGAGGTTGGCAGCTCGTACGTCAAAGAGCACAACAATCCCGGCCTCCCGGTCAGAAGCAATCATTCATCAAGTTCATTCGCTAAGTAAAATCCCGTTCAGGACCTTAGCGGAACGCAATAAACGCTTTGTGTGACATCTTTAACGAACATTTGTTGTATAAAAATCTATGTATAATAGGACGAGCCTCCACGAAGCAGAGGTTCGGAAGCAAAGATATGTATTTCTGTGAATAAAAACAATCCTGTCATTAAATTTTAACAAAAAAACGGATCACAGGTCTTAGATCAGGCATAAAGAAGCTTCTGAAACGAAGCTGTGTTTGACTTGTTAGGTAAGAGGACCTACTTTGAAAGGTTGTAAAGAAGCCCCTGAAACCTTGTCATATTGCGAGATAATCCTTACATTTGAGAGAAGATAAAAAAACGGATGAATATGGGTCCTACGAAATTTAATCTGCAACGCTTTCTGGATGCTCAGGAAGACATGTATCCGGTAGCCTTGAAAGAAATAAAAAAAGGTGCCAAGCGCAGCCATTGGATTTGGTATATCTTTCCTCAGCAGAAGGGGCTGGGATATAGTTACAACTCACAGTACTACGGTCTGGATGGAGAAGAAGAGGCTCGTGCGTATTTACAGCATCCGGTGTTGGGTACGCGTCTGCGGGAAATATCCCGTGCCTTGCTGGCACATCGCGGACACCGTAGCGTGCTCGAGCTGATGGGATCGGAGGTTGATGTGTTGAAACTTCGTACATCGATGGAACTGTTCAACCAGATTGCGCCGGGCGATGTGTTCGGTGAAGTGCTGGAAGCCTATTTTCCGAATAGAAGAAAGGAGGAGAAATGAAAAAAATCCGCATTACCGTCATGCGCAAGGCCTGCTATCGGGACTTGATGGAGCAATACGAAAACCCCATCGAACACGCATGCGATATGGAAGAAGGGCAGGTCTTTATAGCCAATGGCTGGGAGAAGCCCGAAGGACTCTGTGAAAGTGCGTGGCAGAGCATGTCGCCTTTCGTCATGGCACTGGCTCATGGAGGCAGCAATTTCTACGACGGCTGGATGAAAAATGAACGTTCGGCCATGATTTCGTGCAACGACGGGTTCCGTCCCGTGAGTTTTCTGATAGAAGTAATAGACTAAAAAATCAAAATTATGTTAGCATATACCTATATAGAGCACGGACATTTTTCGCTGATAGAAAAGCCCGTGCCGGAACTGAAAGGCCCGCGTGATGCCGTGGTGCGCGTCACGTTGGGAAGTATCTGTACCAGCGATTTGCATATCAAGCATGGAAGTGTCCCTCGTGCCGTGCCGGGCATTACCGTAGGGCATGAGATGGTAGGCATTGTAGAACAGGTAGGCGAGGAGGTCACCACCGTGAAGCCCGGCGACCGTGTGACGGTCAACGTGGAAACTTTCTGTGGCGAATGCTTCTTCTGCCGGCATGGATATGTAAACAACTGCGAAGACGAACACGGAGGCTGGGCCTTGGGCTGCCGCATCGACGGCGGACAGGCGGAATACGTACGGGTGCCTTACGCCGATCAGGGGCTGAACCGTATACCGGAAGGCGTAACCGATGAACAAGCACTTTTCGTAGGCGATATTCTTGCCACCGGATTCTGGGCGGCACGTATCTCGGAAATTACGCCCGACGATACCGTTCTCATTATCGGAGCCGGCCCTACGGGTATCTGCACCTTGCTGTGTACAATGCTGAAACACCCTAAACAGATCATCGTATGCGAGCAGTCGGAAGAACGCATCCGCTTTGTTCGTGAGCACTATCCCGATGTGCAGGTTGTACGGCCGGAAGCATGTGCCGGAGAAGTACGCAGACTCAGTGCGCATGGAGGAGCCGATATCGTGATCGAAGTGGCGGGAACCGACGAGACATTCCGCATGGCGTGGGAGTGTGCCCGTCCGAATGCCATTGTGACCATTGTCGCACTTTACGATCATCCTCAGATACTCCCGTTGCCCGACATGTACGGAAAGAACCTGACCTTCAAGACCGGTGGCGTGGACGGCTGCGACTGTGCCGAGATTCTCCGCCTGATAGCCGAGGGTAAGATCGATACCACACCGCTCATTACCCACCGTTTCCCGCTCGACCAGATAGAAGAAGCCTACCGCATCTTCGAGAACCGTCTGGATGGAGTCATCAAGGTAGCCATTACCGAAAGGACAAAGTAGCATAATGCATAAAGCAAGAAAATCGTTTGAAAACCATTAAAGATAAAGAGAAAGGAGTAAACACCTATGAGAAAAGATTTTGGAGTAAAAACCTGGTTATATCCGATGCCCGTATTTATCGTGGCAGCTTACGATGAAAATGGAGTTCCCAATGTCATGAATGCCGCATGGGGAGGTACATATACCGATAATATGGTAGGCATCTGTCTGTCGGAAGGACATAAGACAACCAAGAACATTCTTGCGACACGTGCCTTTACCGTCAGCATGGGTACAGCCGACCGCGTAACGGAATGCGACTATGTAGGTATCGTGTCGGGCAACAAAGAACTCGATAAGTTTGCACATGCCGGATTCCATGCCGTGAAATCTGCTTTTGTCAATGCTCCCGTCATCGAAGAGCTTCCCATGACACTGGAGTGTGAGCTTGTATCGTACGATGCCGAAACCTGTTACATGACCGGCCGCATCGTCAATGTATCCGTCGATGAAAGCGTATTGGGCGAAGACGGCAAGGTAGATATAGCCAAACTGAGACCGATCACCTTCGATCCGGTTCATTTGGATTATCTGGAAATCGGTCCGAAAGTAGGCAAGGCCTTTTCCGACGGTAAAAAACTGAAGTAAACAATAAAGTCAATCAGCCTTTCTGAAAACAGTTCAGGCCGATTGACTTTTTTTATACACGATGATATTTGGATTTGAAAATTACTTTTTCTCTTCTTCCGGAAAGAACTTCTTCCGGTAATACGAATTGGCAGTATAAAGCGCGGCAGCCGGATTGTTTCCCGTCACACGGTCCTTGGTAACCAAGGTGGTGGTATAAGCGTCGGCATACTTGTAGAACAAGCTGTCGTGTCCCACGCACAAACCGATCACCACATTCAAGTCCGTTTTCGCCTCGTTCAGCAGACGCGCCTGTAAAATCGGGTTGCACATGGCAGCCCCTATGCTTTCACATTGAGCCGGAATACCCATCGAACTCTTGGCTTTGCCGGCAACCTTACAAATCACCGAGTACGCTTCGAAACCGTTCGCCCGGAGAATACGCGCAAAGATACGCGCCTCGTTTATCAGTCCGATACAGTTGGCTATACCGATGCGGTGTGCATTGATCTTACGGGCAAACTCCATGATCTCCTGCACACGCGTCCACTGGCAGTACCCCTCGTATTCCACTTCCGCACTGGCAATCATCACCCGGCGGTTATCCCCCTCGTCGTACCGTTCCAGCGCCCACTGCATATCCTCTTCCTTCAAGTTCGTCGTGAGGCAGAAATCAGGATAAGTCCGGTCCTTGTACTTACAGTTCTGTGTGCCGCAGTCCACACAAGAATGTACATCTTTTTCCTTTTCCATAAAGCAATTCATTTTGTATTCAGAGAACGCTGCAAAGATAGCCATTTCTTCCGTCAGATCAGTCCCAGCCGATGAATATATGCCATGAACTGCTCCTTATAGTTTTCTCCGATAGGAATATACACATCCTTTCCGAAGAGAATCCGGAACCGGGAAATCTCGGTAATCTTGCTCAGGTTGACAATGTACGAGCGATGCACCCGCATGAAGTTCGACGGAAGCATGGTCGACAACTTTTGCAGACTGTTCAGCGTGATGACAGGTTTCGGGCGATCCTCCAGATAAATGCACACATATTCACTCATACCCTCTATGTACAAAATCTTCTCCTTATCTATCCGTACCACCTTATATTCACTCTTCACAAACAAAGTCCCCTTATCCTCTTCTGTATCCGTCGCATTGTGCGTCAGACTATACATCTTCCGGGCTTTCTCGGCCGCCTTCAGACATTCTGCAAAGCTGAAAGGCTTCATCAAGTAATCGATGGCGTTGAGGCGGAACCCTTCGATGGCATACTCCGAATAAGCCGTAGTAAAGATGACCATCGGCGGATTGGGAAGCGAGCGGACAAAATCGATACCGTTCAAATCAGGCATGTTGATGTCGGCAAAAAGCAAGTCGACAGGAGACTGCGCCAGTATTTCAGAAGCCTGACAGGCATCCTGGCACGAAGCCACCAGCGTAAGGAACGGAATACGTGCAATATAGCCCGCCAGTTGTGTCAGGGCGAGCGGTTCATCGTCGATAATCAGACATTTCATGATAGCGGAGGAATTATAAGTAATACATGGTAAGAAACTTCATCTTCGGTAATGGTAAACGTATAGTTCGTGCCATAGAGCAGGTGAAGCCTTTTCTTTATATTCTCGATGCCTATACCGTGGTGCGTATCCTTTGTACAGGCGTGCTTGCTGTTGCGGCAGGCAAACAAGATCCCCTCGTCCACCTGCGCGATCCGTACTTCGATGTACGACTCTTCCCGGTAACTTACCCCGTGCTTGAACGCATTCTCCAGCAGCGAGATAAAAAGCAGGGGAGGAATCTGTACGCAAGGTACGATGAGCGGAAAGTCCTTCTGAATCAGTAACTTGTCGGTATAGCGCAGTTGCATCAGTGCGATATAATTCTCGAGAAACTGAATCTCACGTTCCAGCGAAATCTGGCTGTTGTTCGCTTCGTACAGCACATACCGCATCAGCTTCGAAAGCTCGATAATGGTCTTTTTCGCCTTTTCCGCATCAATGTCCACCAGCGCATGAATGTTGTTCAGCGTATTCATGAAGAAATGCGGGTTCAACTGATACTTCAAGTATTGCAGTTCCGATTCCAAATGCTGATGCTCCAGCTCCTTCAACATCTCGTCGTCGTGGAGCGACTTGAGGAAAAAGCGGAAAGTCAGATTAAATCCCACCAGCAAGATGGCCACGGTAATATGAATCAGCAAGAAAGGCGGATGTATGGGACGGGCGGGGTGTATCATTTTTTTGCTCGAAGGAGAAACCGGAGGACGGTCGGGAAAAAGGACATGAGGTGCCGAATCCGGCATAACAAACTCTTTTTGCGGCCGGAAATCCGGATGCGGGTGTAATACCTGAATACATTCCGGCAGGTACAAAAACAGAATACCAATGGTAAAGATAAGCGACACCACATAACGCGTATAATACTTTTTGAGCAACAGTCGCGGAATAAGCACATAATTATGTATCAGGAACAAGAGGAAGAAGGGGAGAACGATCAGCCACGTATCGCTAACCTCCTTCCAGAGCTCATCCCCTTCCATCGGACGGTCATCGTCGAGCAGGAAACTGATAAGCGGCGTTCCCAGTATCAATATCCAGATCGTCGCATAAATAAGCTGTTCCAGAAGTAATTGTTTTTGTAGATGTTTCATTGTCGTGCTTCACTCTTTTTTCATGTCTGCAAAAATACGTCTGTGCTTATCCCGGTGCAACTAAAATCGGCGAATGGAATGATTTTGCAGACCAAGTGGACTAATTTTATCTGTTAGTTGCTTTACCGTCTTTATACTATCGGGTAAATCTGATTTAGCAAGAGTTAGCCGAGAGAATAAGCGGGTTAGCTGATTCTATTTTCCGGAAAGCACTGCCCGGCTTACCTTTGTTCCCCTGAACAAGAATCTTAAAAAAATATTGAAGATGAAAATGAAGAAAATCGTATGTGTTCTTTGTCTGGCAACGCTGCTGCCTGTATCTTCCACAGCTTCAGCCACAACAGTTGCCGACGAACCCCAACAGGAGAAACAAGCTCCGGCAAAGGAAATTCCGAATCCCGAAAAGGCTGCCCGCAAGCGGACAGACGAAATGGATAAAGTGCTTAATCTGACCGAAAAACAATACAGGAAAATCTACAAGCTCAACCTGAAGGAGGAGAGAGAAAAACTGGAAGCCCTGATAGGTCGCGGCGATAAAGGAGCCGGTCGCCCTCCGATGATGGGTGGCGGTCGTCCCCCGATGATGAACGGCGGCGGCGAACCCCCGATGATGGGTGGCGATGGTCAGCCCCCTATGATGGGACGAGGCGGCCGTCCGATGATGGCACCTCCCGCCGATCGTGAAGAGAAAAAGAAAGAAATGGAGGAACGCGCAGAAAAACGAATGAAGAAAATTCGCAAAATTCTGACCGACGAGCAGTACGACCTCTGGCTGACGATGAAGCCCGAACAGCCGGCTCCACGTCCCATGCCCAAAGCCGACAAGCCTGCTCCCGGTGAAGAAGTCCCTCCGTTTGATATGATGCAGAACGAAGCAACAGAAGAAGAATGAGTAAGAAAGCAATTTATGGGATGGTAGCGATGATACTCGCTGCCATCTGGTTCGGCTCCTGCCAGAACGAAACCATCGATTATTATCCCATCGCCAAGAAACATTTGGGTGAAACCTATACCGAGTATGCCGTAAACAATCTGCTGACAACCGATACGGTGAGCCGCATAGCCCTCAACTTTTATCCCGAAGAAGTCACCACGCTTTCCTACATCAATTACGACGAGTCGACTTGTACGTTCACTTTTCATCGCGGTACAACTTCAAAATACCGTATTTCGTGGGATTATGAAACCGACGGCATCTACGTGGAAGTGCAATACGGGCAAAACGGCATGTGGTTTACCGTCAATGAGCAGCAGCATTCCGGCGAATACCTGCTTACGGCAAACGACGGCATGGCGGTACGTATGTGCATACGAAGCGGTGGAACCATGCTGGCTTCCGATGACGGACTGATAAAATATGCTATCGCCGTCACCGTAAACCAGTTTTCCATCGAAGAAGCCGACGACGATTTAGAGTAACGCAATCAGCGCATCAACGTCGGCCTCGCGTGTAGCCCAGCTTGTAACGAAGCGTACCACTGTTTCCTTTTCTCCGCGCGGTCCCCACAGTTCGAAAGTCGCATGAGCCGAAAGACGGTCGATGTCTTCATTCGGCAGGCAGACAAACTGCTGGTTGGTCGGCGAATCCAGATGAAGTTTGTATCCCTTCTGGACAAAAGCCTGTTTCAGTTTCAGCGCCAGACGTACAGCATGCTCTCCCATTTTCTGATAAAGTCCGTCGGTAAACAACGTTTCAAACTGAACTCCCAGCAGACGTCCCTTGGCGAGCAGTGCTCCGTGCTGTTTTATCAGCGTAAAGAAATGCGGCAGACGTTCCGCATGCGGAGCCACTACAGCCTCGCCGAACAATGCTCCCACTTTCGTACCACCTATATAAAACACATCGCAGAGGCGAGCAATATCCTGCAAGGTAACATCCGTACCCGGAGCAGCCAGTCCGTATCCCAGACGCGCACCGTCCATGTAAAGCGGAATATTCGCCTTACGGCATACACGGCTCAGAGCCTCCAGTTCGCTGAGCGAATACAGCGTACCATATTCCGTTGGGTGAGAGATATAAACCATTCCCGGCGCTACCATGTGGTCATACGTTTCATCGCGGTAAAAATTGTCAATGTACGCCTCTACTTCATCGGCACGCAGCTTTCCCTCGTGTTGAGGCAACGTCAGCACCTTATGTCCGGAAGCCTCGATAGCTCCCGCCTCGTGCACGTTGATGTGAGCCGTTTCCGCTCCCAGTACCCCTTCGTGATGCGCAAGCAGTCCGTCGATGACAGTCGCATTCGTCTGCGTACCTCCTACCAGAAAATATACAGCCGCTTCAGGCTGCCCGCATGCTTTGCGCACCAGCTCGCGCGCATGGCGCGTATATTCATCATTACCATATCCGACAGTCTGTTCCAGATTCGTTTCCATCAGGCGGCGCATCACCTCCGGATGTGCCCCTTCCATATAGTCCGTGTCAAAATGTAGCATAGTTTTTAGTCTTTAATTTGTTTTTCACGGACAAAGGTAGAGAAAAAAACGTTGCTCCGGCCGATATTCTTTCTTAACTTTGGCGGGAAAAAAGAGATCCACATGCCTGTAATAGAAATCACCTCCCTCGAACACCCCGGAGTAGAAGTGTTCGGAACCCTGACCGAAGCTCAGTTGCGCAACCGCATAGACCCCGAAAGAGGCATCTTCATTGCCGAGAGTCCGAAAGTCATCCGCGTCGCGCTCGACGCCGGTTACCAGCCCCTTGCCTTGCTTTGCGAGCAGAAACACATAGCAGGCGATGCCGCCGACATCATCCTTCGCGCAGGCGATATTCCCGTCTATACAGGCAGCCGGGAACTCTTGGCACGACTGACTGGCTACACGTTGACCCGCGGCGTACTGTGCGCCATGCGCCGTCCCGCTCCACGCACTGCCGAAGAAGTCTGCCGCGATGCCCGTCGGGTAGCCGTCATCCACGGCGTAGTCGATACCACCAATATCGGGGCCATCTTCCGTTCGGCAGCCGCCTTAGGCATCGATGCCATCCTGCTTTCACCCGACTCCTGCGATCCCTTGAACCGCCGTGCCGTACGCGTGTCGATGGGTTCCGTGTTTCTGGTACCCTGGACGTGGCTTCCCCGTCCCGTAGCCTCCTTACGTGAAATGGGCTTCTGTACCGCAGCCCTGGCACTGACCGACCGTTCCGTACCCATCGATTATCCGGAACTGAAGGACATTCCCCGTCTTGCCATTATCATGGGAACAGAAGGCGACGGCCTTCCCGCCGAAGTCCTGTCGGAATCCGATTATGTAGTCCGCATCCCGATGTGGCACGGCGTCGATTCGCTGAACGTGGCAGCCGCCTCTGCTGTAGCTTTCTGGGAACTGAGATCCCGTACTACTTGCCAATGTCCATCAGCCACTTCCCGTCGACCTTGACCATCTTCTGCGTGTCTTCCTTGACACTGCCGTCGCCATAATGCTGTTTGAATGTCACAATGGCCGAATTACCGTCTTCGGCCATTTCTTCGGACACGATTTCAGTTTCCTTGAGTCCGCCACTCTTTTCAATTGTCTTGGAACCCTTTTCCTGAACCATGGCAACAAGTCCCTCACGTATCTCTTTCGCCTTGTCGGCATCCTTTTCGGAGATGTTGCATCCATTAATAAACTTTTCGTAATCCTTGTCGCTCAGAGCCGACATATACTCCTTCAGAGCAGCTCCCGGTGTGCTGGGAGTACACGATGCCAAGGCAAGAACAGCTACCAGCATCAGTGCGAAACGAATCAGTTGTTTCATCATAGCGTTAAATTTTTAAGATTAATAAATAAAATATTTAGAATAGAAAAAGCTCAATTTTACGGGAAACTGTATATAATTTTCAGCTTCTTGTTGCGTGCTATATCGTCGGGCATGAGGTACGTGCCGCCCATTGCCGGAACATGGATTTGCGTCCGTCTGCCTTCGGAAAGACAGATACCCGTTTTCTGGTAAGCAAACTCCACCAGTTCGCTGCAATACATCCGCGATGTATCCGTCAGATCATAATCATGGTCAAAGAGAACCCTTTCGCGTGCCATCTTCCAGGCGATGGCAGCCGCCTTCGAAGCCGCCAGAGAATCGTCTGTCACTCTGGCTATCATACCCCGCACCGCCCTGTCGGCAGCAAAGAAACGCGACAGCGAATCCATCTTTACCCGGTCAGGATCCCCCTCAAAATCAGGCTCGTCGGGAACCGCATGGATCACGAACCATTCGTTGTCAATCTTTTTTAAAATACCGATATGTGAGTAAACCCCGTCTTTGCTGGCAGAAGTTACCACCTGACTCAAGAGGCCTGTGCCGCGCCGGAAGGCAAGATCGCCATCAGCCAGTATCTCGACGGGCATAATCCGCTGGCTCTTTGCCCGGGTATTCTTACAAGAAACGCACAGACAAAGAGCCAGCAGAGCGGGGAATATGTGAAGTAGTTTCTTCATATACGAACAAAGATAATAAATTAATTTTTTTTACCAATATTCGATATGAACTTTTTGTCAGGTTTTTTGATGAACGGCTGACAAATTTCCTGTTTTTACAAGTCGTTTACCGCCTGAAGCGCTGCATCATAGTCGGGTTCGTTCGAAATGTTGCTTACCAGTTGCGTATAACGCACCTTACCGGTTTCGTCTATCACGATGACCGCCCGAGCCATCAGTCCCTTTAACGGACCATCGGCAAGCTGAAGACCATACTCTTTCAGGAAATCGTGGCTGCGGAAAACAGACAGTGGAACAACATTGTTCAGCCCTTCGGTGCTGCAAAAACGCGACTGCGCAAAAGGCAAGTCCATCGACAGACACAGCACAACCGTGTTCTCCAGTTCCGAAGCGCGGGCATTAAACTGCCGGACAGACAAGGCACACGTAGGCGTATCGAGGCTGGGGAAGATATTCAGGATGATCCGTTTCCCCTTGAAAGACGACAGACTGACATCTTGCAAATCCGCATTCGTAGCCCGAAAGTCGGGTGCCTGTTCTCCCACTTTCACCATCGGACCGGAAGTATGCGCTTCCTGACCACGGCAGATTACCGTTTCTTCTTTTCCGGCATTGTCGTTTACTGTCGTAACGCACATGGTTACCAAGCTCAGCGTCAGTATGGCTCCCATGCAAAGGAATAATTTCTTTATATTCATAACGAGTGCTTTTTTAATTATAAAAAATGAACGATGAAGAATGTTCTGGGATTGTTCGGTTTTTTTGTTTTTTAGGGTTTGGGAGGCTTTGGGAGAAACATTGAAACTCCATGATGGCTTAGAGTATGAATAGCAGGAGACGGCTTACTGCTTTTTAGGAGTAGGGGTGTAGTCATTGACCGTATCTTCCGCAGCCATCAGCACATCTTCTTCCTCGTTTATGGAATAGCTTACCGTATGATCTTTTAAATAGATGTGATTAAGCGTATATTCCAGCGATACAAGGGTCTGTTCCCTTTTCTGCGGTTTCAGTTCACATTCCCATATCGTGATGCAATGCCATCCCATTTTAGCCAGTTCTTTCTGCACCTTCTTGTCGCGTGCAATATTACGGTTGATCTTGTTTGCCCAGAACTCTGTATTCGATTTGGGTATGACGTAATATTTGCACCCTTCGTGTCCGTGCCAGAAACAACCGTTGACAAAGATACAAGTATGATATTTTCGCAGTACGATGTCCGGACGGCCAGGCAGGCGAGGATGGTTCAGGCGGTATCTGAATCCGTGGGCAAACAGATATTTCCTGACTATCATTTCCGGCTTCGTGTTGGCCGAGTGTATAGCAGCCATGTTTTTGTGCCGTTGTTCTTTGGAAAGGACATCCATAGGTGGGGTTACTTATTGTTCTGGTTGGTGATTATAATTCCTTTAACTATCTCACATTTGCTGTTTCGATATACTTTGTATGTATTTTTAGGAAGTGTGCAAAAGTAATTGTTTAGTCCTCCTTGAGTAATTCCGAGTTCCTCTGCCGTATGTCTTGAATAAAGTGCGGCGGGTGAACCATAGAATTCATATTTACCTTCCTTTATGAGAACTATAACATTCCTTTTACTCATTGAAAAATCCTCCTACCAGCAAGTTTGTCATTTCATTTTCGAGGGCTTCCAGATAACTGACAATATATTTATCCTTTCCAAATCCTGTGTATTCTAACCAAGGATCATCGCTGTTGGATAATGGTATATCCTTATAGGAGTCTGGATACATTTCGTAGAAATCATACAATACATCCCTCGCTTTTTGAATGATATCGTAAGCTTCCGATTGGGTAACGGAGGTATAGATTAATGGCCCTCCACTTTTCCAGTCGAAATAGGGTTTGAAGATATCATTATGAGGGATTTTTCCCAAGGCATAATCTTTACGCATTTGTGCCAGAAAAAGATCTTGTTTGTCGAAAACGGTCTGCATGTGATTTATTATTTATTTGTAAAAATAGTGATTATTTGCGTGATATAATAATAAAAGGTGAATTTTTTTGAGAAAAAATTAAGCGTATATATGAGGAAATGAATATCAGGAAAAGGATATATTATTCGTTTTCGGATTAAACAAAGCTTTCCTTGTATATATTCAAAATTATAACTAAATTTACCTCGACACAAACGTGATGATATCTTAACACGTTCGTGCCGATAGCTAATCACGTTCGTGTCTATATCTAAGCAGCTACGTGATGAAGCTTTTATGTAAAGACGTTTGATAAAATATTAACTAACCGACTGATACTATATGGCTGTTAAATTCGATTTATTTGAGAACCCTGTGAAAGAGGGTGTGTCCTCTCCAAAACTACATGCGAAAGTAATTACTAAAGATGTCGTTACCACCCACGAAATTCGTGAGTCTATCTCTAAAAAATGTACGGTGGCTCCTGCCGATGTAGCAGCCGTTATCACGGCCTTGAACGATGAGCTTTACGAGAAGCTGAGCGATGGATATGCCGTACACTTGGAAGGTATCGGCTATTTCAGTTTAAGTCTGAAATGCACGCCCGACATTAATCCGAAATATATAACGGCTTCCGATATTCGTGTACGAAGCATCAAGTTTACTCCCGATAAGGAACTGGCGGACCGTTTCAAGGAGGTGAAGTTTGAACGTTCGGCAGATTCTTCCCGACATTCTTCAAAGATGGACGACGAAGAGGTGAAACAGAAGCTCACAGAATTCTTTTCAGGACATAGTTTTCTCCAGCGCCGTGACTTTGAACAGCTCACGGGATTCAACCAGTCTAAGGCGACAAGGTATATTCGTCGGCTGCTTGAGGAGGGAGTGTTGAAGAATGTTGGGTCAAAGTTTCAGCCGGTGTATGTTGTGAAATAATTTTGAAAATATTCATTTAATTGAAAATGAATGATCACAAGTGTATAAAGAAATCTATTTGTTAGTTAAAGATCTAAAGGAAAAATTAAGACTTCTAATAATAAACGTTTGGGAGTGTATTTATTATGTAAGGTTGGTAATTGGTGGTATAAAATCAGATAGTCTTTTGTTCTTATAATATAAAAAACATTCTTTTAAAAGATTTTTTTGATTGTCAAATGAATTTTTATATAGGCTATGAAAATAGTTGGATATACTATGATAATTATTCATTATTTGGCTTTGGGAGAAATTAATTTTGATTATTAAAATAAGATTGATGCTTTTATAAGAATATATTGAATTTGTCTTATTTAAATTTATTTGTAAATATAATTAACTGAGAGGTCGGCGATAAACTAGGTGTAATATTCATGTTTATATATATGTTAATTACATAGAATTCTTTGCAAAGAAGAGGAAAGTTATCTCCTTTCTCTTTTTATAGCATTATATTCCGTATCTTTGTAAAATAATCCTCGATGAATGAAGCGTTAGATAGTGATATGAATCGAATAAAGATATGCTTGGAGAAGAGGTTTGAAAATAGATTTATTAGTAAAAATAGAAAAGTATTTTTGTATAGTCAATGCAAATGTTTGTAGTAACTTGGAGTAAGTTTAGAAATGTTGTCCACTATGGCAAATACACTGAATGTGAATCCTAAAGAGTTAATAAATAGTAAGAAGATAATTTATATGGCAAAGAAAAATATTATTAAAGTTTTTGAAGGATTTGCAGGTTATGGTGGAGCTTCTTTTGGATTGAAGAAGGCTAAAATACCGCATAAAGTAATAGGTTATTCTGATATTGATCCAGAAGCAATAGAGTTATATGAATACAATTTTCCAGGCATTCCTAATTATGGAGATATCACTAAAATAGATGAAACTATTTTACCAGATTTTGACTTGTTCACTGGTGGATTTCCATGTCAACCATTTTCTACTGTAGGAAAAATGCTTGGAGAATTGGATACTAGAGGTACTTTATTTTATGATATTATAAGAATTTGTGAATATAAAAAGCCTCGTTTCATTTTATTGGAAAATGTGAAGGGGTTATTGGGGAAAAAGCACAGACCTACATTTGACAAGATTATATCAGAGTTGAATCGAATCGGATATAAAAATGTTCAGTATGCTATTCTTAATTCCAAAAATTATGGGATTCCTCAGAACAGAGAACGATTATGGATTTTTGGTCAATTAGGTGGGCTGCCTGATGGATTCGTATTAACACCTCCACAAATTGAGCTCAAATATAGAATAAAAGATTTTCTTGATAAACAACCGAGTGAAGATTTATATCGCACACAGGCACAAATAGATCGCATACATGAAATCAGGAACGCTCCTGTTTTTGATGTTGCAGAGCCTCTTTGCTATGATTATTACAATAAGAAGATTAGAACAGATGGTATATGTATGACCGTTACCCCTCCAGAGCATAATATAATGCGTATTGTGGAACCAATGGTTGATGGAAAAGAACGGCTTAGAAAATTGTCTATAGATGAACATTTTAGACTAATGGGATTTGTCTTGAATGATGAGCAGAGAGAAATTAAATTTCCACCAACTCTGAATTATACTAAATTAGGTAGAAGGGCAGGTAATGGTTGGGATGTAAATTTGGTAAGTATATTATTTAAACATATATTTAGTCAACTATGAAAGTAGATGTAACATCAATGTTTTTCAACTCTTCAATAAGGGGAGGAACGGCGACTCCGGCATGGGGTACTTCTATTGGACAAAATGCATCAAAATCTTGTAAAATAGAAACAGAAAAGGATGGAGTTGTTGATTTTATTATAGGAATGACATATAAATCTATTACTGACTTTAGTTCTTTAGATATATCTAAAGGTAGTGGTAATAGACAATTACTTATGTTATCCTCATTTGATAAGGTGTTTATCAATCAAAAAATGCTGGATGGTGCTAAATATCATGTCATATTGGTTAAAGAACTATCTTCTAGTCACTATGGACGATTAATAATAAGTTATGCTCCATACATTAAATATGAAGGCTATTCTAACGAGCAAACAATTGAATTAATGCGAAATGCGTTAGGATGTTCAAATGATGCCTGTTGGTTTGTTTATGATATATCTGTTAAAAATCAAGATGAGCTTCATTTTACAGCTGTTGTGGTGAATTCAGAGCATCCTATGGTTTATCAAGGTACATCTAGAGAACGTTCTTTAGAGTGGAATGCTATGATTGGACGTGAAGAAGAAATGTATGATATACCCAATGAAAAGCAGTTAATATATTATGGATGTCCTGGTAGTGGAAAATCATATAAAGTGAAAAGTATTGTAAACAGTATTGATTCTAATTATGTTTTTCGCACAACATTTCACCCTGATACTGATTATGCAACTTTTGTAGGATGTTATAAACCTTTAGGGGTTCCTCACCCGAACCAATCTTATACGATTGATGAGCTTAAAGGTATACTTGTAAAGTTTAAAGATAGTGGCATGAGTTATCCTATACATAAGTTTGCTGTGGAATATTATTATGCTTTAGAGGATTTGAGTGTAGCTGATAAAGAAGCTATTATAGATGCTGCTAAATTTACATCTAGTAATTTGACTGAAATGAATAAATCTATTGCAGTTGGAAAATATCTTAAAAAAAATGAGAATAGTATTACATATAGATTTTGGCCTCAGGTGTTTACAAATGCATATATAAAAGCTTGGGAAAATACTAATAGACCAGTTTATCTTATTATTGAAGAAATAAACCGAGGTAATTGTGCTCAGATATTTGGTGACCTATTCCAGTTGTTGGATCGTGATAAAGAAACTGGCAAATCTGAATACCCGGTTAAAGCTGATAAAGACTTGGTTGCATATATTGAAAAAGAATTAGGTAATGATCATGAAGGCATAAAAAATGGGGAGTTGTGTTTACCTTCTAATCTTATTATTTATGCAACAATGAATACATCCGATCAATCTTTATTTCCAATGGATAGCGCATTTAAGCGTCGTTGGGATTGGGAGTATGTACCTATTAATTATGATAAAAGCATTGATTCTGGTAAATTCATTATCAAAATAGATGATGTAGAGTATCTTTGGGTAGATTTTTTGAAGATTGTAAATGATAAGATATATGATGTTACAAGTTCTGAAGATAAACAAATGGGTAATTTTTTTATCAAGAAGAATATAGATGCCAAAGACTTTGTAAATAAAGTAATGTTCTATTTGTGGAATGAAGTTTGTAAGGAAGAGTATGGTACGCAACGGAATTTTTTCCGAAGAGGCCAAGATGGAAAGACCGAGTTTAAGTTTATTGATTTGTTTAGTGTGGACCAAACAATAATTCTAAATGAGTTTATGAGGAGTTTAGGCGTTAAGCCTAATAAGGCATAAAGAAATAAAAAATTACAACAGAATCATGATACTTTTATTTGAAGAATATCATTACCCTAAACAGCTTCTAAATGAGGTTTTAAGTGATTATAATTATATGTGTACTGAACTTAAAAATGACAACGCTAAGGTTCAGTATGTTGGGTATTTTTTTTCAAAAGAAAGAAATGATTCTATATTCATATTACCCAAAGTATTCATTGAGGAAAAGAATAATCAAAAATTAGCTTTTGGTAAATATATTCCTGAAAATATAATCTTTATTAATGCTTGTGAAAATGATGGCGATGTAAAGAGGCTTATTGAAGATGGAGACCATAATGTAATATTTGAATTATCTGTATGGATTTATCGAGCTATTACTCAATTTGTAAGTAGAAATATAGATACAGATATAGTTGAAGATATTGTAATACAGAATCCTACAGAAGCTAATGGGGATAAATCGCAAACAATGCTTGATATAATCTTGCAATTGTTAGATTTCCATAAAAAACATCGCCATTTATTTACTTATATTTCAAAAATCAATGCCAGTGGAGATAATAAAATTCATTGGGCAAAGACTGTTAGTAAAACACAACCTATTATCAAAGATAATACTCCTTATTATGTCGAGTTTAGAAATAAAAGTAAGGTTGTTAATCTTGATGAAGAATTGATTGTATTGTTTTATTCAACTTTGGAGTATCTAAGTAATATTTATAATTTTAGAATTAAGATTGATGTACAATATGAGTTGATATCCTCACAAAGGATACGTAATTTAATTGAAACAAAAAGAGGTACTCGTATTTTAAAGAAAATTCGCAGAAAGTATTTTACAGATGAGTTTGTAAAATTATGGCGATTGTTATATATATTCTTTGATATGTCCGAAAATATCAAAAGCCATAAATACCATGAGGACCGATTGCTTGTTAAGAACTTTAATATTGTATTTGAGGATATGATAGACTATCTTATTGGTAGTAAAGTGGTAGATGTTCCTAATGAGTTAAAGAGTCAAGCTGATGGTAAAATTGTAGACCACATTTATAAAGCTAAATCTTTAATTGATGATTATGATATTTATTATGTTGGGGATAGTAAATATTATGCTGCATGGAATGAGATAGGGGTTAATTCTATCTATAAACAATTTACTTATGCAAAAAATATCATTCAATTTAATATTAATCTATTGCATCATTGGGAGCCACAAGATAAAAGTAAAGATAAGTTTTTAGCCTATAGAGATAGTCTTACCGAAGGTTATAATATAACTCCAAATTTCTTTATTAGGGGAGTGGTAGATACTCAAAACATATCGTTTGAAGAGAATATTAAGGAGCAAAGTAATGTACTCCGATTTAATAGACATTTCTATAATAGACTCTTTGATCGAGATACGCTCATACTTAAAGAATACAATATTAATTTCTTGTATGTATTGTCTGTATACGCTATTCATATAGATTCGGAGAGTCGCACCCATAGATTGAGAACATTGTTTCGCAATGATTTAATAGAATCTCTTAATAATACCTATACATTTTATAAAGTCAAACAAAGGATTGGAGGAATGAGTCTTGAAGAATTGGTAAAAACTCATTTTTATACATTTGCAGGGAGAATGTACAAAAGTCCTGATGATGATACTATTTGGGTGGCTCTTGAAAAAGAACGAGCTATTGGTGTTGGAAGCGAAAGGGAGTATCCTAGCATTGATATTCTATCTAAAGATGCAATTGTCAGTGAACCATTGAATATTTGTAAGAGAGTCTCTGAATATGGTTATATAGAAAAGTATTTTAGCAGGCCCCATTGGAATAAGGATTATATTGATATTACACAAAGTCATGAATTGGATGATTTGAAATTCGCTGCGGAGGATATGTAGAATTTTATAATAGTTATAAATACTACATTATAGAATTGTGGATTAAGTTTTTTTCAATTATTATTTTGATAATAAGACCAATATTCTTACGTCCTTAGTTTAAATACATACAATCGTTTAGGTGAATCAATCTTTTGGTAACGTAACACGAGAGAAAAAGAAATATACTTATGTTTCCTTTGTCCCCAACCATTAAGGACAAAGGAAACATCAGGTGATACCTATTTTGCAGTATTGCTGTCTGCTGTCAACGGACTGACAGCATAAATGCTGAAGTCACGGATAATGGGGGTTGCCGTGCATTCTTCTACAATCAGACGGAATGACTTGGCTTCGACGGCTGGAAAGGCTTCGATGCGTTTGTGTCCTACGGAAGTACCTTTTGCAACGGTTGTCCATTTTCCGTCGACCGAAGCTTCTATCCGGTAGGAACGGATGCGTTCGCCCTGAGTAATGTCTTCCTGAATCTGATAGTAGTTTACACGCTGAGCTTCCTTGAGAGTGAGCGACAGCTTTTTCTTGCCTTCACCGGCGGTCTGTGCCAGTGGGCTGCCGAAGCGCCGTTTGATTTCGTTTCCCCATTCTTTCAGTCGGGTCACATCGCCGTCGGGTATCAGTCCGTCGGGATTGGGAGTCAGTCCTATGATCAGGGTAGCATTGCGTCCGACAGATTTTTCGTACATATCCATCAGGTTTTCCAGCGGGTAGACGGCTTTGTCGTCATCGCCCGGTTCCCAGAACCATTCATGTCGTCCGTTGTAGCCGCGTAGCGGGCTGTCGGCCATGGCGGGTACCCAGTATTTTCCGTTGGGATCGCCGTGAGCGAGCAGTTGGTTGTGGTCGGTTACACCGTCGGTTGCGTTGCTGTGGCTGTATGGATAGGGGAAGCTCGACCAGCAGGGATAACCTACGGTTCCGCTTTCTGAACCGCCCCAGCGCAGGTCGGCACGGTTGATGTTATGGTAGAACAGGCAGTCGGGCTGGTACTGGTTGATGATGGGTTCCACGTCGGGTCCCAGTCCTTTCGGATCGTCGGCACCTCCGTCGAACCAGATCATGAATAAGTCTCCGTAGCGGGTACAGAGTTCGGTTACCATCTTTTCGCACAGGCGTTTATACCATGCCTGACGGTTGCGGGCAAACTCTCCGCCGCCTTCGGCCTTGAAGTTATGGATACCCAGGAGGGAGTTCCAACGGATGCCGACGTAGATGCCAGGTTGGATGCCGTATTTGCGGCAGGAGTTTACGAAATCGCGTACGATGTCGCCTTTCCCGTCACGCCATTTGACGGCTTTCAGGCAATAGGGGTTGACGTCGCTTTGCCAGAGTCCGAAGCCTGTTTCGTGGGTGGCGGTCAGGACGGCGAACTTGGCACCGGCAGCTTTGGCTGCTTGTATCCACTGGTCGGTATCTAGTTTGTCAGGGTGGAAGATGTTGTAGTCTTCTATCGGGTTGATACGGTTGTTACCCTGACCATATACTTGTCCGTCGAATACATGCAAGTCGTAATGGAATACTACTCCCATTTCGGCTTCGTGCCATTTTATCTGGCGGGGAGCAGGTTTGGGTGTCTGGACTTCTGTGCGATGGGCATAGACCATGCCACAGGTAAGCAGAAAGATAAGAAGGGTTAATAGGTTCTTTTTCATGTCTATGGTTTTAAGTAAGTACTGAATGAATCGTGTGTCTGTTCGAGCCATGATGCGAGTTGCTGGTTGAGTGAATCGCAAAGCTCGGGATGGCTGGCCGCAAGGTTGTGCAGCTGACTGGGATCGTCTGTCCGGTCGTACAGCCAGGTCTGAGTCTTTTTCCCTTTTTCAATTTCTACGACATAGGTATATCGGGAGGTTCGGATGCCTCGTCTGCCGGATGTCGGGTCGGAGGGGACGCAGTAGTAATAGGGCTGGAATGCACCTTCGGGCGTTTGAATTTTTTGTTGCAGGAGATTGCTGCTCCAGTCGTGGACCTGTACGGTAGAGGGTATTTGGTCTTTCATTCCCATCAGTGAGAGCATGGTGGGGCAGAGGTCGGCAAAAGCAACGGGAAGGTCGCTTTGCTGGGGATGTAGCTTGTCTGGCCAGCAGCATATCATCGGGATGCGCATGGCTTCTTCGTAAAAGGTATTCTTGCCTTCTATGTTGTGTCCTCCCATGCATACGCCGTGATCGGAAGTAAACACGATAAGGGTGTTATGGTATATTCCGCAGTCTTTCAGGGTGCGGATGATGCGCCCGATGTTTTCATCTACTCCGGTGATGCAGGCGTAATAGTCGCGGATATGTTTCCGAAAGTAGTCGCCTTCGGGTGTTCCTTTGGGGGGAATATAGGGCTTCTGGGCTGCCAGTGCTTCTACGTCGAGGTGGGCATACCGCTGCTTGAATGAATCGGGTACTAGTTCGTAGCCGGTATGGGGCGGATTCATGGATACTACCAGGGCAAACGGATGGTCGGATTGTTTGCTCTCTGTCCGGATAAAGTCGATGGCGCGGTCGGCTTCGTAGGATGGTCCCCACTGGTCGACGTAATAAAAATCTTCTCTGGATGCTTCTGTGTTCCAGTACATCGGCTTCAAGTGGTTGTCGTAGGTGCCGTAGGCAGTCCACTGCTCGAAACCATGACGGCGTTCAGGGCTGCACCATTCGTTCCAGGCTACTGCTCCGCGATTGTTGTATGTGTCGACGTAAGGAAGCCGGGGAGCGTCGAGGTGCCATTTGCCGATGTAGGCTGTAGCATAGCCTGCTTGTTTCAGGACGTCACTCCAGCAGACAGCCTCGGAAGAGAGTTCTACACCATAAGGTGTGTTTTGTGAATTGCAGTTGCCGGTTACTCCGTTGGCTGTGGGGTACATGCCTGTCATGAGCATGGCACGTGCAGGAGAAGATACTGGATAGCTGCTGACAGCCTGGGTAAAGAGGATGCCCTCTCGAGCAAGTGTGTCGAGGTTGGGAGTCTGTACAGGTTCTTTCTGCATGCATCCTAATGCGTCGCCGCGGAACTGGTCGGCCATGATGAACACCAGGTTGGGGTGTGTGGGTGTGGCTTGGGGAAAAGCTGCAAAGGGTGTCGCTGCCAGAAGGAAGGATGGGTAAAGTAAATGTGTTGTTTTCATAATGGTATAAAGGTATATAAAATCGGCAAGGAGGAAAAAGAATCCTGCTACCGTTTGGGAATTTTTTAGAAATGCCGGTCGATCCAGCGGAAGATGTTTTGTCGGGTAGTTTCTGGTTTGATGGCTTCCTGAAGGTTCATGCCTTCGGGGGTAAGCTTGTCTACCCGGCTAAATCCGGCAGCGATCAGTTCGTCGGCATCATCTGTCTGCCCTGCTACCAGCCATACCGGAACGTGATGCTTTCGTGCTCGTTGGAGAATGCGTTCGGGAAGTTTTCCCATCAGTGTCTGGCGGTCGGCATGTCCTTCGCCGGTGATGACGAGATCGGCTTGCTCCAACTGTTGGTCGAATGCGGTCAGGTCGAGCAGTAGGTCGGCTCCCGATTGTGCCGTGGCATTGAAATATTGCATGAAAGCGTAGCCTAAACCTCCGGCTGCTCCGGCACCGGGTTGCGTGGAAGCGTCTTTTCCCATGAGGCGGGCAGAGCTGTCGGCAAACTGTCGGGCGCGGCGGTCCAGCTCTTCTACCATTTGGGGAGTAGCTCCTTTTTGGGGAGCGAAGATAAAGGCGGCTCCTTCTTTGCCACAGAGGGGATTGCGTACGTCGCTGGCCAGCGTGAACTGGCATCCGGCTGTTTCACGGGACAGCACGTCGTGTATGGTGGCGTGGGGAGCGAAGCTGTCGGTTAGTGCCTGAAGCATGCCTTTTCCAGCATCGCTGGTTCCGCTGCCTCCCAGTCCGATAATGAATTTTTTACATCCCCGGCGCAGGGCGTGGGCTATAAGTTCGCCTACACCGTATGTCGTTGCTATCAGCGGATTGCGCTCTTCGGGAGTCATCAGCGTCAGTCCGCAGGCTTTGGCTGTTTCGATGACGGCTGTTCCATCGGGGGCAATGCCGTAACTCGCGAGGAGGGGACGCATCAGCGGGTCGTGTACTTCGGCTGGAACGATTTGTCCGTGCAGGGCCGAGATAAAGGCTTCGAGCATGCCTTCGCCTCCGTCGGACATGGGAAGTGAACGGACCGTTGCTCCACGGGCGGTCAGTGACTGGGCGAAGATAGCTTCTACCTCTTCGGAAGTGAGGCAGCCTTTGAATGAATCGATGGCCAGAATGATGTGCATGGGGTTAGAGGGTTAAGAGTTTTTCGATGAGCGGAATGTAATACTTTTGTACTTCTTCGGCCGTAGGGGTATGGGCGCCCGGAAAATGCCAGGCGTGGGGATAGTATTTTAGGAAGAGGGGCTCGTAGTGGGCCAGATGATCGTTCTCTCCAAAGATTCCCCAGATACGTTCGCGGTTCGCGGGCTGGTAGTGGTCCCATTGATGGAGCTGTACTTCGGCAAATTCATCAATCAGGGGCTGGTCGATGACGAAATGCTGGCTGCCGTTGGCACGAGGTGACTTGTATTTATGGGGGCCGATGCGTTCGGTCAGGAATTTGGTCATTTCGAAATACGGATTTCCGAGCAGGGCAGGGAGATTGTTTTCGGTAGCTATTATCTGCGCAAGAAAGGCACCGTTGCTGTTGCCGACGAGTACATCGGGGGCTTCTTGTTGGCATAGCCGGCGGAGGAAGGTCAGTGCTTCTTGAGGATGCAGGGGCAAGTCGGGTGTCAAGACTTGTGCTTTGCTGCTGAGGCCTTCTTTCAATGCCTGAGCAGGTGTGCATGCGCCGGAGGCAAAGAAGCCGTGGAGGAAAATAACTTTTGGCATCATTTTCAACAACCGCTTCCGTCGATGTTACATGTAGCTCCTTCGCTGACTGGGCGTGACTGTAGTCCGGCATCTTCGGGGGTAAGAGTTACCGTGCCGTCTTCCAGTACGAAGCAGGGGATACCGGCAGCTCCGCTTTTCTTTGCTGCGTCGAAAACAGGGTTATGGTCGCGGAGCTTCAGGAATTCCTTAAGGTTTCTTACATGCTGGCCGATATCGATGATTTCGTAACGGCTGTTTCCTTTGACTTGTTCTTCTACGTATGTGCAGTCGGGACATGTCTGCATTCCATATATCTTTATCATAGTGGTAGCGTTTTTATGTGATTTGTTACGAGGACAAAGTTATATAAAAATTAGTGGAATGTATGTGTGATTGATATTTTCTGTAAATTTGGCTGTCGTGAATATCTTGGTTTCTGAATATAAATCGGATGGATAAATGAAAAAGACTGTAGCACTTATGGATAAATTTATTTGTCTGGCGGGTGGGGAAGCGTTGCCGGCAAGTAGTCTGAAAGGGGACTGGGTAGAGCAGATGGTGGCGGATGGAGTACTCCTGATTGTGTCGAACGGTAGCAGGAAGCGTGTGCGGGCAATAGACGGGCAGGCTTTTCGTGAGCATTTATCCAATAAATATGATATCCGGAATCTGGAACAGTATCGTGAGCTGTTGTTGTCGGACAATCCGGACCGGTCGGTTCAGGTGGCTGTAACGGGTAATTCAAAAACCAAGGAAAAGCGTACCTTTTTTGGCTTTCTGGTGAATAGTTATCAGCCGATACCAGCAACTGTAAACGGGTGTCCTAAAACGATTTTACCGCTGGAGGGGGCTTTTGATTTTATCTACGATTATTGGAACTTTGCGATTCCGGAAGATGTGGTGATAGTAGGTATTGAGAATCCCGAAAACTTCAGGTATGTATCGGCTCAGAAAAAGCTTTTCAGTTCGGTTGTACCCGACGGGGTGAAGCTGCTTTTTGTGTCCCGTTATCCGCAGGAGCAGAGCAATGACTTGCTCGACTGGTTACAAAGTATTCCTAACCGGTATATTCATTTTGGCGACCTCGACTTGGCGGGCATCCATATTTATCTTACATCGTTCTATCCATATTTGGGGGAGAGAGCTTCTTTCCTGATTCCGGCGGATTATGAACATCGGATAGCATTGGGGAGCAGGGAAAGATACAACGATCAGCTTAAGAAATATGGAAGCATGCAGGTAACCGATTCGCGCCTGAAGGAGCTGGTTGCCTGTATTCATCAGTATCATCGGGGCTATGATCAGGAGGGGTATATCGAGAAGGAATAATATTGTCGTTTTTTAGGATTTTATCCCAGCAAAGACTGATATACTTTTTCGGACTCGTCGGGCAGGATTTTTCGGAACTGGTCGAGCATCCGTTCGTATGACGCTTGTGGAGTACGGTCGGGATGACAGGCTTCTCGTCCGAAAAGGGCTTCGGGGGTAGTGAGCAGGGACCATCCCCAGCCGTATTCGCGTCCGTGACGATCGCGGGGGTAGATAAAATCTTCTGTTACGATGTAGCCGCCCATTTGTAGTCGGGTGATGTAGGCATCGAAACGGCTGCGCATCTTCGGGCCCGTGAATCCGCAGGCTGCACGTAGTTTTCGGGTAATGAGATGATCTTCCATTTTCAGTACGTCGAGAATTGTTTCTTCAATACTTCCTTCTTCCGGATAGGGGAAGATGCTTCGCCGGTAATTGCAGAAGTCGGGCCACCATTCGCGGCTGATGAATGCGGCCTTACTCTTAAAGAACTTGCCGTAGGCACAGCCGCTTTCTTGCAGGATGGAGCCTTTCCATTCCCAAAGTGGCCATTCCCAGCCTCCGTCGGGCAGTTGGGTGTACTGGCACTCTTCGTCGGTGACTTCTTCGGCCGACCAGCCGGAAATGCCCATGGAGAGCAGAGGCAGGAAACCGGTTTCACGAATGTAATCAATCAGTTCGGGACAGGAGTGTATGGGTTCTTTTTTCATTTTTGTTGTTACTTTGTTTAATGACTAGCTATCGTTTTACTCGATTGGCATGGTTCTTCCGAATTTGCATGCAAGATAATTCATTTCTCTGATTTCTGATGCGGGATTTTCTTCTTTTTAGGGTTGAAAATTGGTTGGAAGAGCTTTTCGATCATGCGGAAAAACTCAGGATATTGGTGCATGAATTGTTCGTGACTTTTTATCTTTTCTGAACCGGTGTGGGATGTTTTTCAAACGGGAAAAACAAGTTGATTGGGGGGAATAATGATGTCCCTTAGAGAAAATGTAGAAAGGTGAGGACAGATTGATATTTGAGGAAGTTATCTTTATATTTTTAGGGGGAATGTAGTTGCAAATAGGGCAGAACTCCTATCTTTGTATTGTATAAAAGAAAATGATGATACCTCCTTCAATAGAACAATCGACGAAAGAAGAGCGTCGGGCGTATGTGCTCGATGAGTGGAAATGCCTGCATAACTGTGAGCTGTGCGGTAAGTGTCACGTGCTGAAGGGACAGGACGTGGAAGTGCTCTATGCCGATTACATAGAGGGGCTGCGGAGCTATATGGATGTAACAATCGATATCCGGAACCGGAGTTATTGACGGGATACAGTCGGTTGGTTACCGATGTTTGGTGAATTCCGAGATTCCGGAAAACAGTCTTTTGCCGCGTTCTTCAAACGGGTAATCGGAAATCTTTCGGAATCTCGGATAAAATGACGGGAAGATACTTTACAGGAAGTTTTTTCAGAACTGAAAATGGATGGGCTTGGCAAAATCGGCTTTCTTTTCCAACCCTTTTACGTTTCCTAAATTGGTCATCCAGCCGTCGATGTGTTTCAGATAAAACACCTTGAAGATGGGATTGGTGCGCATATCTTTGTAAAGTTCGTGTACGATGGCACTCTTCTCGATGATGGCATCGCGGATATCCTGCCGTTCCTCGAAGACTGATTCGGCCGAGAAACGGATCCAGGGCGTTTGTATTTCGTTCTCTTCCAGCTTGCATCCGCAAAGTTCGAGAGCGGGATTTGCCTGAAGCTCGGCATACACTTCTTTCTTTGCGTTGGTACAGAACCAGAGTTTATCGTCTTCTAGAATCATGTATTGCATAGGGCGTACCTTGGGTTTGCCGTCGAGTCCGATGGTAGCCATAAACTGAATGCCGATACGATCCAGGTAGTCGGCTACATCGCGCAGGGTAATTTCTTCGTTCATTATCGTTTCGTCTTTACATGTGGGTTATTGCAAAAAAGGATCGATGGTTGACAACAGTTCAGCTTTCGGCATTGCACCGCTCGCTCTCCAAAGTGCTTCTCCTTTGCGGAACAGCATGAGGGTGGGGATGGACTGGATCTGGTATTGCCGGGACAGTGCAGCATGTGTGTCTACATCTATTTTGATGATACGGATACGGTCGCCCAATACCTCTTTGACTTGTTGCAGGACGGGGTGCATCATTTTGCAAGGTTGGCACCAGGTTGCGAAGAAATCGACCAGCACGAGCTGATCGCCAGCTATTACATCGTAAAATGTTTCCATAGTTATTGTGTATTTTTGTTTGTTATTGGTTGAGAAGTAAGCACGTTTCCGATTCTTCTCGGTCTTGCTTGTCTTCGTTATGTCGTTTTTAGCAATGAAGTCCCATTTCGTAGGCTTCCTCCAGTTTCTGGTTTCCGCTGATACTGCGAGGGGTAGTCACTCCGCCACAGAACAATGTACCGGCCAAATGGCTCTTCGGGAAACAATCGATCCAGCCTGTGAGACCTGCCTCTGCCCGTTGAGGAACTTCCGGTTCTTCTTCGGCGGCTGTGGTCAGCATATAGACGTCGCGGAACTGATAATCCAGAGTGTACATTGCATTCATACGGTCGATGAGTACTTTCATCTGTCCGCTCATTTCGAAATAATAGATCGGGGTAGCCCATACGATGACATCCGCATGCAGTACTTTCTGCATGATAGCATCTACATCATCCTTGATAACACATCTGCCTAACTTCTGGCACGCCAGACATCCGCGGCAGAACTGTATGTTTTTTCCAATCAGGGAGATCTTTTCAACTTCGTGGCCTGCCTGAAGAGCACCGTCTATAAATCGGTCAGCAAGCATGTCGCTGTTGGAACCCGTGCGTAGGCTGGTTGAAATTACAATTACTTTCTTCATGGTTTATTGCCTTTTTTAACCTCGCTCAAAGTTATAGGTTTCTTTTCAGCTTTCCGCATGTATTGACTGAAAAAATAGGTGTTTGGCATGTTTGAACGTAAGTTCTTCAGGCTTTATTTTGCTTGCGGTCCGCTTGCTTCCTGAAAATCTGTGCTGCGATGCTGCCCGAGAAGTTGTGCCATACGGAAAACATGGCTCCGGGAACGGCTGCCATAGGGAACATGGCAAAATGGGTAGTAGCCAGCGAAGTGGCCAGTCCGGAGTTCTGCATGCCCACTTCGATAGCAATGGCCGACCGCTTAGACGGCTCGCTTCCGGTCAGGGCAGTAAGTCCGTAGCCTAAGGCTAGTCCGAGTACGTTGTGCAGGATTACTGCCACGGCTACAATCAGACTGCATGTAAGGATACTGGCAGAGTTGTGTGCCACGATGATACCGATGATGAATGCGATGGACAGTGTGGAAATCATGGGTAACAGCGGTACGATTCGTCGGGTGGTTTGTCCGAAGTAATGGTTAGCGGCAAACCCCAGTACGATGGGAACGATTACCACTTGTACGATACTTAAAAACATGCCGGCAATGTCTACGTCGACCGATTCGCCGGCCAACAGCCATACGAGGGCAGGCGTGACGACGGGTGCCAGCAGGGTGGAAACGCCGGTCATTGCTACACTCAGAGGAACATCGCCTTTGGCCAGATAGCAGATGACATTGCTTGCTGTACCTCCCGGACAGCATCCAACGAGAACTACGCCCAGGGCAAGCTCTTCGGGCAGGGCCAGCAGCTTGCAGAGCAGCCACGCCAGGGAAGGCATGATGAGAAACTGTGCCAGTTCGCCGATAAGAATGTCTTTAGGGTGTTGCAGGACGGGCTTGAAGTCGGACGGACGCAGTGTCAGTCCCATGCCGAACATTACCACGCCCAGCATCGGCGTGATGGCTGAAGTGCTTATCCAGTTGAATGAGGAAGGGAGAAAGAGTGCCACGACAGTCACCAGTACCACGATGAGAGTGATGTGTGCTGCAATCCATGCAGATAAGGTGATGATTTTATTTTTCATTGCTTTGTTTTTCTAGATATCCTAATTCAATGGCTGCGTTATAGAAATCGTTGCAATATTCGGTACCATTGCAGGTAGACTTCCAATACCAAGGCTCATTTTTTTCTTTGACATAGCCATTTATGTTTGTCTTTTCGAGGATTGCCTCTATCATGTGGCATTGCTTTGCAGTAAATCCTTTTTCTGAGTAAAAGCCCCAATATGGTTGATGATCAGCTATTCCTTTACCTGACCAGCATCCAATCAAAACACCTCGTACGTTCAGAGTGAAATTATCCTGTTTTTCATGCTTTAATCCATAACACTTCCATTCAGACAGCAACTCATGATACCAATCGTCAATCACATCGCCTGAGATGGATTCAAGAAGTAGTCCGACTTCCTCTTCTAACTTTCTGATTTCATCCAGTTTATCATTGATGATATTCCAATTGTCTAGATTGGACTTTTCTGTGTCGAATAATTTTTCTCTTAAATATTTTTCCATTTCACGTTTTAATTTTTAGTTTTCTCTTGTGCCATATTGTAGATTAAGAAAATCTGCAAACTGAATAATAAAAGATTTGAGTATAATTTCCTTAGGAGGCACCAATTTTAAACAGTCTTTGAGCAACCATTCTGAAAGTTCTTGCTGTAGCACAAGGGTGTGGGGCTCATAGTCTTTTCTAAAGGTTTTGATACAGGACTTACAAAATTCAGCATCCCATTGTTTTTCCCATTCATCATGGCGATAGTCACACCAACATAAATCATCGGCAGTCACACAGCGCTGTTCGCTTTTAGGCTTCTTATAATCACTGGGAAGTCGCCATACGGATTGGGGGAGGTTTTGAATATAGTCATCCTCATGGGAGGTAGGCATCAATACAATGAATAAATTGTCTTTTCCATAAGATTTGTTCATCAATTGATGAAGCTTATAGATATACCGGGCTATTTGATTGGGTTGATAGTTTGCCCCTTTTACCTTGTTTTCAAAGATGAGGGCATACTTGTTGTCTTTCACGCAAATATCAATTCTGTCTTTTTCAGCTGTAATGACGGGATGGTTTATCCACTGGATATTGAATCCTATAGGAACAAGAAAATGCTCTATAAATGAATGGAGTAATGGATATGTTTCTGCATCTTTAAATTTCAGGATTTCTGTCATTGCCCAACTGGTGGTTGGCTCATCTGAATTGTATCTTTCAAAGATATTCGTTGCATAAGGGGCTTTGTGCTCTGAGTGGCTCCGAATGTAGGCGAGTCCGTCGGAGATGGAAAGCAGGGACATATATTCCCTTAAATGTTCTTTTTTCAACCGGTCTGAAAGTTGTAAAAGTTCATTAATATTTTGATAGGGTAATATATGTTTATTTTCCATAATTATAACTGTATTATTACGCAGCAAAGGTACGTAATTTATTGGTTGTTAAAACATAATAAGTAAAGAATATAATATCTAAATTTGAAGTGTTATCTATCAGTTATTTTAATCAATAAATGATATAGTTAACTCTGTTTAATCTCAATAGAATAGGATGGTTGCTGTGTTATTAGAATGAGGTCGTTTCTTATTATGGAATTTTCAACTTATTCTGCAAAGGAATGGGTATTAGATAAATTATGTGCCAAAGTAAGGTTCAATCAATCGAAGCTGTGAGGAAAGAGTTTAAGGATGAGGCTGGAAAAAATCAGTATATCGGTAATTGGGGTAGAATGAGGAGTAATTTAGATTATTCAAAATCCTTCAAAACCCATTATCTTTGTAGAAAGTCAAACATAAAAAGAAATATGAAGGTTTTACTTATTAATGGAAGTCCTCATAAGGAAGGGAATACGTTCATTGCCTTGTCGGAAGTGGCAAAGGCATTAGAGGCTAATGGAGTGGAAGCAGAAATTGTGTCTATCGGGACTAAAGCGGTGCAGGGTTGCATTGCCTGTGGTCGCTGTAGAGAACTGGGACGGTGTGTGTTCAAGGATGAATTGTATAACAAGATTAGGGAGAAACTGGAAACGGCGGATGGCATCGTTATCGGATCACCGGTATATTATGCAGGTCCCAACGGTTCGCTTTGCGCCTTGCTCGACCGCTTGTTTTATTCGGCCGGAAATCTGCTTGCCTATAAGCCTGCTGCTTCGGTAGCTGTATGCCGCCGCGGGGGAGCCAGTGCTACATTCGACCGCCTGAACAAGTATTTTACTATCAACAATATGCCTGTTGTATCGTCACAATACTGGAACAGCGTGCATGGTAGATTGCCTGGTGAAGCAACTCAGGATATAGAGGGTTTGCAGACCATGCGTACGTTAGGAAGAAATATGGCGTGGTTATTGAAGAATCTGAAACAGGGTGGGGAACATATACCTCCAAGTGAGCCGTGGACGCCGACTCATTTCATCCGTTAATAGTATAAGGTTGCAAAAAGGGTTCGTTTCAGTTTAATGGCATTACGAGACTGTTTTTAGCCAATATAGTTGAATGAACCCTTTTATTTTGTGAACATCCGATTATAGGTCTTTCAGCTTCTCTACCAGCAGATGAGCATGTCGGATAGATTTCTCTTTCATCTGTGCAAGTTTTGTTTCATCTTGACGGTTGGCATACGAAAGTCCTCCGCTATATACATAGCCGCACCATTGCAGTCTGCAAAGATTGGCCATTTGTTTGTAGGGAGTCAGGAAGTCATCGATAGGGTGCTGTTGTGGACCGTCGTAGCTGTACATTTCTTCGGGTGCGCCGGAAGTGAAGGATAGAACCAGTTGTTTTCCTTTCAGCTTGTCGCCCGATTTGCCATGTGAAAATCCGTGGGTGAAAGTCTGTTCTATCCAGCGGTGTAACAGGGAAGGTGCAGTATACCAGAATAACGGATATTGCAGTACGATGATGTCGGCATGGAGCAGACGTTCCTGTTCTTTCGGTACATCAATACGAAAATCGGGATAGAGTTTGTCGAGGTAGACAATTTCTGCTTCCGGCAGTAACTTATGGATTTCTTCCAGGATTGTTTTGTTGGCGAATGAATCATTCAAGTCGGGATGTCCTGATATGATTAGAATCTTTTTCATAATGTTCTATTTATATTTTATCTGTTTCTGTTTTTATCTCGTAGTACAAATTTAAAAATTTACTGGCAGCTGAACAAACTTTTTTCTTGGTCGGATGAGTGTGTCAGACTTGGTTCCTTTCAACAAATGTTTTAATGAGCGATTAAAGATACAGATTCTTTATTGAATTATATTGGTGGATTTACTGATTCTTGTTTTAAATCATGTCTTTTCTTATCGCAATATAAATTCTTTGTACAAGTTATACTGCTATACCATAAATCTCTATAACTTTGAGCGCCGAAAGGATAACAATCATCTTACTTTGAGTTTTTTATTTTAAGGTTCTGGAGAAGAATCAGATCTTGTTTTAATGAATTATTTAAATAAAAAATGTTATGAATAGAATTTGTTTTAACAGAGGGAAAAATATCTGTTTAGGCTATGTAGCGGCCCTTTTGCTCTGCATGCTGGTTTCGGGATGTGATAAGATGGAGGCGCAGGAGTATATTCCTCAGGCACCCGATTATTCCGATTCGACTTTCTGGTATACAGAAGAAAATGATAAGACTGGAAAAAATGCCGACGTGTTTTATATTGTATCTACTTGGGAAAAAGACTGGAAGGACGAGAATGGAACAACGGTTCATTATGCGGATGTTTACAACAAGAAGCATCGGGATGACATGACAAAGGAGATTTCGGCTATAGCTGCTTATATGGGTAAGGATAATAATTTTTATTCTCCTTTTTATCGGCATATAACAATTCAAGTGTGGGCTACGCGCGATGAAGATATTATCAACAAACGTTTTGCTATTGCTTTTGAAGATATCCGTAACGCATTCGAAACCTTTCTGAAGAACCGTCCGAAGAACCGTCCGTTTGTACTGGCTGGATTCAGTCAGGGTGGCAAGGCGGTTGTCGAACTGTTGAAGATAATGCCTAAGGACGTATACCAACAGATGGTGACAGCTTATGTACTGGGTTACAAGGTTACACCTGACGATACGTTGGCTTCTACCAATATTAAGGCTGCCCAGGGCCCCGATGACATTGGTGTAACGATATGTTATAATTCTGTCAGCGATGTGAAGTATATTCAGCCTGTGGTAGCTGCTCCATGTGCTTTCTGTATCAACCCAGTGAACTGGCGTACGGATGATGTACCGGCTACCTTGCACGACACGATTACGGTGAGTGTAGCACAAAAGGAAAAGGTGCTGGTGGTGAAAGGATACAGTGGCAGTGAATATTCTCCAATTATGGGCTTCCTTAATGTAGGTGATTTTCATAGCGCTGAGCCGTGGCTGTATAAGGAATGTCTTGAAAAGAATATCAAGAATCGTATCGAGGTTTTCAAGAAAACACGGTTTTAAGAAAAACAAGGTGATGAGCCAGCGGCTTTCGGGAAGCTGTTGGCTCATTGCATTCTGAGAGGATGTTTGGGATGACTTATGTTTATCATGTAAAGTCAATTGATAATACGATTAAGTTGTTGATAGGATCTTTAATAAGAAAAAGGCTGCCATATGACAGCCTTACTTGTTATTTGCTGATTATATTAGTGTTGTATATTATTTTCTTGATTTTCTTTTTCTCTCATTTTTGGGGGCTTTTGTGCGTAAATAATAAGACGTAGTGACTGGTCATATGTGAGATAACTCCATATCCAGTTTAATAACACATTGATTTTGTTGCGAACTCCCAAAATGGACCGCAAATGAACTACTAGCCACAGTATCCAGGCAAACCATCCTTGTGTCTTGATTGTTTTGAATTCTGCAACAGCCTTATTTCGGCCTATTGTAGCCATGGTGCCTAGATTTTTGTAGTGAAACGGCTGCATTACCTTCCCTTTCTCCAGCCTTTTTAAATTTTTGGCTAGAAGTTTTCCTTGTTGGATGGCTACTTGTGCCAATTGTGGATGTCCTTTGGGATAGTTTTTATCACTTGTCATCAAGCATTGGTCACCAATGCAGAAAACATGATTCATCCCTTTTATTTGATTATTGGCATCTACCAGGATGCGTCCTCCATGTCCGATAGCTTCGGAAGATAGATTACCTATTTCATTAGCTCGTACACCACTGACCCATATAAAAGTTTGTGTCGGGATTTCCATCCCATCTTCTAATATCACTTTGTGTGCAACAAAGTCTGTAACTCTTTTATTGAGATAAATGTTCACTCCCATACGGCGGAGAAACTCTTCTGCTTTCCGGGAAGATTTGACGGACATACCCGAAAGCAGGCGGTTGCCAGCTTCAATCAAAAAAATGTGCAGGTCACTGTGATCGATCTCCGGATAATCTTTGGGTAATATGTAACGTTTCATCTCGGCTATGGCTCCAGCTATTTCTACACCCGTAGCTCCTCCGCCTACTATGACTACGTTTAGCAGTTCTCGTCGTTCCTGAGTGGTGTCACACGTGACACTTCGTTCCAGGTTGCTGAGCAAGGTATTTCTTAATCCCATTGCTTCTGACAAAGTTTTCATGGGCATGGCTGCCGCTTCGATTTGTTTGTTCCCGAAAAAGTTGGATGTTGTGCCTGCTGCCAGTACCAGATAATCGTAATCAATGTTTCCGATAGAGGTTTGAAGAATTTTTCTGTCTGGACATATTTGCTTTGCTTCTGCCATGCGGAAATGAATATCCTGATGTCTATTGAATAATTTTCGGAATGGAAACGAAATAGAACTGGGTTCCAGTCCGGAAGAGGCTACCTGATAAATAAGTGGTGGAAACTGATGATGATTGTTCTTGTCAATTAGGACTACCTGAAAGCCTGACTGATGTAGTTCGTTTGCCAGTTTCAACCCTCCGAATCCTCCTCCTACAATGACTACTCTTTTCTGTTTTGTTTTTGTTATATTAAAGCTCATAATGCTACTAATTAAGATATGATTGTGTTATGCATAAGATGTTTTAGTTACTCAATCTGGTTTTAACTTTTACTTTATTAGATAGTATTGATATTTCAGTAAGATCAGGTTAATAATGATATAAGGCTATAAATAGTTGCAGCGAGTATTGCACTTATCGGAATCGTAAGGGTCCAAGCTGTCATTAAGCTTCGGGTAATACCCCAGCGAACTGCTGATAAACGACGGGTAGCACCTACTCCTATAATGGCTCCTGATATGGTGTGGGTAGTACTTACCGGAATCTTTAGGTACTCTGTGAAATAAAGAGTGAATGCACCCGCAGTCTCAGCAATGACACCTTCTAAAGGGGTAACTTTGGTAATTCGATTTCCCATTGTACGTACTATCTTCCAGCCTCCCGACATTGTTCCTAATGAGATTGCAGTAAAACACGAAAAAGCTACCCAGTTTGGCAAATCTGCTATGTTATTCACCCCCATACCGATACCTTGTGAGTGGGCTGCTATCAGTGCGGCTGCAATAATGCCCATTACTTTTTGGGAGTCGTTTAACCCATGTCCAATACTAAATAAGGCTGAAGAAAATAGTTGTAATCTCTTAAACCATTTTTCTGCGGTGTGAGGGTGGGCCTTTCGACATAAGTTAAACACTATCAGAGTGAATATGAAAGCTACAAGCATACCTATAATAGGAGCTAAGAAGATAAAAAGTACGATTTTTAGTATGACTATACTTTGAATGGCACGGAATCCATAAGCTGTAATTGCGGCTCCTGCAAATCCACCTATAAGTGTATGAGATGAAGAAGAGGGAATTCCTCTCCACCAGGTCCACAAATTCCAAATAACAGCAGCTATTACTCCTGATAAAATTATAGGTAAAGTGATGTATTGTTCATGAACTGTTTTCGATACGGTATTTGCAATGCCGAAATCACCGATGAGGTATTTGGCTATAAAAAATGCCATAAAATTGAAGCAAGTTGACCAAATTACAGCTTGAAGCGGAGTCAATACTTTGGTAGATACAATGGTAGCTATTGCATTGGCTGCATCATGAAAGCCATTGATATAGTCGAAAAGTAGTGCCAACACAATAATGGTAATGAGTAAATCCATATTCTATGTCTTTTTTTTCAGGCATATTTTACAATGATGTTTTTGAGAACTTTACCGACATGGTCTGCGGCATCTGTTGTCTTTTCTAGCTCTTGCATGATTTCTTTTGTTTTTATCAATTCTATGCCGTTCATTTCTTCATTGAATAACTGCATGATAAACAATTCGTAGACTTCATCTGCCCGATTTTCTATTTCATGAAGTTGTGAACAATAGTCTTTCAGTTTTGATGAATTTTTGTTGAGTGTTTCCAAATTATTCATAGCTTTACAGATAAGCGATGCCCCTTGTAAAATGAGAATGGCTAATTTTTTTCCACTGTTTGAGATAGTATATGGATTGTAGATGACAATCCGTTTTGAAGCGCTATGAATTCGGTCTACTACATCATCAATGGAAGAAGCTAGGTCATGTATGTCTTCTCTATCGAAGGGGGTGATAAAAGTCTGACCGAGTTCCATGAAAATTCGTTGAATCATTTGGTCTCCTTCTTTTTCTAGGGCTTTAATATTATGATAAAATTCTTGTCGCTTTTCTGGTGTATCATACTCCATGCTGTCAATTAGGAGTCTGGAAGCGTTAAGTACAATTTGTGATAATTGATTTAATAATGGGAAAAATTTGTTTTGTTTGGGTATAAATCGGCTTAACAGAGAATTTTTCATATTGTTGTCTGTTTATTTTTTATTCGTATATATTCAATGAAAGCAGGGCAGAGTGAGATTAACACGATCCCTATCACAAGCATTTCAAAGTTTTGTTGTACAAAAGGAATATTTCCGAAAAAATAACCTGTTATGCAAAATAGAGAAACCCAGATTATCGTACCAATGAAATCATAAATCAAAAATGTGTAATAATTCATATTTCCCATTCCAGCAACAAATGGTGTGAAAGTACGTATCACTGGAATAAACCTGGCAATAATGATTGTTTTTTTACCATATTTATAAAAGAAATAATGGGTTTTCTCTATATAATTTTGTTTGAAAATTTTTGAGTCCAGTTTTGTAAATAATTTCTTTCCGAAATAATGTCCAATTATGTAGTTACAGGAATCACCAAGCATGGCTGCTGTGGAAAAGGTTAGCATTAACCGATCAAGTTCTAATGGTATCTCTGAAAGTGATGCCACTGCACCGGAGGCAAATAGGAGAGAGTCTCCGGGCAGAAATGGCAGGACTACAAGTCCGGTTTCACAAAAGACGATTGAGAACAGCAAGGGATATGTCCATTCATGATACTCCTGTATGAATGTAATAAGATATTGATCTATATGCAAGAAAATATCAATGAAGAAATCCATGTGATTTATGTAGAGTTTTCATAAATGTAACTGCCTGTTCTTGTTTAAGATAACACGGTTCTATAACTGGTTCATATAAAAAAGTAATGTAGCTCAACACTTGAAATACAACATATTGATTATCTTTTGAATGAACTACCAGTAAATATAGCCGTTGTTCTTCTTCTGGTATGGCAGGAAAGTCACAATATTCTGTTAGGTATTTTTCTAATATATAGAACTGTTCTTTTTTGAATATCAAATTTTTTTTGCATATCCGACTACCTGTTTTTACATAAGCCTGATAACGAACTCGAAAGCTTAAAAAATAGACTGAAATACCTATAAGTATACTTCCGGTAACAATTCTTAATGCATCAACATTGGACTCCGACTGGTTTACAGGCAAGAAAAATAGACTGATACCAAGAGCAAGCAAACATATTGAATAGCCTATTGTGAGGAAACTCGTCTGTTTTTTTACATCTTGAGTGGGATATGATTGTGATAAATTGAAGGTTTCCATAAATTTTGTTCTTATTATAAATAAAAAGATATAGATAATTTATAATCCTCGTAGTGCTTGTTTAGCTATTACATTTTCAGGATCTAACTGGAGAATTTTATTCCAGTATACCTTAGATTGTTCATAGTCCTTCTTCAAAAAATAGTAATAGCCCAGATAACTTTCACATTCTATGATGAGTGATTTCGAAGCGTCTGCTTTCGTTTCTAATAATGCCAAAGCCGATTCATAGTAGGGTTTAGCCAGTCCTTCTGTACTTTCAGAATCGGCCATAGCATTAGTCCTGGCTCTCCAAAAATAGCCAAGATAATTGTCTGGTACACGTTGAGATATTTCAGCAAATATTTCATCGGCTTTTTTAAGATAAGATTTCTTTTCTAATTCATTCGCCGTATTGCTTCCTGCCGCCATATAATACAATCTTCCGAGCAAGAATCTGTCACTTACTTCTGCTTTTCCATTCAATTCATCTAAATAAAGTAAATATAGATGAATAGCTTCGGGATAATTCTGTAACTTTTCATAAACTGCAGACGCCTCTTTTATAATTTCTGGATGTTCATGTGATGTATCAGCTTTAACCGCTTTTTCAAACCATTGTATCGCTTCTTCGTTTTTCCCATTTGCTTGTAACAGACGGCCATGATACAAAAAGTCCAAATACACATAATCGCTCTCTTCCTGGCCGTTGAAAAATACATCGGCGGCTTCAAGTCCTTCTTTGTAGGCACCTGTCTCATATAAATCGTACATTCGCAAACGTTTCAAAAGATGGTTATCCTTTTCTATGATAAGTCCTTTGTTTACAGAGCTTAGTGACTGTATGTAATCTTTATTTAGATATAAAAGCATGGCATAACGGCTGTAATCTTGCGCATTGGGAGTGCCTTGTTGCATGAATTCGTCATAAGCAGATTTGGCTTTACTATAATTCTGGGCTTGATAATATGCATTACCTAATTCTCGGTTTACCTCAGATAATTCAGGGTGATTTGCTTTCAATTTTGTCAACATTTCGATAGACAGTTGAGGATTCACTCCGAGATAGGCACGTGCGTATTTTAAATAGGCATCATAGCAATTAGTGTCAAATAGGATGGCCTGCTCATAGTATCCACATGCCATTCCAATATTTTTTTGCGCTAAAGCAATGTCGCCAGCCAACATATATACAAGTGCTGATTTAGAATTGATTTTCATCGCATTGGAGGCATAGGCTTGTGCTTCGCTTAAACAATTATGACTCAGATAAGCATTGCCTATCGCAACCAGTAAGGAGATGTTTTTTTTATTTTTGCCCTTTAGTAATTCGTTGAATCCTCTGTTAGCAGCTTCCGGTGTTTTATTGATACCAGCTGCAATCTGTGCTATTTCCTGTTGGATTTCATCAGTAAGTTTTTCCTGGGCAAAACAGTATGAAGTGGAGTATATTAATCCGCTGCATATCAGATATAAGACTTTATATTTAATCATAGGTTAAGTTACTTATTAAAATTAGAAATCATCTTTTACGTTTATAATTCGGACTGGTTGTGTAGCTGGTACCAAACCAGACTTAAGGATAATCCGCTGTCCACGTTCTCCGGTAAGGAAAGTCATCAGTCCAGTAGGAAGTGCCCCCTTAGGATCGTTAATAAGAATATATACTTCATGTGTCATCGGGTACTTTTTTAGAGCCAGATAGGCCTGATAAGGCCTGTAGCTATTGTTAGAGGTAGCTTGGGTACTATCGGATACTGATAAGACTCTAACCTTCTGATTAAAAGAAAGGTGAGTTGTATCTGCCTTGTTCCTTATCCAATTGGCACCAATAATACCAATAGCATTAGGTGTTGTTGCTACATAATCAATTACCTCTTCATTGTTTTTCAAAGCTCTTAGCGAGTCAGAAAGAGCTTTCCCTTGACAGATTGAATCAATGACATAATGAACGGTTCCTGAATTAGGGTTATCGAACACTACTTTCATACGTTCCAACTTTGATTGAGGATTCAATTCTTTCCATTTTGTAACTTTACCGGTTACAATCCGCCGGAAATCTCCCAATGTTATCAGTGAGTCTGGGTTACTACGATGAGTAATGAGAGCAATACCACTGTAAGCGAATCTGATAGACTCCGGGAAAAATTTACGTGTATGAAAAGAAATCAATTCTTTTTCTGTAAGCCGACGGTTGGTGATTGCTAGCCGTACACTATCTTTCAGCAACAAGTTAATAGCCTCAACTTCACTGCAATAAATAGGAGTAATCAAAGCTTCTGGAGTTAGTGCCTGATAAACTTGTAGTTCCTCTTCTATGATAGGTTTGAATGATTCGTCTACTGCAATCCGAATTGCACCTGAATATAGGTTTTCTGCTTGTCCTTTTTCTCTAGAAGAAGTACAAGCTGAAAGCATAAGCATGCCTAACAGATAAAGTATTAATTCCTTTTTCATACACTTTAATAATTACTGCAATTTAAAAACAATTGGACAAGTATAATAAACCGGTACATTTCGCCCATTCTGTTTCCCGGGAATCCATTGTGGTAGTGACTTAACAACACGTATTGCTTCTTTATCACAATAAGGATCCAAAGAGCGAATGACTTTTACGTCTTCCACTTGTCCTTGGGCGGAAACCACAAAACGAAGGATGACCTTGCCTTGAATACCATTTTCCTGAGCTATTACGGGGTATTTCAGGTTCTTGGCAATATACTTGAGCAATTCAGCCGGTCCCCCTGGAAATTGCGGCATCTGTTCCACCATGGTGTAAGGCTCTTCTTTTTTTTGCGTTTCCGGAGCCTGGGTAATGACTTCCTGTAAGTCGGCAATGTCTTTCCCGTTCAGTTCATCGTTCCCCTTTACATCTGCGATGGATATTTGTACTTTGGCTTGTGTCAATTCGTCTTGGCTTTTCAGTTCATCATCTTCATGTACCTCTTCATCTTTTTTAATGACAGGTGCCGTAAATTTGATGGTACTTTTAAGAGCCGGAGGAGGAGCAATAGGTTCAACCTTTTTAATTGCTTCTTCTTTTATTTCCGGCTCTTCTAAAGCTGAAAGTTGGGTTACTTCTACCATTTCTTCTTTTTGGGCCGGCATAGCCATTCTGATAAGACGTGGCAATGTAAACCCTACCAATGCTACAATTGTGACGATAACTAGAGCCGCTGTCTGCCGCTTACCTAAATCTTGACGCATTTTATAAGCGCCGTAACTTTTATTTCTATCTTGGAAAATGAGTTCACACCATTCCAGAGAAGTTAAATCAGCCTTTGACATTTTTCCTCATTTTTTTAGTTATACATTTCTGTTTGTCGCACTTTGACTTAACTCGCCATGAGAGAGATAGTTGTTTATCAGGAATAGGTCTCCGTCTGTAATATCAACAATCACATATTTCCCTATGCTGCAGATTTGCATTTCGTCTAATGCATCTATCAGATTTTTATAAGTCGATTTGTCTGTAGCTTTGATGATGACAGTTGGTGTATCTTTTCCTGATTTTATACTAGCTATTTCCAGCTTGCATTCTTCGTCTGTTATTTCGAGTCTTGCTTTTTTCTCTTTTAGTTCACGTACTTTCTTGACTGCTTCATAATTTTTACTAAGCAATAATTTACGTAATCCGTTGGCATCGTAAGTTGTTTCTTTTAGTGAACTATAATTTTTATAATCCGGTTCACCTTCGTAATAATAGAGTTTTCCGTCTTCGGCCAGCAATAAAGTCAGTGCCTGAGAGGCCTTGACTTTATTTTGCTGTTCTTCAGTGATATTTTTGTCATTGGAAGGCATACTGATTTCCATCGTCTGTGGTTTGCTTAGAGAGGTACACAGCATGAAAAATGTAATCAATAGCATATTCATGTCCACCATTGGAGTAAAATCCACACGAATATTCATTTTCTTCTGTTTATTGCCTTTCTTTTCTTTATTGTTATTTTCTTGAATTTCAGCCATAATCATTTAGTCTTTATTCTTCAGGACCTGATTTTAAAGAAGTAATCAGATTGTATCTGTTTTCTTTAAGATCTTGAAGAGAGTTCATCACCTTTTTAATGACCACGTATGGAGTTTGCTGGTCAGCCTTGATAGCAATGCGCAAGTCATGATTCGTAGCGCGGGCATTACGTACCCAAGCTTTAAATTGATTGTCTACACTATCACAAGGAATTCCTAGCTCCTTTAAGGTGCGGTCTTGCTGTTCTGTACTAAGTGAAAGGAAAAATTTCATGTTTTTCATTGGAACTCCAAAAGTTTGGAATAACGAAAACTTCTTTATCTCCTGTGGAGTAAACGTAACTCCATATTCCTTTCCCATAGCTTCTAACGTAGCTGCCATGTCAGTCTGCTTATCAAGACTCATAAAAATTCTGCCCTCCGGATCAACTAGAATGGACATGATGTTCGTTTCGGGTATTTTTATTTCGGAGATTGACGCAGGAGTGACAACTTGGACAGGTTCTTTTTTTACAAAGCTAGCTGTTAGCATGAAAAAAGTAAGCAGCAGCACAGTTACATCGCTCATGGCTGTCATGTCGATGAACATATTTTTTTTCTGAATTTTAGCTCTACTCATAGTCGAATTTTTTTTGTGAAACCTCTGTTCTTCTCTGCACGAGGAAGATTTAGGACAGGATCAATGAGTAGCGGCAAAAGTCTGTACAATGGAGAAACCTACTTCGTCAAGACTATATGTCAGTTTGTCTATCTTATTAGTATAGTAGTTGTAGGAAATAACGGCCAATGCACCCGTCAAGATACCAAACGCTGTGTTAATTAGGGCTTCGGAAATACCAGTAGACAAAGCAACGGAATCAGTACCTCCTCCGGCTGAAAGTGCTGCAAATGAACGAATCATACCAATTACAGTTCCTAACAATCCCATTAAAGTTCCTAAGGTGGTGATGGTTGCAATGATGGGTAGATTCTGCTGCATCATAGGAAGTTCAAGTGCAGTAGCTTCCTCCAGTTCTTTTTGTATGGCAAGAATCTTTTGTTCTTTAGTTAGTTCATTGTTTTTTTCCATCTCACGATATTTTCCAAGAACAGTGCCTACAACATTGGCCACTGAACCACGCTGCTTGTCACACAACTCTTGTGCTCTCTCCATATCGCCTCTGGTCAAAGCATCTTTAATTTACTCTACGAATTTGGAAAGTTTGTTTCTTCCAAAAGATGCGCGAATAGTAAAATACCGTTCTACGCTTAAAGTAAGTACTGTAAGTAAGAGTGTTTGAATTACAGGTACAATAATTCCACCTTTATAAATAGTGCCTAACATATTACCCGGAAGTGGATGATTATTAGGGTCATTATTCATGAAGTTAGCTGGGTTCCCAAATACAAAATGATAGATGCATATAGCAACAATGAAACATGCGATGATAACTAAACCTGCAGCTTTAATTCCCTTAAATGATTTATTTGAGTTATGAGTTTTCATAATTTATGAGTTTTATAGAATTTTGTTTTTAGATAATAAGATATGAATGACTTGCCTGTCTCGAGAATTTGAGGCAAGAAACTCTATTCTACTCCGATACAAACCGCATCGGAGCAGAGAAAAACAACTAAATCTATAAAACCACTAAATAATGATTTTTCTCATGGCAAATACATAGTATTCGCATGAAGGAATCACACAATGAATGTTGGTTGAAGGGTGAAGGCACTCCTTGTCCTTCAACAAACCTACCTCACGTAGGGAATGATAAAATAATAATAAACGTAATGCAAAATTAATGTTTAGTTCATCATTACGTAGTACTCGCTCATTCAACGAATTGTTGAATACATAGTTATCCTGATTTAGGGTACTAAACAAATCATGAGCTTTATCCAAAGTCGTATGGATAAAATTGAGGTACTCATCTGTATTTGTCTGATTTGATATTGTGGACGAAGTTTGTATCTTGTTTGAAATCTGATTATATGAAACTGCTTCTGTCACCTCTATTTTCATAAAGATGACCGCAAGTAGCAGCATTATTTTAAATATAGCCTGTTTCATATATTCATTTTCATTTGGTTTTCGGCAAATATAGGTAATATTCTTATATGGGCAAAATATTAATGAACTATTTTCCATTTCTTCTAATTTAAACTCTAATTAGCATAAAAATATCACAATTGTAACAATAGTATTATAAGTTTCACCGGACTTTTACTTTGTAAGTAATAAAAGGAATAATATGATACGTTTACTTGGATTTGTAATATTTGGATTTTGATAAGATGTATCTGCCTGATCTCTACATAAGAATATTTAGTTTATCAATAGTGGCATAGGTTGTTTAACGATATTATTAATCTTCCGGTGCAACTATCTGATAATGGTCCTTCTTGTCTACTTTGCTGACTACTTCTAAAACTTTTTGGAAAGCGTTCTTGTTATGTAAAGCAGAAATTTGTTGATTTGTTCTACATAAGGTTTTTCCGTTGTCTTTGTCAGGCTTTACTTTTTTCCTTGTCGGAACTGTTTTCTTGTACCATAATCCTTTTTGAGTGAGTGCTTAATTGGTTTCAGAGGTAGGAAAGATGTAGAAAAAGATGGAAAAAGAAATAAATGCAATTGGCAAATCAGGATTGGGATTTATCTTTGGTGGAAGGGATAACAAGTGTTTTAAAAATTAAAATATGATAATTCATTTGATTAATTAAAAGTATATTCGTATTTTTGCGAACAACAAACAAATAAGGGATAGAAAGGATGAAGAAGAAGTATACAGAAGAGCAGGAAAAGATAGCCCGTTTTGCAAAAGCGATGGGGCATCCGGCACGTATAGCCATACTTCAGTTCTTGTTATCTCAAGAACGTTGCTTTTTCGGTGACATTCATGAAGAACTTCCCATTGCAAAGGCCACGGTATCGCAGCATTTGAAAGAGTTGAAAGATGCCGGACTTATTCAGGGAGAAATTGAAACGCCGAAAGTAAAATACTGTATCAACAAGGAAAACTGGGAAACTGCAAAAAAGATGTTTGCAGATTTTCTTGCCAACCTATATGTAAGAAAAAGAGTTGCTGTAAATAAGCTCTTTTTTTGAAAAGTAAATTCGTAGTTTTGCGAATAACTAACAATAAAAAATAGAAAGACATGAAAAAGATTTTATTCTTGCTTGCTGTGTGTTTCGCCTTTATCTCTTGCAACATGAATGCAAAGAATGGAACTGAAACGCAGACTCAAAAAGAAGTAACGGCAAAAGACCACGTGGAAGTATTGTATTTTCATGGAAAGCAGCGTTGCGCTACCTGTATGGCTATCGAAAGCAATACAAAAGCGGCAATGGAAGAAAGTTTTGCTGACCAGATTAAAAAAGGTGAGGTCGTTTTTAAAGTAATAGATATCAGTAAGAAAGAAAATGAGAAGATAGCTGAAAAGTATGAAGTAACCTGGTCATCGCTGTTTGTCGTTAAGTATAAGAACGGTCAGGAAACAAGCGAGAATATGACCGAATTTGCTTTCGGAAATGCCCGCAAGTCACCGGACGTATTCAAGGCTGGGTTGGTTAAGGCTGTTAATAAGATGCTGAAATAATTGAGAAGGTTATGGATTGGTTACAGACGTTGCTGGATAACAGCTCCACTCCCGTACTGACGGCGTTTCTGCTCGGACTGTTGACAGCATTATCACCTTGTCCGCTGGCGACAAACATAGCGGCCATCGGATTTATCGGAAAAGACATTGAGAACAGAAAGCGCGTTTTCCGGAACGGCCTACTCTATACGCTGGGGCGTATCCTTTCATACACCCTGCTTGGAGCGGTATTGATTATGATTCTGAAAGAAGGTTCCAGTATGTTCGGCATACAAAAGGCTATCGGAACATGGGGGGAACTTGTTCTGGGTCCGCTTCTGCTCGTGATAGGTCTGTTCATGCTCTTTGGTGACAAACTGAATCTCCCGAAGTTCGGATTCAACGGAAATGCGGAAGGTCTCGCCAGAAAGGGTGGATGGGGTGCCCTGCTGATTGGAGTACTGTTTGCCCTTGCTTTCTGTCCGACAAGCGGCGTGTTCTATTTCGGTATGCTGATACCGATGTCTGCCACAGCGACAGCCGGATATTTACTGCCCGTGGTATTCGCCATTGCTACAGCCATACCTGTGCTTGCCGTGGCATGGATTCTTGCTTTCAGTGTACAGCAGATGGGAAATTTCTACGGCAGGATGCAGAAAGTGCAGAAATGGATGAATTTGATTGTGGGCGTGGTATTTATTCTCGTCGGTATCTATTATTGCTGGATAATGTATTTATAAAACGAATCTGATAACAAACCAAATATTTACGAACATGGAAATTAAAGTTTTAGGTCCGGGTTGTACCAAGTGTAAATCAACCTATAATGTAATTGAGAAAGTGCTGAAAGAAAATCACATCGATGCAAAACTGACCAAGGTGGACGACATCATGGAAATGATGAACTACAACATCATGACCACACCGGCCGTGGTGATTGATGAAGTGGTGAAGATGAAAGGACAGGTTCCGACTGAAAACGAGGTAAAGAAACTTTTGGGTATCTGATGCACGGAATGATTTAATTGTGGGCGGCAGAGACAATCGTTGTGGAATCTGCCGCTTTTTAAATAAGTTGATTGTTCGTATTTAGACGAATTAAAATAGAATAGAAATGATACAGGATTTTGCTGACTGGCTTGTTTACGGGTTGTTCGGACTGAGTGCCGACACTTCGATAGGGGTTGCCGTAAACTTCTTCTTTTATGATACAATTAAAATTCTCATACTTTTGTTTTTCATCAGTGTATTGATGGGCATCGTCAACGCTTATTTCCCGATAGAGCGTTTGCGGAACTATCTCGTCACACATAAGATGTACGGGTTGCAATACTTGCTGGCGTCACTCTTCGGAGCCATTACCCCGTTCTGTTCGTGTTCATCCATACCGTTGTTCATAGGATTTGTGAAAGGCGGCATCCCTTTGGGGGTCACCTTCGCCTTTTTGATTACATCGCCGTTGGTGAATGAGGTGGCTGTAGCCATGTTCCTCGGCTCGTTTGGCCTGAAAGTGACACTGATTTACGTCATCAGCGGGATTCTGTTGGGAGTAATAGGCGGTATCGTACTCGGCCGTATGCGTCTGGCACCTTATCTGAGTGATTGGGTAAAGCAGATACAGGCCCACTCATCTGCCCAGGCCGATGAATGGGAAAAAGACCATACCACCTTTATCAAACGACTCCCGACCATTGTCCGTGATGCCTGGAAGATTGTTAGCGGTGTACTTATATACATCCTGATTGGTATTGGTATCGGTGCCTTCATGCATGGTTTTGTGCCGGAAGGCTTCTTCCAGCAATACATGTCGAAAGACAACTGGTATGCCGTGCCTCTGTCTGTTATACTTGCTGTGCCGATGTATGCCAATGCAGCAGGTATCGTACCGGTAATCGAGGTATTTGTGGCAAAAGGTATTCCCATCGGAACCGCAATAGCTTTCATGATGGCGGTCGTCGGACTTTCCTTGCCGGAAGCCACCCTGCTGAAGAAAGTAATGACATGGAGGCTTATCGGCATATTCTTTGGAACGGTGGCGTTCTTTATTATTCTATCGGGCTATCTGTTTAACTATATATTGTAGAGGGTTGACGATGATTGGAAGACAATTAAGGAAGTGGTGGCCTGCGGTTATGCTGACCGCCATTTCTCTCCAGCCTGTCGTGGCGCAGGAAGGTGAAAAGGCTTTTTCCGGAAAACCCGTGCTCACTCTTTTTTCCAACTACAAGGCCGGGCTTGGACACAAGAATGAAAACAGCGGATTCAACCTCGACCGTGCGTTTGTCGGCTATGAAGGATTCTTTGCCAAAGGTTTCTCCGCAAAAATCCTCATGAATGTGGAAACAGTGGCCGATGAAAACGGAAAAACGAAATTCAACGGATATCTGAAGAATGCACAGATAGACTGGAAAGGAAATGGATTCTTCGTGTCTGCCGGACTGGTCAATCTGAAGCAGTTTTCCGAACAGGAGAACTTCTGGGGGCACAGATATATTTTCAAGTCCTTTCAGGAAGAATACGGCATCGCCTTTTGTGAGGATATAGGTGTGGTAGCTGGTTATGAGTTTTCACCGGTTGTATCGGCTGATCTGGCATTGACAAATGGTGAAGGACGTAAGTTTAAGAATATGGACAATAAGTACAAGTACGGTGCCGGCATCACATTGAAACCGACGAAAGGGTTCATGTTCAGGATATACGGTGACATATACAATACACCGGAGTATTTGAAAACGGATGCAGGCGTTCAGAAAGACCTGTATTCGGTAGCAGTTTTTGCTGGATACAATCACAGTCGGTTCTCACTTGGAGCGGAATATAACCGGGCATTCAACTATAAGTTCTTATCAGGAACAGATGTCAACGGATATTCAGTCTACACGACCGTAAACGTAGTATCCAAGATGCATTTGTTTGGACGTTTTGACCTTCTTGATGCAACGGGTGAAAACACAAATAACGTCAGTGAAGGACACACGATTATCGGTGGTTTTGAATATTCTCCCATCAGACAGGTAAGAATTTCACCGAATTACCAGGGCTGGAAAGCCAGAAATGGCAGACGTGAGAATTATCTTCTCCTGAGTGTGGAATGTAAGATATAATAGAAATGCTTATGAGATATTTGTTGATGTTGACAGCGATGTTGCTGCTTGTTACCGGATGTAAACCAGGTAGTGGAAAAAATCGGGAAGAGATCTGCGAAACGGACATGACAGAGAATGGTCAGGTAGTAAAGAATACTCCCGTAGTCAATATAGCAGACAGCATCCGGCTTTATTTCACCTATCCTCTGCCTGACGGAACGGAATACGGTTATACATTTCTGGAGTTCGGGGCTGTAGGGTGTGCACCCTGCAAGAAGATGGAAAAGGAAATGGAAACTATCAGAAAAGATTTCGCAGGAAAGGTAAATGTGCGTTTCATCAACCTTTTAAAGAAATGGAACAAAGACTGGGCAGATTATTTTGAGATACAGACTATACCGACACAGGTCGTTCTCGATAGTCAGGGAAAGGAAATTTACCGGCATGTCGGATATATACCGGCTGACGAATTGAAAAAGGTATTCAAGTAATATTTTAAGTAAAACTAATAAAAAACAGAATAAATGAAAGTATTGATTCTTTGTACGGGAAACAGCTGCCGCAGCCAGATGGCTCACGGCTTCTTACAGTCATTTGACAAAAATTTAGAAGTCTATTCAGGTGGTACTGAACCGGCAACTCAGGTAAATAGCAAGGCTGTGGAAGTGATGAAGGAAGTCGGAATAGACATCAGCTCTCATGTGCCTACACACGTAAACACTTATCTCGATCAGGAATGGGATTATGTAATAACCGTGTGTGGTGGTGCCAATGAAAGCTGTCCTGCCTTTACTGGAAAGGTTGGTAAACGTATGCACATCGGCTTTGACGATCCGTCACATGCTACAGGTACACCGGAGTTTATCGATTCGGAGTTCCGCCGTGTACGTGACGAAATTAGAAATGCTTTTGCCCGTTTCTACATCACAGAAATCAGAAAGGAAGAATTGCCGAAATGCTCTTGCGGCGGAAACTGCTGAGAAATAAGAATATGGAGAAAGAAAAAAAGAATAGTTTCTTTTGAGTGACTTCGGACAAGATAAAGTTTTAATCGGATAATTAGATAAATCGGGTTATATGAGTAAAAAATGGTTTCCTCTTATTGACGAGGACAAATGTATCGGCTGCCTTGCTTGCTACAACAAATGCAAGCATGGCGTTTATGATGTTGAGAATGGCCGTCCGGTGGTCGTGTATCGTGAAGGATGTATTGACGGGTGTCATGGTTGCGGAAATTTATGCCCGGAAGGTGCAATTATCTATTCGGGTGAGTATAAGGAGCATATCAAATGTAGTTGCAGTTGTAGTAAGTAAGTTGCTATTGCCGGAAAAAATGAGCGACATCCGGACTTTGGCATATATGCTGACTATCGGATGTCGCCTTAAGAATACATACACACGGTGATATGAAGATGTTCCTTCTGTATCTTACATGATTCAGGAGTACTATCAGACCATCAAAGGCAATTATGATACTTGAATGAGTCAGATTGAAAAGGATAAAAGTCAGTCTTCGTGCTGCCCGTCGCGGGCATCGGCCATTAATGAGAAATGTTGCGGTAACTAATGATTAGTAGCTGAGACAGCCATACCTATCGGAGTGGCATTAATGGGAAAGGGTATGAGTATAGGAGCTGTTATCGCACTCGTTATCGGAGGTGCAGGAATGGCTATACCGGAAATGACTATGTTGGCAAGTATATTCAAGAAGAAACTTGTTGTCATGATTGTGCTGGTCATATTCCTGACAGCCGTTGTATCAGGATATTTGTTTAACATTTATTATATTATGGACAAAAAAGAAGAAAAGAAAGGATTTTGGGCTTCTTTATTCGCCCCAAAATCATGTTGTTGTTGCGGACCTCAGATTGAAGAAATAAAAGAGTAAAAGAAAGAGGAAAAATCTAAAAGGAAGAAGATGAGAAAGAAAATGAGGACAGCTCTTGCGGATGCTGTTAGTAATCACGTCTGTCTGTGTGGTTTTGATAAATTCAGGAGATTCATTTAAGCTGTCAAGTTGAGCTTAATTGAGCTTATATTAATTTCCTTGCAGCCCTCGACAAGAATCATACTGATATTCAATATTAAAGGGAGGCTTTTAGATATTTCTGTTGCGAGATTTATCAAATTGAGATGGCAGAAGTAGCCGAAGAAGGATGTGCTCTATATAATATTAGCTGGGACATTCGAAGGTGATGAATTTGAGTTTTGCCTGATACTCACATTTTTAATATTTTCTAGTAGAGCAACAAAAAAGGCGCCCGTAAAGAGCGCCATATTAATCGATTATAATCAATTTAGCTATTTTGATAATCAGATGGTTACTTACGATGCAGTAATTGCAAGTTTTTGATTATCAAATATTTGGGGCTCTAAAAGGTACAGAAGTCTAATTTTTTGTCATTTTTAGTCATTGTAACTCATTGATTATTAATGAGTTATATATTGTCACATTCTTTTTGTAAGACAAAGATAATTGTATTTTGTTGAATTTCAAAGTTTTCCAGCAAATAAGTTACAAGAACGAGGTGTTTTTTATCCTTTTTTTAGTGATATGCCATTTTTATCAATGGCGTGCAATATCATGCAAATAGAATAAGTATTTTGGGGTTGTATTTAAATCTTTGTGAAGTAAGATAATATGAAGACTGATGTTGATTTGTATCGATTTTTTATATTAATGGATGGACTGATGTTTTGATTTAATGATTATATTGACTACGGGCGCAATAAATTGATAAAAGAGTATCAGTTTTTGATTTTTGCATGAATGATGTAAATATTGAAATCTAATTTGCAAATATAGATATTTAGTTATATATTTGTGGAAAAACAGATTATATGATAGCAGAAATTAGATTTAAGAATATGTTCTCATTCAGAGACGAGGCTATATTAAGTTTTGAAGCTGATAGAAGTAAGGATATGGAGTCATATCATGTTGTCGAATTGGGGGGGGATGTGAGACTATTGAAAGTGGCTGTCATTTATGGAGCAAATGCTTCGGGTAAGAGTAATATTATTAAAGTTTGTGATTTTATCAAGTCATTCATTACTTATACCCCACTTAATAAGGCAGAACAAATTCAAATAGTCCCGTTTCTCCTGAATAAAACAAGTTCGAGGCAGTTATCTGAATATTCGATTTCGTTCTACTTGAAGAATGAGGAAAAAGCAGTTCGTTATGTCTATTCTGTAGCTTTAGACAGGTGGCACGTAGCAAAGGAAAGTCTGATCTATTATCCAAGTCAACAGCCTGCTTCTATATTTGAAAGAAATACTGAGAATAACGTATCAGTTATTAAATTTGGACAGAAGATCAAAATGTCGCAATCTGTCAAAGAGGAAATAACATTGAAGTGTTTGCATAACATGTCAGTTTTTGCTGCTTATATGCAGGTAAATACACATATTGTAGAATTAGAGGCAGTTCTTCAGTATCTAACCAATCAGGTTATGCCGGCAATTGTGCCTGCATCATCTTTAAGTCGTTATGCCGAAGAATCAATCAAGAATGAGTCTGCAAAAGATTATATTTTGAGATATCTACAGGAAGCTGATTTCAATATTTCAAATATTACTTCCAAAGAACAGGAAACACATAAGGGTTTGATTAATTATACTATGTATCAGCATAAAGTTTCATCTGATGATGGTAACAATGATTATTATGAGTTCCCGGAACTGTTTGAATCGGACGGTACTATCCGTACGTTTGGTTTGGCCGCTCAAGTGCAAAAGATTCTTGAAAAAGATGCTTTTCTTGCAGTTGACGAGATTGAATCCTCTCTTCATCCGAAATTGATAGAATACATCATTGAACGTTTTCTAAAAGAATCAGAGCAAGCCCAGTTGTTGCTCACTACACATTATGATGGACTATTAGGAGAAGAAGATTTGCTTAGGAAAGATAATGTTTGGTTTACTGAAAAGAATCCGGACGGATCAAGTGTGCTGTATCCTCTAACAGATTTCAAAGGATTGAATAGGATTAGTTCTCTCCAAAAGGCATATAAATTTGGTAAATTCGGTGCAGTTCCTAATCTATAATCATGTACTTTTATGAGAAAAGCAAGAAAAAATACAGCAACCAGACAGGTTATTCATATCGTTGGTGAGGGTTTGACTGAATTATTCTATTTCAGTCATTTGAAAAAAATACTTGGTTATAGATATTCTATTTCTCCTCGTTTATTTGAAAACAATAGTATTGAGAAAATAGATAAGAAGATAAAGGAACTTCTAGATGAAGATGTCTTTGTAATATGTGTTTTTGATGCAGATGTTAGCAGGCGTTCTGATGCGGAAAATAAAAAAATGGTGTCGCTCAAAAAGAAATATGAAAATAATCCCAATGTGATTCTCTGTGATAGCTTACAGTCAATAGAATATTGGTTTTTACTACATTTTGAAGATACGTGTCGACATTTTCAAGATTCAGCAGCTACAGAAAGAGCATTAAAGCAATATCTGCCAACATACGATAAAACTCGAAAATACCTTGAGAAGGATAAATGGGTTAAAGAAATGCTTGCTGATTCAAAAATGGATAGGGCATGTGAACTAGCCGAAAAATATAAAGGCAGAGATTCTTATAGTGAGATTTATAAGGCGATTAAAAAAGTTAGTGAATCGTTGTAATAAATATGGATTGATGAAAAAAAAAGATTTATATGCTGTTTGGGGAATCATAGTTAGTGGAATTACTATTGCATTTATTATTAATATGTTGTTGACATATGGTAATATTATCAAAACAAATCTTTCAAATGACTCGTGGTTAAATTTTTGGGGAAGTTATAGTAGTGGAATTTTTGCTGTTGTAGTAGGTTATCTTGCTATTATTTATAGTAATAGAAATAATGAGAAAGCTATTCAGCAACAGGAAAAGCTGTTAATTCGTCAACAAAATATTAAAAAGTTGGATGAGTATAATAACTGTCTAAAAAATAATTTGGCTTTACTTAATATAGTAGATGTTATGGGAATTACTGTTGGTATTGATCATCAGAATTTATCATTATCCAAATCGGCTATATGTCAAATGAAAGGTCGAATTTATACAATAGATTTACAGTATAGATATGTATTTGAAGTAGATGTACAACGCCAGAAAACAAATTTAGAAAAGGCTTATGAAGAATGCTGGATTAAAGCACGTATGGGACTATCTGATTTATTAGATCAAGAACTCTCTTTTATAGAACGTATTAATCAAAATAGATATGATATTCAAATAAAAGAGAATAATATGCATCGAAAAAATATCTTATTGGATTTAAGTAAACAAACGCCAGACGTAGAAAGAAGAAAGTCACTTCAGCAAGAGATTCAGGAAGTAAACATTGAACTGGAACGATTAGATAGAAAAATTATTTCATACTATGATGATGTTGATAAGATGACCACTTCGATTAAAGATTTTTCTCTTGAATTGAATAATACTATAAAGGTCTTGTTTGATATATCTTTATTGCTTATTAAAGAGAAAGAGGCCCAATTTAAATTAGAAAAATAATAGGGTGGTATATATTTTGCCCATGTTTTTGGATGTCTTATAAAAGCTATTACAAGGAATATAATGAATAGGATTATACTTATAGGAAATGGTTTTGATTTAGCCCATGGGCTTTCTACCAAATACGAGGATTTTATAAATTGGTATTGGGAACAATGGGGACTTCGTTTACTTAGCAGTTCGAAAAAAGAAGAAGAGGATGGCCTTTGTTCTTTTAGACTTAAGGATGAAGTAGGACTTGCTGGTTGGTATTTAGTTTGGGCATGGCATTATCAAATTATTACGAAATCTCTCTCTCTGCGAGATATCGTAGATTTGGTTTGTAATGATGAACAGGTTTGTGAGTTTCATTGTCATAGTATTCTTTTTCAGCGTATATGTAAATCTATTGAGTCTAAGGGATGGGTAGATATTGAAGTTGAATATTATGAGATATTAAAATCATGTGCTTTATATCCAGAAAACAATGAATGTACTTGTTCTGAGTTGAATAGACAGATGAATTTCTTAAAAATAAAACTTATAGAATATCTTAGTAGTTTAAACATAGATGAGGCAATAATCAATTATAAAATAAAAGAAATAATATATGCACCTTTTAATCCTGATGATATTTCTATAAAAGGAATGATACATCTTGTTGATCATTTTAAATCGTGGATTAATAAGGGAGAGAAGGAGTGGGGATATCGTTTTTCACAATACAATCTCCTGAAAAATGATTTATTAATCAAGGATAATATTGAATTTTGCAATAAGTTCTCTGAAGATTCTTTTAATGGGGAAATCCTGGAATTTATTTTAAGAGGTCAATACCCTAAAGAAATATTATTACCAGACAATATAATGTTGTTGGACTTTAATTATACTCCAACGTCTAAATTTTATTTAACTTCTAATATGGGTTTCTGTCACAATCAGATTCATGGTGCTCTTGATAGCACTGAAAGTGTCATATTTGGTTATGGTGATGAATTGGAAGATCATTATAATGAAATTGTAAAATTGAATGATAATAAGTGCTTACAAAATATTAAATCTATAAAGTACTTGGAATCTAATAAATATCGTAAAATGTTATCATTTATAGAATCTTCTCCATTTCAAATATTAGTTATGGGACATTCTTGTGGAAACTCAGATCGGACTTTACTTAACACTTTGTTTGAACATAAAAATTGTGTATCAATAAAACCTTATTATTACCAAAAAGAAGATGGTTCCGATAATTATTTGGACATTATTCAAAACGTGTCAAGGAGTTTTACTGATATGAAACTTATGAGGGATCGTGTCGTTAATAAAACATTTTGTGAACCGCTTCCGCAAAATTAAAAATAACAATAAATAAAATGTCAATTGAATTATATCGCAATTAATGTGTTCTAAATGGATGTTAAAATATTTTGTGTTAAATGCCACAAATTAACATGTAGAAGAAAAATCAGATTTGTGAATACTATTTTTTATTACTTATGAAAGATGAAAAATGATATGCTTTTTCAGAACTGATGGTTTAAATTAAGTTGAAAATAGAATCCAGATGTAAGAGAAGAACTTATAACTGAATTCTATTTTCATTTGTACAAAATTTTGGACAGTGTCTTTTGGACAGTGTCTTGTGTTCTCATCTAAATACATAGACTTTTGCATTATGAACTAAACGCTCAATATATTCCATTGCCTCATATGGGCTTAACCCCTTATTAAAAACAAGCATACAGTAAATGTGGCAATATTCATTATAGATATTAGTAGCAAAGATACCAGCATCATCAGTACCTACAACTATTGATGGTATCATTATTCCTTCTTTGCTCCACTTATACCAATTATAAAGATGATAAGTGGAGAAATCATGATGATGACCTATGATGACATTGCTTGTCGGCAATGTCTCAATGACAATTTGTTTTTGATGCATCATTTTTAATATGATTTTTTGCAAACAGTCTAGTTCTTTTTCTCCAAAAATCTCGTAAGCATCAACAATACATATTTCTTTTCCCTTTTTTCGTCCTTCTTCTGAATGATAATAGAGGCAAATTTGTTCGGAGGAACTTGGATTCTCAGAGTTTAATAATATTGGGTTTTCCTTTCTTAAACTCCAAGCTTCTATTAATTCACTTACACTGTATTTACTTGGATAAATCTTAGATGACAATTCTTCAATTCGCAGGGCTATCTTGGGAAGTAAAGGTAGTAAGTCATTTTCTTTCATCACAGCAATCAGATGATAAGCAAAAACAAGATCATCCAAATAATCTTCAATATGCATCCATATACGGTCGCCTATATTTTGTTTCCAGATTCTCACATCTACTCCGGCTGCTGTCGCATGACCTATTCTATCCCCGGCTTGTAACCCTAGAAATTCTATGGCTTCGTATATAGCCCTTAGTCCACTCAATATGTGAAAGAAATCTTCTCCTGCATGATAAGTAAAATGCCGTATACCATTTTTTCTTAGCCTGCGGAATGATGGCGCAAATACTTCTGGAGGAGTATCAAACTCACTGGCAGCTGCATCAGCACCTGTTACAAATTTTGCATAAGAACTATTTGTATTCATCAGAGCGATTAGTGCTTCAGTTCGCTGGTCAAGATCTTTACGTAATTCCGAAAATCTAATATTACCTTTAGATTGTTCACTTTTTTTTATAAAATGTGCAATTAACGATAATGAAGTAGTATGGGAAATTCCAACAGTATTTTGACTTTGCCTTAAACGATTATGACCTTCTACTATTTTATTAATAATAGTGGCATTATCATTTATAGAAGTCTTAGGAGAGAATCGGCCTTCAATATGACGGACGTTTCGCAAATCATTCCCTGCTAGTTGCAGAAAGCGTTGAGGATAAGTCTGTTCACTGAACTCTCTGAAATTGTTAGAGGTGTATTTTTGGAATTGCTCAAAACCAAAAGCATCAGTTTGCTGTACCAATAGCTTGTTGCAAACACCTAAAATGAGTAAATAGTAATGAAACAATCCGGCAACAGCCTTATCGTGTGAGTGCATGGCTAGGTAATCTAAAATCTTTATATAGAGTAGTCCTTCTAGTATCAATGGAGAAGCATCATACCCTAAAATTGATTTTATTGGATGTTCTTTATAGGTATCTCTCATTTCAACAAGTTTAGATAGGAGATTGTCAAAAGATTCAGAGTTAAAAATATCCTTTCCATTTGTTACCTTTTGGAATAGCCATTCTCTAATCCTACCTGCTATATTAAAAAGATGATAGAACTCAATCGGGGTGGATATATCTGTCAATTGTTCAAGTTGTTCTTTCACCTTGTCATTGCGATAAGCCTTATTTATATCTTGATATACTACTTCAGGATAGCGTAAAAAGTCATGCCATGCCAAATCTGTTTCTACAGCACCATTCAGATGGATATGCAAATCATCAAAACCGTGATTTTCTTCCCTCAATGTTTCCATTTCAGGAAGATATGCAGAAGGTATTGCCGTATTCTTAACAGAGGGTAATAAATAGCGATACGCAAAGTTTACAGCATCATCATCAATAGGTTCTGATTCTTTCCAAATTTTCATCGTTACTAATAACAATGGAGGAATTTGTGGTAAAAGTAACTGCCATTCGTTCATTTGTTCTCCTTTAACAAATATCTGTCTTTCTCTTATCTCAAGATACTCGTCAGCTAGTTTAGGAAGCCCTATTGTGAATAGTTCGCTCAATTCATCAATACCCAAAAACGAAAATTCTGTTCCCAAACGATAGTAGTGATCTGGAACAGAATATCCACGTTCTCGTACCTTTAACAGTATGGAACGTTTTACATCCTTCAGACTAACTGCAGTCTGTTTTTTATAGTATTTTTTCAGTGAACTGTTGTCTGACAACAGATACCGGAGATAAGAATTACTTTTCATATCATACGTTATTCTGCTCATTTTCAATACCTGGAGCCATAGCTTCTGTTGCTTCTATTTTGCGTTGATAGTTTTCTTTGAACGACTCTACGGAACTTTTATATACGTTGCTGAAAAGATCTGTAGAATTAATAAAATCGATGGCTTTGTTAATATCCCCTTCATTAATAATCTTTTCCTGTATTATATTGTCATTTATTTCATTATCCAACAGAATCTTTACTGTTTTTATCCATCCTTCCTTCTTTTCACCTGAAAATGACGGTTTTTCGTCAATATCGTCTTTAGTATTTATGCAGCATAATAATTCATAAACAGAATATGACTCTCTGGCAGTTGTTTTGAGTTCATCAATTATAAATTCTTGTAATTTGTCATAAGTCTCTTTATCAAGGAAACAATTCATCATAGGACAAGATATCATCCATTTAGTAAAGGTTAATTTGTTCATAATATCTGTCTTCCCTAAATTGTCCTTAAAATATCTTGTGTCTGTTCTCAAATTGCTATTATTAATTTCACCTTGTTCTTGAGCGGAGTTCTTTACTCTTGATTCCTCAATCAAACAAGCATTAAAAAAGTTTGCCACCATGATATTCATCATCTGACCGACTGAGCTGATTATAACATTTGATAAAGAGGTGTATAGACGTGTAATGATTCTACCTAATGCGTATGGAGGAAGCATGTAATCATGATAGGCTTCTTTCCATTTATACATCAATTCTGCTAACTGAAAAATCCCGTCTTGATTGGTTTCTACACCGAAATTATTACCATCTATTATTTCATCTAGTCCGTAGTAAATCTCATCTTGTGGCATTTGATAACTACGGAATAGTTTTAGATCATTGATACATCCTATCATTTCATCTTTATCTATGCATCTTAGTATATCACCAACCACAGCCAGCAGAGCCGCTAATGAATAATAGCTTTTGCTCTCATTGTTTTTGCTTTGCGTGATACGTATAAAGGGAAACATGGCCATCAATCTGATAAGAGGGCGTTCTTCTTTCTTTAGCACATTATCTAAAGCATTCATCTGCGTTTCTTTTGCTTTTTTTGCTTTTTCTCCCATAGCAAACAAGGATATATGTTCTTTCATGCTTCCCAATCCATTGCCTGCCACGTATGCCATAGTCAAGCCTATGTTGTTTTTCAATGACATCAACTGATTCCAACCTGAATATTTGCAAATTTTTATCGCTAAGTCGTTACTTTCAAAAGGTAAAACGACATTTCTGATGTATCCAATTCGCAACATATAGTCAAATATAAGGAATGGATTTTTCCTCAAATACCAACACTCTAGCAAGGTTATAGCCGTGAAATTACTATTAATATCTTTATCCGGTAATGTAGGCAGCAACAAATAACAATCCGGTAGATTTGCATTTTCATTCAAATACTCTAATAGTGCGATATTCACCATTTGTATGTTCGTATTCAATGCTTCGATATCAATGCCATGAGCATAGAGTCTGGATCTGAATACATCTAATGGTGGATTTTTTTCCTTTTCCATACAAGCATCTTTTAGAAAATGAATCTGCGAACGCAAGGACATAGATAACAGAAAATCTTTGAATGTATTTTTAGAAGGCATGTCAATAATTCCTAAATCATTCAGAATATTCAGGTATTGCTGACTCAGTTCAGTAACAACCTTTTCCGTCTTTACGTTTACAGTGATTTCGGAATTTTGTAGAAGTTGACCCAAAGAAAGCAGATTTATTCTGTTGGAGGGATTTAGTAGTTTTAGCATATATTGACTTTCCAATTCATTGGCCATTAGTTCACGGTGAGTACCATCAGGCATTTTCAAATTCTTGCATAATTCATACCGTACCAATGAACCATAAAGCTTGATGTTGCCGCTAACAATAGAGATAATCCGAGTGTCTGATAGATATCTCCTCAATGCTTCAAGCACATTCCATCCCTGTTCTACATCTACATCAATATCATCAAATGCCAAAATGAATGCTTTCTTGTCAAGAATATTCAATGCCATTCTTGTCATTTTTCTCAAATTAGCCTCAAACTCATTCGCATCGTTTACTTTAGTCAATCCCGTATGCATTACGTATGCTTCATCCTGCCATAATGAATTATTATAGTCATTACCAACATTGTCAATAGCGAATATTCCCCTTGAGATCTGGGTCATAACCTTGTCCCATGCTCTTTTTAGTTCGTATGTATCTGTGGTTGAACATTCTTTTGAACGTAGGACTGCTTCCACTTTCTGCTGTATCATAGAAATGACACAAAGAATAATAGGCTTCTTATGTTCCACTAACGTAGGATCAATCATCCTCAACACTTCCACATCATCTTTAAGTTCATTCTTACATTGGTTTAGAAGACTTATCATAAAAGACGTCTTACCCGAGCCTCTGTCACCCAAAATTCCGATTGTACGATATAGATGGGTCAAGAAAACATTCTGATCTTCTTGCATATCAGTCTGTTGCAGTTGATTACGGATAATGCTTATTGTCTTATCCAAATCCTCTTTGTGTATCTGTTGTTCACTTTCGAAACCATGAGCATATAGACTATTATTTAAATCTATAACGATTTTTCTTTTATCGGCCATATCATTATATATTATTAATCAGTAGACTTATATTTTCTTTATTAGGACAAACAATTGAAAGATAACAGTTTATTCAATATTTGCATAATATATCATGAAATATACTTGTTTTAAGCTAATTAAAGCTATGCAAGCAACTCCAATTAATAACAAATATACGAATAATACATTATAATTTTACAAAATATTGCCACATATAATGTTATAAAATCCATATATATCGTTTTACTGAACAAGGAGGAAGATAAAATCAATTTTCCCCTTTATTTTATTTAGTCTTACTTTATTTAATGTATGTTAATATGTGGGTAAAATAAAGTTACTTTGACCAGATATTACCGTGTGAAAAGACAACCTTAATTATCAAGGTTGCATTGTATCCTGACATTAGTACTAAGTGGAGATGCTATAAGTTCTCACAGTACACGGCTAAGCGTACAAAAGGTATATGTGTATGCATTGTGGACCCCGTTATTTGCTTCATATCGGCTTTTCTCTAAAAAAATTGCTGTTTCTCAAGAAAATACGTAATTTTGCGCCGTCAATTGAATAAAAATATAAAGTTTACAATGCTGCAAAGAAGAATGAATAATTGGAACACCGTATCAGATCGAGGCATAAAATGCTTTGAGAGAATGGGGCATGTCCATACTTTGGGCATTGGAGCATTCTATACTTTTGGAGACATTTTCCGACTAACGTTTGATAAACGATTGGGGATACGATGAGGCTGGTATCCCGTTGAAATGATAAATGAAAACCGTCGGAAAGTCCTTACCAAACTTTTCGACGGTTTTTATTATGTGCCTGCTGGTGACGTTCCCACGATGCGCTCTTCTCGTCAATTCCGTCCACAGGCAGAATTATAACGTATTATTAACCGCGCAGTGATGCGCATGAATAAAAAGATTATGAATTATAAATTTGACGGAAACAGGGTGTTCTTTACATCCGACACTCACTTCAACCACACCAATATCATCAGGTTCTGCAATAGGCCTTTCAAGGATGTATCGCACATGAATGAAACGATGATTTCCAACTGGAACCGCGTGGTCGGCCCGGAGGATATCGTGTTTCACTTGGGCGATTTCTGTCTGGGAGGTTCTGCCGAATGGATAAATGTACTGAACAGGCTAAACGGGAAAATATACCTTATTTCCGGCAACCACGACATCAAGAACCTGAGGCAGAATTACACGAGATACTTCGAGCATATAGCAATGCAGATGTATATCGAGGTCGATAAACAGAAGATTTATCTGAATCATTGTCCGTTCCTTTGCTATGGCGGCTCATACAATGGCACCTGGCAGCTTTTCGGACACGTGCATACCAGTAGGAACAATACCGGAAAGGATGCACCTCGGCTGAGTATGCTTCTTCCTACACAATATGATGTCGGAGTGGACAACAACGATTTCACTCCGGTCTCATTTGCGCAGGTGAAGGCAATCATCGGGAAACAGATTGAACAATCAAGGAAAGGAGAACAGTAAGATGAAGATACAATACATGAGTGATCTGCACCTAGAATTTCAGGAGAATAGCATGTTTCTGAAACAGAAAGAGATACCAGTAACTGGTGAGATTCTGGTATTAGCCGGTGATATATTCTATCTGAAGGATAAGATTGCCCCACGGGCAAAGTTTTGGAAATGGGCATCTGAGAACTATAGGCAAGTCTTGATTGTTCCCGGTAACCATGAGTATTACAATTATTCGGATGTAATGGAGCGTGGCTTACAATGGAAATGGATGTTACGTAAAAACGTGGGATATTATCAAAATCAGGTCGTAAGTATAGACGATACCGATTTTGTTTTAAGTACGCTATGGTCGCGAATCAATCCGAGCGATGAGTATTTCGTGTGGAAAGGCATGAACGATTTCCGACAGATAAAATATAATGGGAAATTGCTCCAGACAGAAGAGTATAATGAGATGCACGAAGTTTGTATCAGTTTTATCCGGAAAAGTATCATAGAAAGTAAGGCAAGACATATCATTGTTGTAACACATCATTTGCCTACCTTTCAGGTTGTGGCACCTTATCATAAAGGTTCTGTACTGAATAGTGCCTTTGCAAGTGAATATGGAAATTTGATCTGTGATAACCGGATTGATGCATGGATATATGGACATTCACATACAAATATTGACTCAGAGATTGGTGGTACTAAATTACTGTCCAATCAGATGGGATATATTTTCCAAAACAAGCATTTAGAGAATGGATTTGATTCTGGTAAATATATTGAAATAGGATAAAAATTAACTACTAATCTATTCTTAAGCTGTTTTTCAGTAAAAAGTCAGGCTTTATATTTCATACTTTGATGCATGAAATATAAAGCCTATTTTGTAAAGTATATTAAGGCTAAATGAGTAGGAGGGGTATATAAAGCTATTAGTAAACCTCTTTTATAAGATTAGTTCTAAAGTATAATAAGTAGTCGTTATAGAAATGTAAACTTGGTAATAGCCATGCTTTAAATGGTTTACACTTTCGGTTTACAGCAGAAAATCAAGATGCTAATTTATATATCTGATTAACAGACGTATACAAAATGCTTTTATTTTCTTTATCTGTTTGGCATGTTATTCTCACTATTATGAGTATATACTCTTGAGTGCGCACGAAAAGAGTATCGATTTATTCACTTATAATATTGGAATTATGTCATATATAGATAATGAGATACTCGAAAGACTGATAGAAACCATGGTAGAGGGATTTGCCCGCATTGAAAAGAAACTGGATCAGATGAACCGTCTGAAAGAATGTATGAATGGGGATAAACTGCTTGATAATGTGGATCTGGCAGAACTCCTTGGTGTGTCACAAAGAACTTTGGCACGTTACAGGCAAGAGGGCAAGATTAAATATTACTCGGTTGAAAAGAACGGGAAATCATTCTATCTCGCCTCAGAGATACAGAGTTTCCTGCTCCAGCGAGGTAAGAACATAGTAAATAATAAGTAGCAAATAGAATAAGTGACCGTATTCTGATGGAAAGATGATACGGTCACTTATGCATTATACCGGGATTGCGGTTACTTTCAATGTCTCCAGATTGACATAGGCACCGCGATACAGTGTCTTTCCTTCCTTGAACATTCTCCATAATATGTCACATCCGATATGTGCCAGTGTGGAGTTAATGAATAAATCCTGTTTTTCCAGGGCTTCCGCCAGAGAACAGCTTGGTCCCGATTCCTTTTCCTTGATTTTTGCATAGTCCACTTCCTCGGTGATGACATTCATTTTAGGCATGGGAATATATTCCTGTGAAGAAGGTTGGAGAACTTTCTCACGTACCGTCCCGATGATGACCTGTCCTTTTGTCTGGCTGTTCCCGAAATCCATCCAGTATATGGGAGCCGAATGGTCACTGAAGTTTTCTTTGCGGACTTTCTTCAGGAACTTCCAAAGCGTAAGACGTGAACGTATATTGTCCGTACAGGTAATGATGATATTTGCTGTGCTGTCTTCAGAAAAATTCCTAGTAGGAAAACATTGCGGTTCGGCAGTCCATGCGTATCCGAAGAAACGGTTGATGCGTGTGACAAGTGATACGGCCTTGTTCAGTCCCAGTTCCGTCTCACTGAAAAGCTGACGTCCTATATTGGCCTGGCTTACTGTGTCGGGATCGAATACGGTGACATGCAGTCCGGGATGGCCCAATGCCTGAAGTGCCATGCTCATGCGTGCAAGATTGGTTATCACTTGTGAGCCGGTACCTCCTGCTCCGATGACGAATACCGTTACCGGATGACGCGGATTGAGCAGGTAGCGGTCGGTAAAATGTATCTTTTTCATGGAAGTATGTCTTTAAGTTTTTTATTTATGGGCTTGAGTTCGTTCATGTCGAACGGATTGTTTCTTATGTTCTCGGTAACGATGACAAGATTTGAAACGGTAGGATTCACATTTCCTCCCAGATGGGAGAATTCAGTCAGCCAGAACCGTTTTTCCCAGTATTCCAACAGGGAAAGGAAAGTCGGATTCTGTGGCTTTTCCAGAGAACTGCTGCCAAGGCAGACACTTGATCCGGTCACGTTGAAGAACGGGGCACGGAACAGTGGAGTCGTCTCCACCGGACGTTTTCCCTTGAAGGCGAACACGTCCATGCTTCCGTTTCTTACATGGTAGATAATCCCCGGCAGATTGAACATGCCGTCCTGTATATTGAGATCCTTGTGAAAGAACATCTGTCTCTTTCCGGGCGGATTGTACCAGATATATTCTTCCTGTCCTTTTCTCGGATTGCAGGCCAGCATGTTATCGGGGACTCTTCCTGCCGGTATTCCGCTCATTTCTTCCGTGTAGGATTCCAGCAGGGTATTCATGAATTCGTATGTAACAGGGATACCTGCCCCCATCTGTCCGCTTTTTCCGATGGGACGCAATTCTATGAAGTACCTGGTATCAAAATTTCTTCTGTCTTCATACTTGTAGGCTATGATAGCCGCCTTCGGTACCATCATTTTTTGCATATTTTTGGTCAGTTCATTCATGATGCTTTATAATTTGTAAGTAATATGTTGTACAAATGTTTTAAACCATTTGGAGAAACGTTCCGGATAGTTTCCCGGCTTGAAAAGTTCCTCTGTTTCCGGTGTGATGAAGATAAATGATACGGGAGTCTGGTTATATGTTTCCTGACAGTCGGTACTGAAACAGCTTTCCATGTCCTTGGTAACCGTATCCGTGATGGAATATGTTAGCAGAATCTGATATTCGAGCGGTGGCGGCTCGAAATCCCTTTCCTTTTCGCTTGCAAAATCATAATCATAATTCAAGATATAAGGGCTTTCCTTTGCAATCAGGGACATCCCTTCGGTAATCAGTTTCAGTAGTTTTCTTTCTTTGTCGCTGGAAGGATTACAGTTGCGGATATGTTCTTCCAGATTCCTACAGAAAGCTCTGGAGTACATCCTGCACAATTTCCTATGGATTTTACCTTTCTTATATGACCTGAAAAGCTTTTCCTTTCTGTACAAATCCTTTTTCTCTTCCTCATCAAGCTGTTCAAAGTCTATATTATCGATACAGACTTCCGACATATCAAAATATGGAGTATCGGTTATATCCATCATCCTGTGATGTTTGATGAACCTTCTGATGAACTCCAGTGTAATCTTTTTAATTTCACCGTGCAGCCTTTCCGTAAAGTCTATCGGCATAAAGAAAAGCGTATAATCCGGCCATTCGTGGAAATGGTAGATGCAGAACTGGAGCCTGTCACCAATAAGTTCCAGATTTACATGATGAGATACTATGGAATCCAGTGCATTATATAGCAGGCATATTTTCTCTCTTGTGGAAGTCCTGCCTGTAGGATGGTATGGCAGCTCCACGTCCAGGAGCTGCGCATACTTCATGGCTGAACGGTACAGGAAATCAAGATTCTCTTTGGTGGTGACATTTACCGTTACATCCCTGTCATTCTCCACATACAGATCGGGAGCGATGGAAGGTATTCTCGTGTTCAGAAAACCATGAGGCTTTCTGCGGGAGGGAGTCTTCTTTTCTTTCTGTTCCTGATGCCCCGGCTTATGTCCGTATTTTCGAGTTCCGATATGATAAGTCTGGCTAAATTTTCCAAAGCCCGTTCCGTAAGTTGTGTACATGGTTTCTTGTCTTTACGTTGTCCTTTTTTCATGTTCTTACCCTTTTACTCCGATAGTGGTCTTGAATTCATATACCGCCCGGTCGTCTTCGATTTCCGGTCCGTGTACGGTCGCGGTGGTCAGTTCCGGATAGTTCATTGAATAGAAATCCATCACTTCAGCCGGAGACATGTTTACGTTCGGATCGTCCAGTACGATTTCCTTACTGTTCTTCCTCATTTTGAAGACTCTTTTCATACCTTTAATTTCCAGTGCCATATTGTTTATAGTTTATTGGTTTTACAAATCGTTTATTGTGCATATCAGCAGTATATCATTTCTACCTGTGCCTCGTCCTTCATCCGGTACTCAGCCGGAAAATCCGGATATTCCGCATACGGGTCCTCTCTTAGAAGTTCCCTGTCATTCTCGTCTTCCGGATCGAAGCAGAATGTATCATGAGCAGCCGGTACAGCCTGGTATTCCCGTCCGTTTCCGTTCTGCACTTGTACCGTTCCGTTTGGTATATGGCCGTTTGCCGGTTGCTGTGGCTGTCGTGGTGGATAAGGAACTGTTTCGGGATGGTATACTGGCTGCTGCGGATAAGTCTGCATTGTTGCACCTTGTGGCATACCTGTTCCTTGCATCACGGGACGGTTTGGAGCCGGTTGGATATATGCTCCATTCGTGTCATGTACCTGTTGGGGCATTCCCTGTGGAATCTGCTGTGGAGCAGGCTGCATGACAGGTTCAGGATTCATAGTATGGGTCTGTTGCTCCGGGAATATGCTTGTTTGCATACCTGGTTGTGACTGACCGTTCATATTGCCTTGTGGTTGGGGAATTACCGGTGCCGGTTCCTCTGCCATACCGAACAGGCTTCCTGCACTGGCCTGTTTCTGTACTTCCTGCATCTTTTCGTCAATCTCCTTCTGTTTTTCTGTAGGAGCCAGTACCCGTGCCTGTTTCAGCCATGTCATTGCTTCGGAGTACCTTTTTGCGGCGGTTGCTTCATCAGCCTTCTTGAGGAGTTTTTCCATCTTTTCCCGTTTTTCCCTGGCTTCCTTTGATTCGGCCGGTATTGTTGGAGCCTTGGATGATTTGGCCTGTGATGTAGCCTTTTCTGCCTGTTTCTCGAAATTTTCCGCATTGACAAGCAGTCCCTGTACCTTCTGTATCGGTTGGAGTATGGTCTGCAGGAAGCCCATATCCAGTTCTGCCGGTGTTCCGTTCACGACCAATGGCACCATGTTCTGTCGCGTATCCTCTTTCAGGCTGTTCCGCCTTGGCATGACTGCCACACTCAGGCTGTTGTCCACTTTACGGATATTGATATTCAGATCCGTACCTGCTGTAATCATCTGATAAATTGATTGAAAAAACATAATTGAAAAATTTTATGGTTATACATAAGTTTCCTTGAAGAATTCTTTCAGAATATTCTCTCTGTCCGGATTGCTGGAAATATCACGTAGCGATTCCAGATAGTAGCCGATGTTTTTAGGCTCATCAACTGTATTGGGCAGACGTCTTTTAACCGGTCTGATATGTTCGCTCTGTGGCCATGCAGTCGGCATGACAGGAGCTTGTGAGGTTATAGCAACTGTTTCCATATATGTATATTTATATTGGGGGTTATGCGACAAATAATCCTACAATGAACAGAAGAATAAGAATCTTGAAAATCATGACCAGTATCCTGAACAGGAAACCGATGAACCCTCCTGCAAGCAACAGCAGCGTAATCATTCCGGTGGGGACAATCCCTTTACTTGTCAGCAGACATATTCCGGTAATCAGGAATATCGCTGTTGCATGTCTGCCGATCTTTCTGATAATCTGTAGTTTCATAATCCTTAATTTTATGAATGAATAATCCCATCGGGATGTGTTTTCCCGATTTTATAGGCCTCCAGCCTCTTGGATTGCCTTTTTGCGCAAGGCCTGGCAGGAAAAAATACCGGAGCGCAGCGAGGATGATTTTTTCCTGTCCAGCCAAGCCCTTGAGGGCAGCCTTGCGGCAAAAGGCAGGCAATCCAAGACCTTTGCCGCTTAAAAGCGGAAAAACAGATTCTTTTCTGTACGGATACAAAAAAATGCAGACCTTCAGGCCTGCATTCTCTTGGTTGATTAGGTATAGATGTTATTCTTCTTTTGTGGAATAGGTGTTGAAAATGTCATCGGTCATTTCCTTGGCGAGAGTCCTGATCCTGTTCAGGAAGTCCTGTCCGGTTATCATTCCGCTTTCAAGTCCGGCCAGCTGTTTTTCCCAGTCTGCGGTGAGTGAAGTATCCGCAATTTTCTTTCCACGGATGGTTTCGTAGGTGAACATGCCTTTCGGGGTCGGAACGATATATTTCCCTGAATAACGGATATACTTACGGTTAACCAGTGTACGGATGATATTGGTACGTGAGGATACCGTGCCCAGTCCGTTCTGTTCCATGTATTCCACCAGTTCTGCATCCGTGAACGGATTTACCGGCAGCTGTTTCTTGTGCACCATGTTGCATCCGCATACATTCAGGGTATCACCTTTCTCCACTTCGGGGAGTTCTTTGACGGAATATCCCGATGTCGGGATCATGTCGTAACGCATGAACACGTCATGCCAGCCGGCTTCAATGATTCTTGTTTGTTCGGCCTTGAAATGCTGTGCGGCACAAACCGCTTCAACATTTGTCGTTTCTATGCGGCATGGAGCCATGAATGTTTCAAGCATCCTTCCGGCTACAAGTCTGTAAACCTGCATTTCCTTTTCGGACAGATTTCCGGGACGGATACCTGTAATGATGATGGCATGATGTACATTGGCTTTTTCTGCGCTTATTACGTGGCGGGACAAACTGGATATGTCAATACCTCCAGTTCCTTTAGCGGCAGGGAACAGCTCCCATGATAGCAGACGCGCCATGATTGGTGAAAGCGAGTCAAACACATCCTCCGTCAGATAACGGCTGGAAGTCCTTGGATAAGAAATCAGTTTCTTTTCATAAAGGGACTGTGCGATGTCATACACCTCTGATGCGGTAAAGCCATAGCGGATGTTCGCTTCCTTCTGAAGTTGTGTCAGGTCAAGCAGATCCGGTGGAAGTATTTCCTTAACGCTGTGGCTGATACCTGTAATCTGTGCCTGATGTGACAGCTTGCAGTCCTGGAAAAACATTGTAGCGGATTCTTTGTCTGGAAGATCCTGTGTGCGGCGCATCTTGAAAAGGATGCCGTCCTTTTGCAGGCTGATATAGATGGGCCAGCTGTCCGATGAAATATGGTTCTCTCTTTCACGGTAGCGTCTGCTGATGGCAGCCAGTACCGGTGTCTGTACCCGTCCGAGGGAATTGTTGCCGAGTCCCGTCGCCTTGCACATGGCATAGCTGGCGTTGATTCCGAGAATCCAGTCCGCCTTGTTGCGGCTGTCGGCTGCAAGGAACAGGCTGTCGTAACAGCTGTCCGGCTTCAGGTTTTCCATGCCTTTACGCACAGACTCGTCGGTAAGAGAGGAAATCCACAGACGGAAGCAAGGCTGTGTACAGTTCAGGTATTGATAGACATAGCGGAATGTCATTTCCCCGTCACGGCTGGCATCGGTAGCCGCAATGATGGTATCGCATGCTTGAAACACTCTCTCGATTACCTTAAGTTGGAGCACGGCATCAATGTCCGGTATCCATCCGTTCTCGGTGCGTGTATGACGTACCATCAGTTCAAATTCGGACGGGATGAAGGGAAAGTCATTCCGTTCCAGCTTTTGGGTTCCGTAGTCTTTGGGCATGGCCAGTGACAACATGTTCCCGAAGGTCCACGTAACCATGTAGCCGTTTCCTTCCACATATCCGTTTC
>ULRA01024373.1_pt1 | contig 95584 bp, 84 predicted proteins | sample 1954981 | NCBI WGS metagenome assembly ULRA01 (sample SAMEA4835669, study PRJEB28245) | human gut metagenome | biome: gut microbiome; material: fecal sample | place: Denmark | collected 2008
GTCATGTACGGCAAGTACACTCCTGTCTGTGTTTGGCGGTTTTTCTTTGTTCGGGCTGCATTTTCCGCAATTATTCATTATTCATTATTAATTTTTACTGTCCCCGCATATTTTGCAAAAGTCATCTTTACATTCTCGTTTTTTTTTGATATAATAAATTATCTTATAAGTTAATATCGGGGGAACAATATGAACTTGAAAGACTACACCCTTAAAATCGGATACGTCGTCGGCGGAAAATACGCCGAAGAATCTGTGGAATATTCGCAGGTGAAAGACGGATATTCAGCGGACAAATTCGACATCAAAGACGACGGCGGAGAAAATGCGGTGAAAATCGTCGTTTATCCGCACGAAGAGTTGCACGTTACGCTTGCAGAACTCATTTACGACCACTATTACGAGAACAAAGAACGCTTTTTTGCAAACGGTTTTCAGTCGTGGACGAGTTCAAGAGAGTATAAAAAAGGCGACGTTCAATACGGTTTGCGTACGCTTTCAAATCTTCCGATAGCGCGCACGTTTTCGGGAGCGAGCGGAGATTATTCTTTTTGCGAATACGGCAAAGATTTGTATCACGGTTTTTCCTACTGCTATTTCCGTATTGACGAAAAGGTGGAACTTGTCGGTTCGCTCAACGAGCGCACGGGATACACAGTGTTTTATGCGGATATGAAAGAGAACGTGTTCGTCGCAAAGAAAGACGTCGAGGGGGTGACGATTGCAAGCGAATATCAATTGTTTGACATCGTCAGGGTGCAAGGGACTTACGACAAGGCTTTCGACGAGTATTTTGCGCTTTATCCGAAGAAAAACACGGGCAGAGTGGAGCATCTTGCAGGTTACACGTCCTGGTATAACTATTATCAGAACATCAACGAAGAGATTATTTTGCGAGACCTTCAAGGCTTGAAAAGAGCGGGAGACGCCGCAAACATTTTCCAAATCGACGACGGATACGAGACGAAAGTCGGCGACTGGACGATAGACGAGACGAAGTTTCCGAACGGTCTTAAACCTATCGTGGACAAAATTCATTCGCAAGGTCTAAAAGCGGGGCTTTGGTACGCTCCGTTTGCAGCGCAATTCGGCGCAAACGTCATAAAAGAACATCCGGACTGGCTTATCCGAGACAAGCACGGCAGAAAAGTGATAAGCGGTATAGCGTGGGGCGGATTTTACGCGCTCGATTTTGAAAAAGAAGAAGTTAGAACATATATCAAAGCGTTTTTCGACAGAGTTTTCGACGAATGGGGCTTCGATATGGTCAAACTCGACTTCCTGTATGCTGCGGCAATTCAGCCAAGAAACAACAAAACGCGCGGTCAACTTATGTGCGAAGCAATGGACTTTTTGAGAGAATGTTGCAGAGACAAGATTATTCTCGGTTGCGGAGTTCCGCTTGCGCCTGCGTTCGGCGTGGTTGACGCGTGCAGAATAAGTTGCGACGTTGAAAACACTTTCAAAGAGAAATTCTACGTGAAAGTAACGAATCAGGAGATAATTTCCACAAAAATGGCGATGGTCAACAGTGTGTATCGTCGTCATCTCAACGGCAGGATTTGGGCAAACGATCCCGACGTGTTCTTCTTGCGTGACGGCGGCATGAAAAAGGCAGGCTACACGATGCAACAAAAACGCTTGCTTGCGACGGTGAACCACATGTTTGGAGACGTGTTGTTCGTAAGCGACGACATCGGCGAGTACGACAGCGAAAAAATGGAGATTTTGCTTGACGCATACAAGAAGTTTGACGGCAAAATCATTTCTGTCGAAAACATTGCGCCCGAAATCATAAAAGTGACGTTCGAGCAAAACGGAGAGAAAAAGATGCTCGTTTTCGACGACGTAAAGGGCGACTTTATCGTTCAGAAAGCGGATTGACTTTGAATATGATACTCACTCGAAATTTGCAAAAAGTGCGTGACGACGTGAAAAATTGCGGCAGAGAAGTCACACTTATAGCGGCAAGCAAAACGCAGTCGAAAGAAGTCGTGGACGAGTTTATGACCATTGCGCCCGATTTCGTGTTGGGTGAAAACAGAGTGCAGGAACTTCTCGAAAAATACGACTCGCGCTATCGTTGGCATTTTATCGGCAGATTGCAGACCAACAAGGTCAAGTACATAGTCGACAAGGTGGAACTCATACATTCTCTTGATCGTGACGACCTTGCAAAAGAGATAGAAAAGCAGGCGGCAAAACACGGCAAAATTATGGATTGCCTTGTTGAGATCAACATGGGCGCGGAAATATCCAAAGGCGGCGTTTCACCGGAAAACGCGCTTGCGTTCATACAAAGTATGAAAGTTTATCCGCATATCCGCATAAAAGGCGTGATGACGGTGTTGCCAAATCTTGACAAAGACGAGCAACAACTCGGTGCGCTTTGCGACAAACTGCGTGGCATCTTCGAGCAAGCGAAACTCATCAAGCAAGACAATGTTGACATCGAGTATCTGTCTTGCGGAATGAGCGCGGACTATCAAATCGCACTTGCGCACGGCTCGAATATGATTAGGCTCGGCAGAATGTTGTTCGGCGAAAGGGTGTATCCGCAACAATAAAAAACAAAAAAAACGAAACTATATAACACACAAGGCTGTTTATGGACGAAAGATTTTATCGAAACGATCAAGGCGGACAAGACCGCAACGCTCAAAGGGGATACAACAGAGTGTTTTCGAGAGAGCAAATGCAAGCACCGCAGGGACAAGTGCCCAGTTATACTCAACCGCAGGCTAGCGGTGCAGGCGGAGTGGTGATTTATGCTCCGCGCACCTATCAGGACGTGCAGTTGCTCATTGACCATTTGCGCATGAGAGAGCAAGTCATCGTTGACTTTTCCACGCTCAATCAGCAATCGGTGTATCGCATACTCGATTTTATGAGCGGCGCAATTTATGCGCTCGGCGGAAGCATACAGCAAATCACGAGAAATATTTTTCTGTTCGCGCCCGCCGGCGTGACCATAACCGTTCCGCCGCAAATACGCGGCTAAGGAGACCGTATGAACGAAGACAACAAAGATTTCAAACAGAAAGTTTCCGCTTATATGAAAGACTGGGTGGTCGTGGCAAAGAAGCGTTGGTGGATTATGCTCGTGGAACTTGCCGTCATTGCGATTATTCTCGTTGCGGATTTACTCACAAAACAAGCGGCGTGGGATTATCTCAATACTCAGGGAGTAAAGGACGATTTTATCCCCGGTCTCATCAATCTCGTTATGGTTGAAAACAGGGGTGCCGGATTCGGCATATTCCAAGGCAAGACGGTTGCGCTCACCGTCATCACGTTCATTCTCGTGATTGCAATTGCGATATATCTGTTTTTTGCGCTCAAAGAGACGGAATGGCTTCGCATATCGCTCGTTTTCGTGGTGGGCGGCGGCATAGGCAACATTGTAGACCGCATTGCGCTCGGTTACGTACGAGATTTTCTGCAATTTGCGTTCTGGGAGCAATTCCCCGTATTCAACATCGCGGACTCGTTTGTCACAGTCGGCGCATTTATGCTCATAGTGGTGCTTATCGTCATGCTCGTAAAAGAAGGCAAGAAGAATCAAAAAGAGTTTGAAAAGCAACAAGCAAAAGTCGGCACGGATGAAAATCTCGTAGACCCGCTAGACTCACCGAAGAATCTCAATCCCATGCTCAAAGCAGGCGAAGACTTCACGTTTGAAGAAGTGAAAGATGAGAATAAGCCCGAAGAAAAACGTTCGGACGAAGTAGGAAAAGATAACGTTGCGGATACGGAAGTGAACGGAAAAGACGACTCGTCCGTTGAAGAAAAATAATATTAAAACCTGAAAAATTCGCGTCGTTTTTCACAAGGCGGCGCGTTTTTGCTTGAATTGTATGGCATACGAAGTCGACAGCGAAAAAATAAGACTAGACACGTTTATAGCGGAAAAGTGGGCTATATCGCGTTCAAACGCAAAAACCGTCATTGAAAAAGACGGTGCTTTCGTCAACGGCGTAAACCGCAAAAAAAGCGGATACGAACTCAAAAAAGGCGACGTCGTCGAGTTTGAATTGCCTGCTCCCGAAGTGCTTGAAGTCAAGGCGGAGAATATTCCGCTCGACATAGTGTATCAGGACGAATACATGGCGGTCATCAACAAACCGCAGGGCATGGTGGTGCATCAGGCAAGTTCGTATAAGAAAAACGACACGCTGGTCAACGCGCTTTTGTACAATCTCGACAGCCTTAGCGGAATAAACGGCGTGATACGTCCCGGTATCGTGCACAGGCTTGACAAAGACACGTCGGGGCTTATCGTCGTGGCAAAAAACGACGAAGCGCACAAGAGCCTTGCAAGTCAGATTGAGAAAAAGACCGCGCGCCGAATATATTACGGGCTTTGCGACGGCAACTTCAAGGAAGACGAAGGCACTGTCGACAAGCCTATCGCAAGAAGCAGAAAAGACCGCAAGAAAATGGCGATTGACGAGACGGGGAGAAGGGCGGTCACGCACTACAGGGTGCTCGAACGGTTCGGCAAATACACTCTCGTGCGTTTTGAACTGGAAACGGGGCGTACGCATCAGATAAGAGTGCACGCGCAAAGTCTGCATCATCCCATCGTCGGAGACGAAGTTTACGGCGGCTCGACCGCTCTTTACCACAACGGACAACTCCTGCACGCAAAAGAACTTATTCTGGAACATCCGCATACGCACGAAGTGATGAAATTCGAGTGTGAATTGCCGAGATATTTCGAAGACGTACTGAACAAATTGAGAAATAAAAACAATAATGGCTAAAGAGAAAAAACGAAAACTACTTTCGAGATTCGTTGCGTATTACAAACCGCACAAACTCACTTTTGCATTCGATATGCTTTGTTCGTTCACATTTGCGGTGAGCGGACTTTTATATCCGATGGTTTCACAGCGTATTTTGCGCCAAAGCATACCCAACGGACTTATAAACGAAGTGCTTATTCTTGCGGCGATATTGCTGGGTATATACGGCTTACGTGCGGCGATGAAGTATTTCATCAACTATTACGGGCATGTCATGGGGGTGAAGATACAGGCAAAGATGAGAAGCGACCTTTTCGCTCACCTTGAAAAACTGCCGTATTCTTTCTATGACGACAACGAAACGGGGCAACTCATGACGCGCATGACCAATGATATTTTCGACATTGCGGAACTTGCGCACCACGGTCCCGAAAATCTGTTTATCACGTCGTTCATCACAATCGGCGCGTTTGCGTATCTTTGCACTATAAGTTGGAAACTTTCGCTCATAGTGTTTGCTTTTTTGCCGATTTTGTTCATTATAGCGTTTGTGTGCAGAAAGAGCATGACAAAGGCCTTCCGCAAGAGCAAGGAAGAGATAGGCAACATCAACGCCACGCTTGAAAACAGTATTGCAGGTATACGAGTGACAAAGGCGTACGTCAATGCCGATTACGAGCAGGAACGTTTCGAGAAAAACAACAAAGGTTACGTCAAGGCGCGTTCTGCGGCGTATAAGGCAATGGGCACGTTCTCGGCGAGCATGAGTCTTGTCACGGAGATATACAACGTCATAGTGCTTCTTGCAGGCGCGTTGTTCTGTATATACGACAAAGAGAACTTCGACTACGTCGATTTGGTTGCGTTTATGCTTTCGATCAACCTGTTCATATCGCCCGTGCAGACGCTTATTGCGTTCTTCGAGCAGTTGCAGGACGGCATTGCCGGATTTCGCCGCTACGTCGATATTATTGACACGCCGACGGAGCAGGAGAGTCCCACTGCGCACGACGTTGACAGACTTGACGGCGACATCGTTTTTGAAAACGTGTCTTTCGGTTACAGCGAGCAACAAGACGTTCTCGACGACATAAATCTTTGCATACCGAGTGGAAAAATGTACGCATTCGTTGGGGCAAGCGGCGGCGGAAAGACAACGCTTTGTCACCTTATACCAAAGTTTTATCCGCTTGACAAAGGCATGATTTATATCGACGGCGAGCCGATAAGCGAGATAAGCAACGATTCGTTGAGAAAAAACGTCGGCATCGTTCAGCAGGATGTGTTCCTGTTTACGGGCACTTTTAAGGAAAATATTGCGTATGGCAAAATCGGAGCAACGGACGAAGAGATAATAGAAGCCGCAAAACAGGCGGATATTCACGAATATATTTCGAGTCTACCCGACGGATACGACACGCAAATAGGCGAACGCGGAGTGAAACTCTCGGGCGGTCAGAAACAGAGACTGTCCATTGCGCGCGTGTTTTTGAAAAACCCCGCTATACTCATTCTCGACGAAGCCACGAGCGCGCTCGACAACACCACCGAAGCGATAATTCAAAAAGCGTTGTTCAAACTCTGTCAGGGACGTACAACGCTCGTCGTGGCGCACAGGTTGTCTACGGTGCGCAATGCGGACGAAATCGTCGTGATAAACGGCGGCAAAATAGTGGAGCAGGGCAGTCACAACGATCTTATCGCACTTGGCGGAACGTATAAGAAATTGTACGATTCGCAGTTTTCCGATGCCGTTGACATTGAAGACAACGTCCAGATTTTCTGAACAACGTGGCAAAACGGAACGCTAAATCGATTTTGTTTTTTGCAACTTTAAGTGAAGACAAAACGTAATACGTATGAAAAAAAATGCGGACTTTTCGTCCGCATTTTTTATGTCACCGTAAGATGTGAATCGTGGAATTTTATAAATTTTCGTCGATATATGCAAATCGTTGTCCGTTTGTCTTTGTTACCAAAAAAACAAAAAACAACGGATTAGATTGCCGATTATTTCTCGCAAACTATTGTAAACCAGCTGCCGTTCTCTCCTACGTCAGAGCGGATATTCTTAAATCCCGCTTTCTTGACGATTTTGCAAAGTTCGTCTTTTGTGTATACGGTGAAGCCAATCGATTGCTCGTATTCTTCGATGCCTTTTGAAGATTGCGACTCGTTGACGATAAGCAATTGACCGCCTTTTTTGAGCGTGCGATAAACTTCCGCAAGCCCTTTTTCTACGTCCCAGAAATACACGGTTTCGAATGCGGTTACAAGGTCGAAAAGATTGCTCGCAAAAGGCAGACTTTCGGCTTGTCCCTGAATGACTTGCAATCTTCCGTCTTTCACGGCGCGCGAGTTTTTCTTTTTCGTAACCTGAATGCTTGCAGGGGATATGTCAACGCCCACTGCGTTTATCTGTTTTGATTGTTTCAGAATTCTTTCGAGATTTTTTCCACCACCGCAACCGACGTCGAGAACAAGACGCTTTCTTGCAAAATTGACGTGCGACAGTCCCCACACGCCCAACATCGAATATCGGTTGTTCATGGCGCGCAACTGCCATCTTCCGCGTCTTGTATTTTCGGGATTTTTTACGTTTGCGAGATAACTTTGAACGATTTTATTCATGCTATTATTCTCTCCGTATTTCAATAATATGAAACATATTTCATATTCCTATTATATCACTTGAGAGAATTATGTCAACACAACGGCGCAACTTTTGCAGAGTAGTATTTCAAATACATACAATTTTCAAAACCTCGTTGTTTTGCAGGGACCCCGAAGAAATAATCGGCAGGTACCCACGGTCAACAACTGTTCGTTGGCATAAAAAAAGTGATACATGCAAGATATATCACTTTTTTGGAGCTAGTGGCCGGATTCGGACCGGCGACCTTATGTTCACCCCACAAATCAATACTGTTTTGCGGGGACCCCGAATAAATAATCAGCAGGTACCCACGGTCAACAACTGTTCGTTGGCATAAAAAAAGTGATACATGCAAGATATATCACTTTTTTGGAGCTAGTGGCCGGATTCGGACCGGCGACCTGCTGATTACGAAGCAAAAGCGAGCGGAAAACGCAACCGGCAAGGGACAACGCAAAGCGGTTTAGCGCGTTGACCTTGCGTGCGTTTTCGCTTGCGCAACGGCAATTTCGCATTAGTTATTTTTTTTGTATTTTGATACACCTTCGATGTAAAAAAGTTCGTTGGGTTCAATTTCATATACCCACATTATATTATAAATGTCGTATATGCTCGGTTCGGTTCGTCCTTGTTCCCAGTTTGCATATGTACTTACTGCACAACCTAGCTTATTAGCAACTGTTTTTTGAGAGTATTTTCTCTCTTCTCTTAACTCTTTTAGACGTTTACTAAAAAAGTCTTTCATAAATTCGATTCTTTCTTCACGTACTTCGTTTAGGTGGTCTAGATAAGTTTTCATTTTATTACTCCTTATGTTTGATTTTATCATATTCTCGCTAAAATAGCGTAAAATCGCTAAAATAGCTTGACGATAGCTAAATTAGCTACTATAATGCGTAGTGTAGCTAAAATAGCTACTAAAAAAATTATAGGAGCGACACAAAGTGAAGCAAGAAATCGAAATCAGCAAAAAAACATTTACAGCAAAGGACGGCTCGATAGTGCCGTACGTATCGTTTGTTCTCGTGATTGACGGAAGAGAGTTTTCGCTTATGGCAAGACCCGAAGACAAGAAACTACTCAACTACATTCTCGAAGAAAAAGGCTTTTTGAAATAAGGAGAACACGCAATGGAAAAACAATATGACATTTTGGCAACCTTGTTTATCAACGACGAAGAAGACGGCGGACTTATCGATAAAGTTCAAGACGTTTTCACAACCGACGTTTACCCGACGGAAGAAGTTTTGGACAAGCTCGCGGATAGTATCTTTGAAGACTTGAAAAACGAGTGTTTGCTCAATACAAAAGCAGTTGATATTGATGTTTACTATCGCCTTGACCTTGTATATTTGCAAGACGACTACACGGACGACGAAGACGACGAGTAAAACATTTTGAGTGCAAAATGCGGAGCGATTTATGAAAGATTGGATATATACAAGTGAGCAAGCGAAAGCTATTAAAAGTGGCGATATAGATTCACGTAACAAATTTTATTTCGATAACTACGAACGCATTAAGATTTTAGCAAAATCTTTTTTGTCGCGTGGGCGTGCTTTTTCAAGGTCAATTTTGTGTAGCCTTGATGACTTGTTACAACAAGTTTATCTTGATTTGCCTTTCTTTTGTTTTGACACTCCGCAGTCTATCACTTTTTCGCTTAAACGTCGTTGTTTTTATTTGTGTTCTTTTGGCGGGCTTTCCTATTTTATCGAAAATCGTCGTAATCCTTGCGATTATGAAAGATTTATCGGTAATTGTTTTAGCCTTGAAAGCAAGTTAGAAACCGATAGACCATTTATAGATAAACTTTGTTATTCTCCGTCTCTCGACGAAGAATTGAGAAAACAAGAAAATTCTTTATCTAACTATTCAAAAACGCTTCGTGAAATCTTTGAAAAATATTTGGCTAAACGTCAAACGGATTTTCTTTTGTTGTGGTGCGATGGATATAGCGATGTCGAAGCTTGCCGAAAAATCGGCACAACAGTTTATAACGTTCACAAAGTGAAAGCTTTTGATAGGTTGCGTATTCATTATATCGACGTTGTCGATACTCTTTGTTCGGTTGGTTGTGATGTCGCTTTTAACTATGTATGTAGAGTTCCCGCTTTGCTTGAACAATCTAAACAGAAGTTGACTTCATCGCCTGAAAAACGAGCAAAGGAAGCTGAAAGAATGAGACTTTATAGAGCGAAGAAGAAAGAACAGAAAATACAAACAGCTTAAATAATAGGAGTAGTTATGGGAATTAAATTTGGAGCGTGGCTTGATATTTGGTACGAGTACAAAGCGCAAAGGGTCAAGCCGTCAACGCTACGCGTTATAGATATAGTTTTGCGTTTACACGTCCCCGAAGAGCTTAAAGAGCGCGATATGGACGATATAACGATAGCGGACTTAGAGCGCGTGCTTGAAGCGGTAAAAGCGGAGCGTATGAGAGTTTATACGCATCAAGTGCTTAACGAAGCATTTGAGCGTGCCGTAAGGCTCGAATACGCGACGAGAAACCCTATGCGCTACGTGGAGAACGTCAAACACCGTCAAAAGCTCGGAAAAGCTCTTACACGGCGCGAGCGCGAGCAATTCATTGCGAAGCTCGAAGGCAGTCCGTATAAGAATTTGTTTGAGTTCTATATTTGGACTGGGTGCAGACGTTCGGAAGCGTTGAGCATTACGTGGGACGACGTGGACACGGAAAACGGCATTATTTACATACACGGAACGAAGAGCGAAACGAGTGAGCGCGCCGTTCCTATCTCCGACCCTTTGTCGAGAGTACTCGAAGAAATGCACCCGCAAGAGAACGGAAAACTCTTTGATTTTCTACCCGACCACGTCACCCACGTATTCAAGGCATTATGTCCGAATCACAAATTGCACGATTTGCGCCATACTTTTGCGACACGATGCCTTGAATGCGGTGTTGCATTGCGAGTTGTTCAACAGTGGTTGGGACACGCGAGCATATCTACGACTACGAAAATTTATATGCACGTGTTAGACGATTTTCAAAGGCAAGAAGCAAAGAAGCTTGTCGAGTAGTTGCTTGATGTAGTGGCGGTCATTGGAGTAGGCAACGTCCGCAAGGACGTTTAGAGCGAAGCGTAGCACCATATGCGCTTGCGCTTTTGTTGCAATTAACGTTGCTACTGTGCGCGCTTTGAAACTAAAATAGAGATGTTAAAATTAGACGATATACAAGATAAAATCTTGTTTAACCATAAAAAAATTGTACCCGCATTGGAACGTGCGGGACAAACAAAGCTTGCGGACAAAATCAACTTATGCGGGCAGTATTCGCAGTTTGCGACGTGCAAGAGTTGTGGCGCAAGGTACTACGTAACGACGGGCGGATACTGCAATAGCCGTTTTTGCTCGGTATGCGCAAAGCGAAGAGCGTTGGCTTGGCTCGCAAAGTTAATGCCTTTGCTTGAAGATTACCGCAAAAAAGGCTATAAAATATTCTTTCTCAATTTGACTATCAAAGACCAACAAGACTTGGACGTAGGACTTGAAGCACTCAACCGTGCGTGGCGCATAATGACACACGATGACAAATTGAGTCGCCGAAGATTTCGGGAACTCAACGACGGTGGAGTGCGTTCCGTCGAAGTGAAGCTCGGCGCGGGTTCGGGAATATGGCATCCGCATATACACGCAATAACCATATTGAAGACCGACAAAGTCGTAAAACAATATGAAACTTATCGTAAGCTTTGGGAAGAAGCTACTCAAAACGCTTTAATGAGCGACGGCAAAGTTGGAAGCGTTTATATCAAGGGCATTCGAGATAACCGCACGCAAGAGTGTAACGACGTTTCACTTATGCGCGGGGTTGTCGAAACTTTCAAATACATTTGCAAGTTCGAATGGCTTGATTTAACACCCGAACGGCTTTGCGAGCTCGTTAAAGCGGTAAGCGGTAAACACTTTATCGCGTCGTGGGGCGAGCTGTACGGCATTAAGAAGCAAGTCGAAGCTTTGCTCGAAGAAAGTAGCGAAGACGAACTCAAACACGCTGTATGCAAGTATTGTGGGTGTACGGAGTTTGAGCTTGATAACCTTTTAACGACGTCGCAGTCGGCAAACATAAATTATTTTCCAAAGCGGACTGCTGACTTTACATAATTAGGCCATAACTTACTTCCTTTTTTAGAAAAGTCGCCTTATTTTTATAAGGTGGCTTTTCATTTTCTCGCGCGTGCGTGTGTGCGTGCATTCCGCGCGCGCCCGACGCTTATAAACTTACAAAGTAAGTTATATTCTGTATTTATAATATATAAACAAGTGGGGTAAAAAAACATCAAAAGAAAGACATAAAAAAACACCCGGCAAAACGGGTGTTTGGAGCTAGTGGCCGGATTCGGACCGGCGACCTGCTGATTACGAATCAGCTGCTCTACCGACTGAGCCACACTAGCATTTTTCGATTGCGTTTAGGATTATATCAAACTTATTTGAAAATTGCAATCTATTTTTGCAACATTGTTTCTTTTAGACATATATTTTTATGTTTTTTTTGCACTTCTGACAATTCATCGGCATTTTTGTCTGACGCATAGTTGACGAAACGGAGTTTATCGGGATATACTTCGTTCGGAGAAAAGATATGAAAGACGTGAAAATCACTGCGGTGAGAAAAGTTGAACATAAAGACCTTATCGATGCGTATGAGAATCCCATCGAGCATGCGTGCGACGTGCAAGTCGGCGACGTTTTCGTGAGCAGGGGCGGAGAAATGCCCGAAGGCATGTGCGAGAGCGCATGGGGAAGCGTCAAGCAATTCGTTTTGGAACTTGCAAACGGCGGTGGCAATTTTTTCGACGGCTGGATGAAAAATCCGCATAGCGCAATGATTTCTTGCAACGACGGCTTTCGTCCCGTGAGTTTTTATATAGAAACGATAGAATGAGAGTAGTTTTAGCTTTTGAAAACTAATATTTTGACGTTTGGGAATTGTCAATGAAAGGCGAAATTCTTTGAAAAGGCAAAGCAATACTTGAAATTCCGAATATAGATATATAAATGCGTGCGTGCGCGAAAGCGCGCGCTTTTTCATTTATAAAACTTATTTTATATTTAATAATAATCAATAAATGAGCAAATGCGGAAGCGGTATGATTGCGGAAACCGCAAGTGAAAATTTTTTGAAAAAATTCTGAAAATTATTTGCAAAAACTATTGACTTTTAGCAAAAGCGGGCATATACTGTTAGCAATCAAAGCGAAAGAGTGCTAAAAGCAATCCGAACTATGAAGGTAAACTATGGGAAAAGAGTTGACTGAAAGAAAAAAGAAAATATTGCACGCGCTGGTTGACCTGTATATATCGACGGGACAGCCGGTGTCCAGTTCTGACATTCAGAGCAAGTATTTGCCCGAAGTCAGTTCCGCGACGGTGCGTGCCGAACTCAGCGCGCTCGAAGCACTCGGATATATCGAACAACCGCACACGTCGGCAGGCAGAGTTCCGCTCAAGGACGCATACAAGTTCTACGTTGAGTCGATAAGCGAAACGGACGATCACAGCAACATGCTCACCGATCAGGAAACCGCGTTCATCAGAGACAAATTTTTGAGAAGACTCGGCAAAATTCAGGACATGTCGGTTGAAGCGGCGAAGATAATCAGCGACGTGACGAATTACACTTCGTTCATCGTCGAGAAGAACACCGCTGACATCGTAATCGAAGAAATAAAACTCGTTCCGCTCAAACAGGGCAAAGCAGTCGTGCTGATAGTCACGAGTGCGGGAATGATTGCCGACAAGGCGATAGACCTTAAAGACGACGTGAGACCGGAATACGTGGACACGGCGACTAAAGTGCTCAACAAAGTGTTTGCGGGCAAGCGTGTGACGGAAGTCGAAAAAATCGATATAAGTCAGATTGACGACGAATTGAAAGGCTTTTCGGACGTGCTTGACGATGTGCTCGGTATATTGAGAATATATATGAGCGAGCACAGCGACACCAACGTATTCGTGGAAGGCGCGCTCAAAATGCTCGATTATCCCGAATACAACAACGTCGAAGACGCAAAGAACTTCCTGTCGGTTATATCCGATAAGGCGAGCATGAGCGAGATACTTCAAAGCGACGAAAGCAGCATTGAGTTTTCGGTGCGTATCGGCAAGGAAGACAGCGGCGTAGACAAATGCGCGATTATCACCGCAGAGTACAAGCTCGGCGACGAAGTGATCGGTCAGGCAGGCGTCATAGGCCCTGAAAGAATGGACTATAAGAAAGTTATCGGCGTGCTGGATTATATGAAAAAGACGATAAACAGCATTGCTTCAAAGGACGATAAAGATGAGTAAGAACAAGAACAAACAAAACGTAAACGAAGAAGTCGAAACCGAGACCGTCGAGACGGCGGAGCAGGGTGAAGTCGAAACCGAGCAAAAGCCCGATATCGAAATCGACCGCGACGGAATGAACGACGAGCAATATATTGCGGCTCTCGAACAGAAACTCGGACAAGCGATTGCGGAAGCGAACACTTGCAAGGGACTGACGCAAAGATTGCAGGCCGATTTCGACAACTATCGCAAACGCAACAATTCGATTGCCGAAGATATGAAACTTCTCGGGCAATCGATAGTGATTGAAAAGTTGCTCACCGTGCTTGACAACTGCGATCTTGCAAGAAAGTATATACAAGATCAATCCGCATTGACGGGATTCAATATGATGGAAAACCAGATATTGACCGCACTTGCGGGCTTCGGACTTAAAGAAGTCGAGACAGACGGAAAAGAGTTCGACGCAAAGGTTATGCAAGCGGTTGAAAGAGTAAAGGACGAGCAGAATGCGGGCAAAGTCGTTGAAGTGCTTGCAAAAGGATATTTGCTTAACGACAAACTTCTTCGCCCGGCAAGCGTCAAAGTCGGATATTGGGAATAAACAAACAATGCGGCTTTGAGACAAACAATAAACAAGCAACACTCTCGCGAAAGCGGGTGTAAATAAAATAAAAAATAAAGTTTTCTTCCCGAAAGGGAAAAGGAGTAATAATATGGGAAAAATTATCGGTATTGACCTTGGTACAACAAACTCTTGTGTAGCAGTCATGGAAGGCGGCGAAGCGGTCGTTATCCCGAATGCCGAAGGCATGAGAACCACTCCGAGCGTAGTGGCATTCAAAGGCGGTGAAAGACTCGTCGGTGAAATCGCAAAGCGTCAAGCTGTTGCAAATCCCGAACACACCGTAAGTTCCATCAAAAGAGAGATGGGCAGCGATTATAAAGTGAAGATCGACGGAAAGGAATACACTCCGCAAGAGATCTCCGCAATGATTTTGACAAAACTTAAAAACGACGCAGAGAAGTATCTCGGCGAAAAGGTTACGGAAGCGGTCATCACCGTTCCTGCATACTTCACGGACTCTCAACGTCAGGCAACCAAAGACGCAGGCAGAATCGCAGGTCTCGAGGTGAAACGTATCATCAACGAACCTACGGCGGCGGCACTTGCATACGGCATCGATAAGGATGAAAATAAGAATCAGAAAGTTCTTATCTTCGACCTTGGCGGCGGCACATTCGATGTATCCATTCTCGAACTCGGCGACGGCGTCTTCGAAGTTCTTGCAACCGCAGGCAACAACAGACTCGGCGGCGACGACTTCGATAAGCGTATAATCGACTGGATCACTTCCGAATTCAAGAAAGCAAACGGCGTTGATCTAACCGGCGACAAGATGGCAATGCAACGTATCAAAGAAGCGGCAGAAAAAGCAAAGATTGACCTTTCGGGCGTCACCAAAGCAAACATCTCGCTTCCGTTCATCGCAATCAAGGACGGTGTGCCTATGCACCTTGATATGGAACTCACTCGTGCGAAATTCGATTCGCTCACCGAAGATCTCGTCAAGGCAACTCAAGGCCCGATGCAACAAGCACTCAAAGACGCAGGACTTTCTTACAACGACATCGCAAAAGTCATCATGGTCGGCGGCTCGACTCGTGTGCCGGCAGTGTACGACTCCGTCAAGAAGATCACCGGCAAAGATCCGTATAAGGGAATCAACCCGGACGAATGTGTTGCAATCGGCGCTGCAATTCAAGGCGGCGTGCTCGCAGGCGAAGTGAAAGATATGCTTCTTCTTGACGTAACTCCGTTGTCGCTCGGCATCGAAACGCTCGGCGGCGTTTGCACAAAACTCATTGACAGAAACACGACAATTCCGACAAGCAAATCGCAAGTGTTCAGCACCGCTGCGGACAACCAGACGGCAGTTGACATTCACGTTTTGCAAGGTGAGAGACAATTTGCTCGCGACAACAAGACGCTCGGCAGATTCGAACTTGTCGGCATCGCACCGGCACCGCGCGGAATACCGCAAATCGAAGTCACGTTCGATATCGACGCAAACGGCATCGTTTCCGTCAAAGCGTGCGATAAGGCTACGGGCAAGTCTCAATCAATCACCATCACCGCGTCAAGCAACCTTACCGAAGCGGACATCGACGCTGCTGTGAAAGACGCAGAGAAGTACGCTGAAGAAGACAAGAAACGTAGAGCGGTGGTAGACGCAAAGAACAATGCGGAACAACTCGTGTTTGCAGTCGACAAGTTCGTAAGCGAAAACGGCGACAAACTCGAAGAAGCAGACAAGAACGCCGTAAGCGAAGCAAGCAAGGCGGCAAGCGAAGAACTCGCAAAGGCAGAGACCGAAGACGACGTCAAAGCAGTCGTTGAAAAACTCACCAAAGTGACGGATCCTATCTTCACGAAGTTCTATCAACAAAACCCCGAAGCGGCTGCAGAAGCGGCAAAGGCTGCAGGCATCAACCCCGAAGATTATCAGGGCGGACAAAATCCTGACGGCGGCGTTGACGGCACTGTTGACTGATAAAATCGCATATATGCGACGATCGATGCGATAAGCGTCGTGATGAATCCGAAACGGGTTTGTCAAAAACAAACGAATGAAGTCAAGGCGCAACGGGCAACCGTTGCGCCAAGGCGTATAAACGCGCCGAGCATTGACAAGGCGCAAGGAAACAAGTATGGCATCAAAGAATTATTACGAAATATTAGGCGTTCAGAAGACGGCGACCGCAGACGAATTGAAAGCGGCGTATCGTTCTCTTGCAAAGAAGTATCACCCGGACGTGTACGCAAACAAATCTGACGCCGAAAAAAAGGAAGCGGAAGAGAAGTTCAAGGAAATCAACCACGCTTACGAAGTGCTTTCAGACGACCAGAAACGTGCGGCGTACGACACTTACGGTGACGAAAACGGACCGCAAGGCGGATTTGGCGGTTTCGGTGGTGGAGCAAGCGGCGGCGCAAGCGGTTTCGGCTTCGATATGGACGACATCTTCTCGACCATATTCAGCGGATTCGGCGGTGGCTCGTCTCGCGCACAGAGTGCGAATATGGCGCAACGCGGTCAGGATATTCTCGTTGGAGTTACGCTCACCTTCGAAGAAGCGGCGTTCGGCGTTCAGAAGACCGTCAACGTCAGACGCGTGGAGAATTGCCCGGATTGCAAAGGCACGGGCGCAAAGGGTGGCACGGCTTTCAAGGTTTGCTCGAAATGCGGCGGCTCGGGTAGAGTTACGATGACTCAACGCACCCCGTTCGGTCAGGTCTCGACGCAGGGTGTTTGTCCCACTTGCGGCGGCAAGGGCAAAATTATCACCGACAAATGCACCACTTGCGGCGGAGTCGGCAGATTTGAAAAAGTGCGCGAAGTCAAGGTCAATATCCCTGCGGGTATCGATTCCGGTCAACGCGTGAGATATGACAACGAAGGGCACGCAGGCGTAAACGGCGGCGAAAATGGCAGTCTTTACGTCGAAGTCAAAGTGCTTCCGCACAAACTATTCGTCAGAAAAGGTTTCGACGTGCAAATCGACGTGCCTATTTCGTTCACTGACGCTGCGCTTGGTTGCACGATCGAAGTGCCTACGCTCTACGGTAAAAAGGAACTCAAAGTGCCCGAATGTACGCAAAGCGGAACGATACTTACAATCAAGAATTACGGCATAAAGAAACTCAAAGTCGCAACGAAAGGCGATATGTTCGTAAGAATAGTCGTCGAAGTGCCGAAGTCTTTGACCAAGGAACAAAAAGAATTGCTCAAAAAATTCGACGCGGCAAGCGACCCAAAGAAACAGTATCCAATCAAAAAAGCCTACGAAGAGAAACTTTCATAAGCAAGAATACAAGGGCAGAAGCCTATAAAGGAACACCCGATGAAATATAAAACTATAACGGTTTTCACAAACCACAACGACGCCGATCTCATCTCGTCAGCAATGTTTGACGCAGGTGCGGGCGGCGTTTCCATTTTAGACAAACAAGACTTTCTCGACCTTATAAAAAGCGACGTAATCTGGGATTACGTGGACGAAAGCGTGCTTATGCAATCGGACGAAGTGAAAGTTTCGACGATATGCGACGTTGACGATAATGAGTTTCTCAAAAGACTCGAAACACGCCTTGAAGAAATGAAAGCGTACGGAGTGAAGTACGGCGAAATCGTCACGGGCGAAATAGACGCCGCGGACTATGAGAACGAATGGAAAAAGTATTATAAACCTATCGTCACGAAGCACGTTACGATCGTTCCGACCTGGATAAAGTACGATAAAAAAGACGGAGAACGCATAATGAGACTCGATCCGGGCATGGCGTTCGGTACGGGGTCGCACGCAACGACGAGAATGTGTCTCGAACTCATGGACGTAGACGGAAAAGACGTCATAGACGTCGGTTGCGGAAGCGGTATTTTGGGGATTGCGGCGAAAATTGCAGGTGCAAAAAGCGTGTATATGTGCGACATAGACGAGCAGGCGGTGGAGTTTGCAAGAAAAAATGCCGAACTCAACAACGTTGAAGCGACGATTGAAAAAGCGGACTTGCTGGAAGGCGATATGACGGCAGATTTCATTTTTGCCAACATAACGGCGGATATTCTTATGCGCTTTTCAAAGAGTATAGGAAAACATTTGCGCGAAAACGGAACGATAGTGTTGTCGGGTATCATTGACAGTCGCCTTGACGAAGTGATACAATGCTATGAGTCGGCAGGGTACGAAATAGTCGAGCGTATGGCAATCGACGATTGGCGCGCTTTGAAACTTAAAAAGAAAGCGTAATCCGTGCGAAATCGGCAGCACAATCACGGTTTATCCATTGATTCGCAAAACGTTAAAAACATCAAAAGATACGGTTAGAATATGGAAATAAGACGATTTTTTGTCGATAATAGCGATATATGCAACAACGTCATAACCCTTACGGGAGACGAGTTTTCGCATATGGTCAAAGTGCTTCGTTACAAAGTCGGTTTCAAGGCGGTCGTGTGCGCAAACGACGGAATAGAAAGACTTTGCACGGTGAACGAAATAGGGAAAGACTTTGCTACGCTCGTTATCGAACAAGAAAACGTTCAGGACGTAAAGAATGCTCACGTCACTTTGTTTGCGGGACTTCTCAAAAACAACAAACTCGATTTTGTCGTTCAGAAATCGGTGGAACTCGGAGTTGACGAGATAATTCCTTTTGCGTCTCACAATTGCGCAGAAACGAAGTTTTCAAAGGATAGGGCAGAAAAGATAGCGTTAGAAGCCGCAAAACAATGCGGTTCGGCATATTTGTCAAAAGTCGGTTCACTTGAAAATTTCGATGAAGTTCTTGCTCGTTTCAAAGAGTTCGACACCGTTCTTTTCGCTTACGAAAACGAGAAGAAGAATAGAATTAAAGATTGCCGTTTCGAAGGCAAAAAAGTTGCGCTTGTCGTAGGCCCCGAAGGCGGATTTACGCCCGATGAGACCGAAAAAGCAAAAGAGTGCGGAGCGACGATAGTCACGCTCGGGAGACGCATTTTGCGCGCCGAAACGGCTTCTATCGTGTCATGTGCGCTTCTTTTAGACCATTTGGGAGAACTTGACTATGAGTGATTTGCCGAAAGTTTCCATTTTCACGCTCGGTTGCAAAGTCAATCAATACGACACCGACGCTATGCTTGCCGTATTCGAGCACGCCGGATTTGAAATCACCGAAGGGCTTGAATTTGCCGACGTGTACATAGTCAATTCTTGCGCGGTCACTGCGGAAGCGGAGAAAAAATCTCGCCAATCGGTTGCGCGCATACTCAAAGTCAATCCAAACGCACGCATATACGTGTGCGGATGCGCGTCTCAAAACAATTTTTCTCAATTTGCCAAAAACAACGTAGAATATATCTCGGGAACTGACGGAAAAGTCGGTTTTGCAAGAAAAATAGCCGCAAAGTACGTTGGCGATGAAAAATTCGACAAAATCGTTCCCGACCGTTTCGATATAAGTAGGGAATACGAAGACAACGAAGGCATCGTCAATCTCAAAACGCGTCATTTCATCAAGGTGCAGGACGGATGTAATAACTTTTGCAGTTATTGTCTTATCCCGTACGTGCGCGGCAGAAGCCGTTCGAGAAGCGTCGAGAGTGTGATAAGCGAACTCGATTCGGTAAAAGGAGTTGCAAAAGAAGTCGTCGTGACGGGCATAAATTTGTCCGCTTTCGGAAAAGACACGAATTCTTCGCTAACCGAACTTATGAACGCGCTTTCGCGCTACGATTTCGGCGTGAGACTCGGCTCGCTCGAAGTGGGCGTTATAAGCAGAGAGTTTTTGGACGCTACAAAAAAAATAAAGCGTTTTTGTCCGCATTTTCACCTGTCGTTGCAGAGCGGTGACGACGTAACTTTGAAGGCGATGAATCGCCATTATACCACTTCTCAATATTACGCCGCCGTGCAACTTATCAGGGAGTATTATCCCGATTGCGCGATAACGACGGATATAATCGTCGGTTTTCCAACCGAGACGGAAGAGCAGTTTGAAAACTGCATGAATTTTGCAAGAAAAGTCGGTTTTTCGGACATTCACGTTTTCCCGTATTCGTCTCGTCGCGGAACGGTGGCAGGCAGATTGAAACCGCTTTCGCCGGACGTGGTTACGAGTCGTCAGAAGCGTATGAGCGCGGTTAAGGGCGAACTTGTGCAAAATTATCTCAACAAGCAACTCGGTATGCCGCAAAGCGTGCTTTTCGAGACTGCCGAAGACGGAATTTGGTGCGGACATACGCCTAATTACGTCAAAGTCTACTCTAGACAGGGCGCACACAACGAAGTGCGACAAATCGTCCCGACTCACAAATATCTTGACGGCGTTGCGGACGACAGTGTAAAAGCGTAAAAGGATACATAGATAATTAAGTTGAATATATCGTAGAATTTGAGATATTGCCGTGTTTGCATAGCAAATATCGTCAAAATCGATAAAACGATAAAATACCGAAAACAAGGAGTTATATATGAGCGATTGCATTTTTTGTAAGATAGCAAACGGTGAAATTCCGTCCACAAAACTTTATGAAGACGACGATATGATTATCATCAAGGACTTGAATCCGCAAGCCCCCGTTCATCTTTTGCTCATTCCCAAAGAGCATTATGCCAACATCATCGAGATGTCCGATGCACAAGCGCAAACTCTTGCAAAATGCATCAAGAAACTTTCTGCCTTGACAGATCAACTCGGACTTCAAAACGGATTCCGTCTCGTCTCCAACAAGGGCGCAGACGGCTGTCAGTCCGTAGGGCATTTGCATATTCATATATTGGGTGGGGGCAAACTTAGCGACACCATGTGCTAAAAAAACGTACTAAACGGCGACTGACATTGGCAGCACCCCGAGCCTGCCAACTCATGTACGATTTGTACATTAGGGTTGTCATTCTTGGAGTGCTTTCGCGTCATTCATCCGTTTAGCGCGTTTTTTTAATATATAAAATAGCGAATAATTGCGTCAGAGCCATGCTCCCGTCAACTCATGTATTACTTATACATTAGGGTTGCCGTTAGCTTGGCTCTTTCTCGTTCTTCATCTCAATGACGCAGTTTGGTAGCTTGTACATTCTTCATCTATTTATCCCATTTTTATTCTTTTTACATAGGATTGAACATCGTGTACTTTAATAGAATGCCCCATCTTTCCGGACCGCGCCGGTATTTCTTCCACCACTCGAACAGAGTGCTTTCTCTACAAAACTGCCCATCGCTCGCGGGGAAGACAGGCGGCACTCGCATAGAAAAGTATCGTTCACTCATTATGCCACTCGTTCGCAAGTGCAAAGAACAACACGCACTTGCTCACTTGTACAAACCGTCTTGCTCGGCGCTTATTTGCTCGCCGCCGTTGCGGCTCGTGTTCCGTCTTTGAAGTTGCATATTCCGTTTATAAGTACGTTCCGAATTAGTTTTCGTTTCGGGTGTGGGTGTCCCACCCAATCGAAAGTACCAAGCCGACAATCTCAAAACTTTGTCATTGAGAGCCGACTTGTTCGGCGTGGCAATCTCGTGGAAACGAAACTGCAAACTTTTTCTACGCCCGTGCCACAATTATTCATTGTTAATTATTCTTTACTCATTAAAAAAAAAGCGTTCACCGAACGGTGAACGCTTTTTCGTTTTTATCGGCTTATTATGCCGCAATTTTTGCTTTTTTCTTCTTTGCGAAGAATACGCCGAGACCAACGCCGACGCCGATGACTACGACGCTCGGAATGATTGTTGCAAGAAGAATAGTCGTGAGATTGTTCTTCTTTGCGGAGAGAGTCGTTGCGCCGATTTCGTCAATCTTACCGGTTGAGCGGTTGTAGTAGTAACCGGTGTAGGTGATTGTATCACCGCTGACGACAACTTTGCCGAACGTTTGAGAATCGAGCGTAGAAAGAACGCTGCCGTCTTTGTTGAATTTGTCGGTTGTCATGTTGTTCTCTCTGTAAGTGTAGAACTTTGTGCCGAGAGTGCCGAGCGTGATGTACATAACGCCGTCGCCCGTATAGCGCACGCCTTTGCCGTCGGTTTTGTCAACCACTTTGCCGTCCTTGTCCACGAGATAGGTTTCGGTGTAGGTGTGGTCGTGTCCGCCGAATACGACATTTACGCCGTTTTCTGCAAAGAGTTTGGTGAGTTGAGTGCGCATTGCGATGACTTCGCCGTCAAACGCGTGAGATCCTGCCGAGTACAAACTCTTGTGCATAAGCACGAATTTCCATTTTGCATTGGTGTTTGCAAGGTCGTTTTTGAGCCATGCGAGTTGTTCTGCGCCGAGGCCGTCGCTTGTTGCGTCGTTGGTGTCCAGCACGGTGAAGTGAGCGTTTGCATAATCGAAAGAATAGTATTCGCCGCTTATCGCTTGCACGTTGCCGTCTTTATTCTCGGTGTAGTTGAAGTATCTGCCCATTGCGCCGGTGTTGTTCTCGTGGTTGCCCGAGGTGAAGAACATGGACGAGTTGAGCGTCAAGTCCTTGTAGGTGTCAAGAGCCATGCCCCATTGACCGAAGTTCTTGCCGTTGTCGCACATATCGCCGGCGTTGAGAATGAAGTCGTAGCCGTTGACGCGCTCGTCTTTGAGAAGAGCGGAGACTGCTTCGTGGCTCTCGGTGTACATGCCTTGAATCATGCCTTGAATATCTGCAATCGTAAGGAATTCAAACGAATCGGAGTTTGCGTCCTTTGCGGTTGTGAAGGAGAGAGCCTTTTTCTCGTATCCGCCGAGCTTGACAAAATCGAGCAAAGAGAAGGTGTTGACTTCGTCTTTATACTCGAAGTTGCCCGCAACGTCATAGTAGTAGGTTTTGCCTGCTTCGAGACCGGAGACGGTGACGGTGGTGCAGTTCCAGTAAATCACGCTGTTTGCAACGGACGCATCGCGATCGCCGTAAACGTAGGGTTGTTCCGTAGCCTTGTCTTCGATTTGACCGTGCGTAATGCAGAGAAGACCAAGGTCGATTAGCGGAATGTATTGCGGTTTTGTTTGCGTGAGCATATCCACTTTGATTCCGTTGATAGTTGCGCTTGCTTTTGCGTCGAGATAGTCGGTTTTGTTGACCGCATAATCTGCAAACGCTTGTTTTTGAGAAGTGGAGAGTGCACCGAGTTCGTTGCCGTTTTCGTCGAGAAGTCTAAACGTGCCGTATACGTTTTCTTCGGTGTAGAAGCGAATGGTATACGCGCTCGTGCCGTTTGCGGTGTCGAAGTTTGCGGTGACTCTTGAAGGCACTCTGCCGTTGTCTTGTGTTGCCGCGTTAAATTCCGCGCCGACGGCAGACACTTTGTTGAGAGTGGACAAATAGGAAAGTTTCACGCCGCCGAAAACATAGTTTTCGTTGGGTTGGAACGTGGTGGGAGCGGACGGGTTGGTGAAGTCCGCAAGGTCGGGATAAACGTCGGTTGCAAACGCAACAACGATTTCTTTTGCAATGCCGCCGAGACCTTTGTAGAAACTGTCAACGAGATAACTGTCAAGGAAGTTCTGAACGATGCCGATGACATCCGACCCTTCGAGAGAGAAGCCGAGAAGTTTTGCAACTACGGTCTTGATTGCGGGGAGCAAATCGTTGATTACGTCAACGAGCACAAAGTTTGTCGCGTCGATAGAATAATTTTCGGGGAGTTCGAGCGTGATGCCCATTGATTGAAGCAAATTCTTGACGAGCGGCATCTTGAGTATTTCGGGAAGACCTTCGCCGAGACCTTTTTTGAGACTTTCAAGTTCGTCGGGCGTCAAGTAATTCTTTTCAACTGCGTCGCTGAAATCGAATTTGTGGTTGAGAATGGTTTTGAGAAGAGAACCGTCGTTGCTGAAAACGGGGTCGAGAAGCGCGCTGAGAAGTTTTTCTACGAATTCGCCGCTTTCGAGTTGGTCACACATATCGTTGAGTGCGGCAAGCATACGTTTACGATAAGTTGCGTCGGTGGGTTGTTGGAAACGGAAAGTTTCTTCGCCGCAGGCAACTTCGGAGAACGTCGCGTCTATCGAGTCGTAAGTTTCGTCAAAGGAAATTTCGATGCCGATAGTGTGCGCGGTGAGTATGAAAGACGCAATATCCTGCACTTTCATTTTGCCCTTGTTTTCGGGGTTGACGCTCGATTGAATGTTTTCGTCGCCGAAAGACCAATCGAGAATGTTGCCGACGACCTTATTCACGAGATCGAGAGCCTTGTTTACGGTTCCGCCTTCGTATTGATAGGGCATATCGTAAAGCACGGTGTCGAGAATATAATCGACAAGACCGCTCAAAGCGTGTTTTGTGTCTACGCTTACGTTTTCGTAATCGTCGTCTTCTTCGTTGTATTTTTCAAAATCCGGGAAGAGCGTGCTGCGAACAAGTCCGACGACCATGTTATCACCTGCGACGACGTCGGTGACTTTGCTCACCAAAGAATCTATCGTGCCTTGATTAATGAAGTGACTGACGAGTCTGTCGAGAAGTTGAGAGTAGATTTCTTTTGTGATGTAGTCGTTGTAGGAAAGGCGTGACATATCGTCGTATTGAATGATATACGCAAGATAGTCGGAGTTTGTTGCAACGACCGCTTCCCAGTTTTCGTGAGTGGGGTTTTCGGTGTATGCCGCAATAGCGGTGTCGTATGCCGATTGATTCCAGGAAGCCGCGGTAAAGACGTTGTTGCTCGGCACTTCTTTGATACCGACGGAGTCGAGCGTCATGACTTTGGACACGCAGTCTTCGCCGAGTTTGCCGTTTGCGTTGTATCTATTGACGGTGGTATATCTTCTCGGAGAGTAATAACTCACGCAAGAACCCGTTTGGAAATCGTACAACGTTCTGCCTGCTGCGTCGGTGTAACTCATTGCGTCGCACACGTGCATGTGTCCCGTGAAGACGTAGCGAGTGCCCATATCGAGCATGCGTTTTGCGGTGTTTTCCCAGTTGTATATGGTGAAGTCTTTGAGAATTTCGTCTTCCATTTCCCAGTGCGGAAGTGCGTTCTGGTGGAAGCAGGTGATTATGGTTTCTTCGCCGAGAGTCGCTTCGCCGTTGGAGTTTTGTTCGTCGCAGAAGCGTTCCATCCAGTCGAGAACGTCTTCGGTGAGACGTCCGCCGCAGAGATGGTCAAGACCCGTCGAACGATAAACGTTTTGATTTGCGGCAAAAGCAGAAGAAAGTTGAGCAGTGGTTGCAACGCTTGCGGTGTTGATAGAGCCATCTGCGTTTTCAAGATAGAATTTGAAGTTTGCCGCTCTTCCGTTTGCGACGAGAGCGTCGTATTCGCCTTTGTTTACACGCACGATAGCGCCGATTTCGTCTGCTTGTCTGTCGCTTGCGTCGATGACCATAATGGAGTAGGATTCAAGACCTGAGACTTTGATTTCGGCAGAGAGAGAAAGCACGTTGTTGCCGTCGCCGAGTTCGTAGTAGAGAGCGAGTTTTTCAGCGGTGGTCGCTTTTTCGGAAACTTCTTCGAGAAGTTCGTCGTAGTAGTGAATGTTGAGAGACGGCGTGTTGTAAGAAGTTTGATAAGTCGTGGTGTAAGTGCCGTACCAGTATTCTTCTGGGAGATATTCGGTGAGATTGATTGCGCCGTTTTCGCCGGTAAGGTTTGCGTCGGGATAGCCGAGACCTGCGAAGATGAGTGCAAATTGCATTGCACTCACTGCGTCGGAGATTCTGCCCGAACCGTCAACTTGCGAATAAAGTGCGCCCGAAGTGTTGTAAAGGTCGTGGTTGCCCGGCGTTGCGAAAACCTGGAAGTTTTCATAGCCGTGAACTTTTCTTATCTCGTTTTGCATATAACGCAAAGCGTTTGCAACGTCAACGAGAGCCGTCACTTCGCCGTTTTTGGAAAGGTCGCCCGATGCAAAGACGTATTTGGGGCAAGTGCCTTGCTTTGCGTCTGCGATATACTGTTCCACTTGCTGTTTCAGAATCATACCGCTTTCGAGAACGAGTTTCGTATCGCCTGTCATGGAGTTGTAGAAATCACTCGTTTTGTAGTTGTCGGCTTTGACGTCCTGATAGCAATAATCGAGCGGGAAGTAGTGAATATCGCTGAATTGCCCGACGGAGAGAGTGTTTTCGATTGCGATATTCTCATCGTCCGCTTTGGAGATGCCGTCAACGATGGAAAAACTCATCAAACTTGCAAGTAAAATGGCAAGCACGACGATGAGAACCATCGGAACGCGGCGCGTTGAAGATTTGCTCATAATTCCTCCTTATGCACGCATATACGCGCACAATAATTTTTCTATACTATTGTACAATATCAAAAGAACAAAATCAATATTGAAAACAATATTCGACATATCAAAATCGGCTGTGTCGTTTACGATACATTCTGACCGATAAAATTTTTACTTACGTCAAGTTTTGTGCCTTTTTGTCTGAAAATTTTTGTAAAAATCGAAAAAATATTGCGAAAAAGCGTTGACATATTGCAAATTCGGGAATAATATATAACTGAACATTTGAATAATCGTTCAATCGTTCAAACGGAGAGAATATGAATTGCACACACGAAGAAAACTTCAATATCACCGAAATGCCGACCGAAGACGTCGTGCTTTCGCTTGCCGAACTGTTCAAGGCACTCGGCGATCCCACGAGAGTGAAGATATTGAGTTGTTTGCAAATGAGCGATATGTGCGTGGGGGAGATTGCTGACAAACTGGGAATGAGCACGTCGGCAATTTCACATCAACTTCGCGTGCTTAAAGCGATAAAACTCGTCAAAGGCACGAAAGAAGGCAAAGAAGTGCGTTATTCGCTCGACGACGATCACGTCACGCTCATCATGCAGTGCGGTCTTACGCACGTCAACGAGAAATAAAAATTTGCAGGGAGTGCGAATTCCCTTTTTTCTCGGATAACACTTGAATATTTGTTCAATAATCCAAATGTTCGAGCGTAATAAATAAGGATTTGACCTGCAAAAACAGGGGACTATAAATCGAAAAAGGAGAACCACTATGAAAAAGATTTACAAACTCGAAGACCTTGAATGCGCAAACTGCGCCGCAAAAATGGAAAATGCCATCAATGCAATCGACGGCGTGCAATCCGCAACCGTAAGTTTTATGATGCAACGACTCACAATCGAAGCAGACGATGCAAACTTTGACGAAATCATGAAGAAAGTGGTGAAGGTGTGCAAAAAGATTGAACCAGACTGTGTTATTCTTCTGTAAAACGCACTATTGAGCGAATAACTGCGTCAGCGTGTGTCTGCTCAAAATCGCGTACGCACATTGTACGCTTGGTTTTTTGCAGAACACACTCTTCCTTGTTCTTCATCTCAATATTGTGTTTTAACAAAAATATAACTATAAAACATCGTCGTTGTAAACAATATAAACAACATATTCAAGACTATGAAAAACAAACTGACAAGAAAAGAAAGAAAGAATCTAATTCGTATATGCGTGACGCTGGCGGCATTTTTGGTGATACTTGTCACCGACAAGGCAGTCGGACTTGCAGAAGCGGTGGGCGGACAATACGGATGGCTGTTGCCGTTCTTCTTGTATTTTGCCGTGTATATCGCAATCGGCTACGACGTTTTGTACAAAGCGGTGCGCAACATCGTTCACGGTCAAGTGCTCGATGAAAACTTGCTTATGTGCGTTGCTTCTCTCGGTGCGTTCGCACTTGGCATCTACACAAGCGTGACGGGACTTAAACAAGAAGGCTTCGATGAAGGTTGCGCCGTTTTGCTGTTTTATCAGGTCGGTGAATTCTTCCAAAGTTACGCAACGGGTAAGTCGAGAAAGTCTATCTCCACGCTTATGGATATTCGTCCCGATTACGCCAACGTAAAACGTGAAGACGACGTTGTCGAACAAGTTGATCCGAGCGAAGTGCAGGTGGGTGACGTCATCGTGGTTTACCCGGGTGAAAAAGTGCCGCTTGACGGCATTATCGTGAGCGGATCGACCACTCTTGACACAAAAGCACTCACGGGCGAATCGCTCCCAAGAGAACTCGAAGAAGGTGAAGACGTCATCAGCGGTTGTGTCAATCTTACGTCTCAAATTGAAGTGCAAGTGACAAAAGTATTCTATGATTCGACCGTTTCTAAAATACTTGACCTTGTCGAGAACGCTTCGAGCAAGAAATCCAAGGCTGAAAACTTCATCACAAAATTTGCAAAATACTACACTCCCACCGTTGTCGGAGTTGCGGTTTTGCTTGCGATAATCGGCGGTGCGGTGACAAAGGATTGGTACACGTGGATATATCGCGGATTGTCCTTCCTTGTCGTGTCTTGCCCTTGCGCGCTTGTCGTTTCAGTGCCGCTCTCGTTCTTCGCGGGTATCGGCTCTGCGTCTAGACAGGGCATACTCATCAAAGGCTCGAACTATCTTGAAATGCTCGACAAAGCCAATGTGTTCGTGTTCGACAAGACGGGTACGCTCACAAAAGGCAACTTTGTCGTCACGGCAATCGAACCCGAAAGCAACAAAGACGAAGTTTTGCGTCTTGCCGCCATTGCCGAGCACGATTCTAACCACCCGATTGCACGTTCTATCGTAAGTTGCTATCGAGGCGAAATCGAAAGCGGATACACACTCACGAACGTTGCGGGCTTCGGTATTCTCGCAACGAAAGGCAATGACGTCATCTATTGCGGCAATGAGAAGTTGATGAAGTCCTACGATATCAAATATGTCAAGCAAAACGGCGTCGGCACTGTCGTGTACGTGGCAAAAAACGACAAATTTGTCGGCTCGCTGCTCATATCGGACGAGATCAAACCCGAATCCAAGCAAGCTATATCCGAACTCAACGCTATGGGCGCAAAAACCGTTATGCTCACCGGTGATAACGAAGTTATCGCGGCAAGTGTTGCGCAAGAAATCGGACTTTCCGATTACAAAGCGTCTCTTCTTCCGCAAAACAAGGTCGAACACGTTGAACAACTGCTTTCCCAAAAGAAGAAAGGCGACGTTCTTTGCTTTGTGGGTGACGGCATCAACGACGCGCCCGTGCTTATGCGCTCGGATATAGGAATTGCAATGGGCGGTGTAGGCAGTGACGCGGCAATCGAAGCAAGCGACGTGGTGCTTATGCAAGACGATTTGAAAGGTATTTCAACCGCAAAGCGTATCGCAAAGAAGACAATGCGCGTCGTGTACGAGAATATCGTCGGCTCTCTTGCGGTGAAGATATTGATCATGGCATTGTCGGCGACGGGCATTCTCGGTGCGTATTCTATGTGGATAGCGGTTGTCGGAGACGTCGGTGTCGCAATCGCCGCAATTCTCAACGCCATGCGCGTAAACAAAGGCACGAAAACCACTGTGAAACTCGAAAAATAACCTGTTAGATATTCACAATCCCATATGTAATCATGAAAAATGCGGAACGAGATCCTTCCGCATTTTTCATATGATTTTTGCTTTAACCATTATATACAATTCACCGGATTGACGCTTATCCGCCCGTTCGATTCCCTAAATTTTGTGTGAAATGAAAAAAACATATCGTGCTGATATGTTCTTTTTGTTTGGTACCCCCATGCAAATTAAAAATTTGCAATTTCGCAAAATTCAGCACAAATACAAGTGTTTTGCTGTCTTTTGCTCATTATAGGGAATCGCGCCGCTTGACCTATGCCGATTGCTCGCACGACACAGGCACACATCTTTATTGTTTTCCGCACGACTTCTCATAGGTCTGCGCTCTCACGCCTGGGCGGGCTCACAATTCACAGGATTGTGAGCTAATCCGCCCGTTCGATTCCCTAAATTTTGTGTGAAATGAAAAAACATATCGCAAGGATATGTTTTTTCATTTGGTACCCCCATAGGGAATCGAACCCTAGTTTCCGCCGTGAGAGGGCGACGTCTTGAACCGCTTGACCATGAGGGCAAATCGATATTGCTTTGTGATAATATCATAATTTTGCACCTTATGCAAGCAAATGCGGATATGTTTTCGCAAAAAAGTGTTGTGTGCGCTTTATTCGTTTTTTTGTAGTGTTTTATAACCCCCCCGCCGAAAAACAAGGTTATCCCCAACAAACTTGCTATTGCCGCCAACATATACCAAAAACTCATTTTTTATCTTCTTTGCCCCTTATAATACAATATGTATTTTTATTGCGATTTGTTTTGAACAAACAAGCGAAAATCTGCTGAAAAAGTTGCCTTTTTTGATAAAAATTTATCAAATTTGATATTGATTTTTACCGCATAGTATTATAGAATACATTTGTAAGAAACAAAATTGATAAGGAGATACTTATGGACACGAAATATCAAAGCCTGTTTACGCCTTGGAAAATCGGCAACTGCGAAATCAAAAACCGCATTGTCCTGACTTCTATGGGCGGAACGTCAATCTTCGGATGGATGGAACCCCATCACTTTGACAAAGAAGCCGCAAATTTCTTGCTTGACAGAGCAAAGAACAACGTCGGTCTCATTTTGCCGGGCATTGCGCCGATAAGAAACGTCATCGGCGGCAATTGGCTCTACAAGAGCAAGAGTTCGTTCAGACATCTCAAACCATTTATGGACGAAATCCACAAAACGGGTGCGAAAATGTTCGTGCAACTCACGGCAGGCTTCGGTCGTTCGTTTGCAATCACGGGGATGATGGAGATGCTTTACACAAACAAAGTGCTCGGCGCAATCGCCAAGCCGTTTATCAACATCGACCAACTCACCATGAGTGCAAGCCCGAATCCGAACCGTTGGAGCGACAAAGTCCCGTCTCGTGCAATGACCGTTGACGAAATCAAAGAGTTTATCTATGCGTTCGGTCAGACGGCAAAAATGTGCAAGGAAGCAGGCGTTGACGGTGTTGAAATTCATGCCGTTCACGAAGGATATTTGCTTGACCAGTTCACAATGAAATACACCAACCAACGTACAGACCAGTACGGCGGTTCAATCGAAAACAGATATCGTTTTCCCATCGAAATCGTCAAGGAAATAAAGAAGGTTTGCGGTGAAGATTATCCCGTTTCTTTGAGATATTCCGTCGTGTCCAAGACAAAAGGCTTCCGTAAGGGCGCACTTCCGGGAGAAGACTATGTGGAAGTGGGACGCGATATGGAAGAGAGTAAAATCGCGGCGAAAATGCTCCAAGACGCAGGCTACGATATGCTCAACTCGGACAACGGCACGTACGACGCGTGGTATTGGGCGCATCCGCCGGTATATATGCCGCAAAACTGCAATCTCGAAGATTGCGAAGAAATAAAAAAGGTTGTCGATATTCCCGTCGTTTGCGCAGGCCGTATGACGCCGGAAGCCGCGGCAAAGGCAATCGCAGAAGGCAAAATCGACGGTATGGGCGTTGCCCGTCAGTTCCTTGCCGACCCCGAATGGATCACCAAACTTATGCAGGATCGCGAAAGCGACATATTGCCATGCATCTGCTGCCACAACGGTTGCTTCAATATGGCGCACTACAACGGCGTTGCGAATGATCAGGATTTGTCGGACACGGCAGGTATGGCTCGTTGCGCACTCAATCCGCACACCATGCAATCCAAGAAATACAAAATCGTTCCGACTTCCAAGCCGAAGAAAATCGCGGTTATCGGCGGTGGTATAGGCGGTATGGAAGTTGCGCGCGTGGCAACTCTTCGCGGACACAAAGTCACCATTTACGAGAAATCCGACAGACTCGGCGGCATTTTCGTAGCGGCGGCAGCACCGTCATTCAAAGAAAAAGACAAAGAACTCATCGAATGGTATAAAAAACAAATCAAAGATTTGGGCATCGAAGTGAAGTTCAACACGACCGTCACGGATATAAACAAACTCGATGCAGACGAAATCGTCGTTGCAACGGGCGCAGTGGCAAGAAAGTTCAACGTTCCAGGGGTGGAAAAAGCAGTCGAAGCATGTGACTTCCTTCTCGGTAAAAAGCAAGTTGGAGACAACGTCGTCGTCATCGGCGGTGGCTTGACCGGTTGCGAAATAGCATACGAATTGCATCTAAAAGGCAAGCATCCCGTCATCGTCGAGATGAAGAACGACCTTATTGCAGTCAAGGGCGTATGTCTTGCAAACTCTTCGTATCTGAGAGAATATTTCGCACTCCACAAAGTGCCCGTATATCTCGAAACGAAACTTACGGGAATCACCGACAAGAGCGTCAAGGTTCAGAGCAAAGACGGCAAAGCGTTTGAAATCCCCGCGGATTCCGTCATTATGTCCGTCGGATACAAGCCGGCACCGCTTGCGGAAGACGGCAAACACGTTCACGTCGTCGGCGACAGTGCAAAAGTGGGCAACTTGCGCACGGTCATCTGGGGTGCATGGGACGTTGCGATGAATCTGTAAAAAAATCGTTGAAGTGGCAGGTAAAAAAATCGTTGAAGTGGCAACGGCGTTGCGTAGGTGTACGCAACGCCGAGAGCCACACTAGATTTTTTTACTTCTACCGCGCAGAGAATTTGTGCTATCAATACAGGCAAGAATAAAAACTCCTGCCGCAGTTTCGACAAATTATCTGCTTGGTGCGTGCCTTAGGCACGCTTTTTGTTTTGTCATCGTTGAACGTTTTGCAACGAATGCGCATTGCAAATCGCAATAAGGACGTGAGTTATCTTGCATTTGCGTTTTTGCGAAAAATAGGGGTTGTGTTTCGGGCAAATAGTGGTATAATATCCACATAAATTTAGTATACAGGAGTGTTCTATATGAAAAAAACCGTTATGCAGAAATATGCGAGACTTATCGCTCGCAAGGGTATAAACGTCAAAAAGGGACAGGAAGTCATCGTGTCCGCGTCTTTGGATCAACCCGAATTTGTCAAAATGGTTGTGGAAGAGTGCTACCGCGCAGGCGCAAGCAAAGTGACGGTGGAGTGGAGCTTCCAACCCATAACCAAACTTCATTATCGCTACCGCTCGCTCAAGACTCTTTCCACTTTTGAAAAGTGGGAGATCGAGAAGTTGGAGCATAAGTGCGAAACTTTGCCCGCTACGATTTATATCGAATCGGACGATCCGGACGGACTTAAAGGCATAGATCAAACCAAAGTCTCCAAGGCGAGCCAAGCCAAATATCCCATTATCAAGCCCTATCACGACAAGATGGACAACAAATATCAATGGTGTATAGCGGCTGTCCCGGGCGAAGCGTGGGCAAAGAAAGTCTTCCCCGGAGAAAGAACGTCAAAAGCGGTCGAAAAACTGTGGAACGCAATTCTTTACACGTCTCGTGCGGACGGTGACGATCCCGTAAAAGCGTGGGAAGAGCATAATGCCGACTTGAAGACGAGATTTGAATATCTCAACTCGATTGGCATCGAAAGCCTGCATTATACAGCATCTAACGGTACGGATTTCACGGTTGGGCTTATCCCCGACGCTTTGTTTATGGGCGGTAGCGAGTTTACGCTTGGCGGAACGGAATTCAATCCGAACATTCCGAGCGAAGAAGTGTTTACGTCGCCTATGAAAGGAAAAGCGGAAGGCGTAGTTCACGCAACGCGCCCGTTGTCTTATCGCGGCGAACTTATAGAAAATTTCTCAGTGCGTTTTGAAAACGGCAAAGCGGTGGAAGTGCATGCAGAGAAGGGTGAAGAACTTCTCAAACAAATGATTTCTATGGATGAAAACGCGGCGTATCTCGGTGAGTGTGCACTCGTACCATTCGATTCTCCGATAAGAAACAGCGAAATCACGTTCTTCAATACTTTGTTCGATGAAAACGCATGTTGCCACCTTGCATTTGGTCGCGGCTTTGAAAACTGCATAAAAGATTTTGACAAATACACGCTTAAAGAATGTCGCGAAAAAGGCATCAACGATTCGCTCATCCACGTTGACTTCATGATCGGCTCTGAAGATCTCAACATCACTGCGCACACTCGTGGCGGCAAGGACGTTGCAATCTTCAAGGACGGCAACTGGGCGTTCTGATTCGGAACATAAAGCGAATGCAAGTCGATTTTGCGGTGAAAAACTCAAATATATCCGTTTAGATAGCGCAAAATCACAAAATATCAAAAATATCAAAACATCAAAAAACAGTCGCTCGATTGAGCGACTGTTTTTCCTCGGATTGTCCCGCACCGCCGTGTGATGCCATTTTATAAACCCGCCGTTTGAGCAGGGTGGGTGCTAACTGCCGTGCGATCTCTGCCTTCCAGCGAACTTGTATGGCCTGACATCTTCGCATTTTGTTCGGACTCGTTATCCCGTATAAAATTTGTGGTTCAAAATAAAGCATCATCACCTGCTTAGCAGGAATTCTGTTTACACCCATAATATAGCATATTTGGTGCGTCAATGCAATACCCAATTTTTGCAATGTGCGGATAATTGCCGTGTTGCCGCATATCCTATCGGCAGTGTAATTATGTCTGCCAAGCCGCCTTTTTATTCGCATTTTCGTGATAAACGGCATAAAATTTTGCTGAAATCGGTGCAAATCGGCTCTTATTCGGTCAAATTTCGGTATTTGTATTGAAAAAAAATGTACGATATGGTAAAATATTACAATCAAAATAAAAAGATATGGGAGAGCATTATGTCAAAAGTTGCGCTCAAACCGCTAGACACGAAATCGAGAACGATTATTTCAATTTGCATTTTCGTCGTCGTGTTTACGATTCTTATCACCATCGCTTCGATTTACGATTTTCAAGTAAGTCAAATTCTCACCAAAAACGCGCTTAAAGAAGGCGATTATATCTCCAACGACTTTTTCGGCGTTGTCGGTGAAGCGGTCGGAACGTCCCCGATTTACATCGTCATTGCAGTGTGCACTTCGCTTCTTTGCTGGTTCTTTGCAAAGTCGTTCGACAAAAAGGCGTGGAGCATAGTCCTTGCGGTTGTTTTTGCGATTGCAGGTGCCGTTGCCTGGTGGTTCTACATCAAGGATATATTCAAATACGTGCTCGAACACGCCGCGGCACAAATCGGAGCGGCGGCAGGTTCCGTCGTGTACGAATTCCGCCACGACGGAGCGGTTATGGCGATTGAGTGGCTCATCGCATTTACGCTCGACGCACTCACGGTGCTCGTGTTCAAAAACTTGAAGAAAGAGACGCTCAAAAAACTCTTGTGGTGGGTGATTGCAGCACTCGTTGCGGCAGTCGTTGCAAACCTTGTCATTATGTTTGTCAAAGACCCCGTCGGCAGAATGAGATTTAGAGCAATCAATTCGTCTGTCGGTCAGGCGCTCATTCAAAGCGGTCAGGTGCAGGGTTACACGCCGTGGTATATCCGCAACGGTCAACCGTCAAAGGATATAATCGAAACGTTCGTTTCCAACTATCCCGGAGCAAGCGACGCATTCAAATCATTTCCGTCAGGTCACACTTGCGCGGCAGGTATGTCGTACGCGCTCATTATGCTTCCCGACGTTGTTGATTTCAAACATAAAAAGTTCGGCAAAATCGCATGTTGGGTTGCGCCTATCGTCATCACAATGCTCGTTGCAATCAGCCGTATCGTCGTCGGTGCACACTATATGAGCGACGTTACGTTCGGCGGAACGATTGCTTTTGTATGCTTCATCATCGCTCGCGAAATCTTCGTTTGTAAGGGCAGTCACTTCTTTTCGCTTTTCCCCAAGCTCGCGCCCAAGAAGAAAGCCGCAGTCGAAAACGGTCTAGACGTCCCTGTTGACGTAGAACCCGAAAACGCCACCGAAACCGTTTCCGAAGATTTCTCCGAACAACTCGTCGAAGAATCCGTCGAACAAGCCGCTTGCGAAGCGTCCCAAGAAAAATCCGACGAACTCAAAGAAGAAGACGCTTTGTCGGGTGAACAAGCCGATCAAGTGAGCAGGGAGATAGCGGAGAATCTCCGCGACGGCTCGATTATCGAATAAGATGCACTATTTAGGCGAATAACATCGTCAAAGCCCCTTGATCGTCAACTCACGTACAATGTGTACGCTAGGGTTGCCGACAAGGGGCTTTTCCTTGTTATTATCCAAATATTACAATCTTATTTCGATAATCTCAATGCACAATTGATTTTTTTATTTATCCGCTCTACATATTAATAAAGCATTTACGAGCAATCAATACTTGAAAATTGAAGTTTTTGATGTTATTATAAATTCGATGTTTCTGAATGGAGATATAATATGATAAAAAAACTTAAAGAAATACTTGAAAAACATATTCTTTGTGAAGTATATACAAACGATGTCGACGTTGATAAATTTGCAGTCGGTTACATTTTTGCTGTCGATGACACTGACTGTTTGCTATGCAATCTTGACTATTATGGCAAGTATGACGGATTAACCTGCTTATTGACTGATGACATATATGAAGTGAAAACTGAAACGACATATTTAAAATGTATTGATAAACTGTCTGGTTTTGGAACATTGAATTTGAAATTTGAGCAACAAAAAGACAGCGTATTTGATAGTGTATTGAATGAAATTTATAAAAACTGCCGTATATGTGCAATAGAGTTATTTGACAGCGGTAAAGAAAATATTACAGGGCATTTAACATCTATAAATAAAAAGGCATCGATTGAAATTGAATGTATCGATGAATATGGAAATTATGACGGAAAAGTATTGATTGATGCCCGTTCTATAAGTTGCATAACATACGATTCGCTTGATACTAGAAGAATTGAAAAATTGATTGTCAAAGAATAAAACTCAAATTCTATAAAAATGAATTGAAAAAAGCCACTAAACAGTGGCTTTTTTCAAGTATTCTTCGTGTTTGTTCGGGGTGGCGACAACGGTTTGATAGTTGACGTATATCACTTGCCCCGGGTGTCCGTTCGGTTTTCGTTTGACGTTGTGGCGTGCGGTGTAGTCCACTTCGACGTTGGCGGTTTTGGTGCTTGCGGTGATTTCGCTTGCGATCTTGATGACGTTGTCGGGCACTTCTCGTCCGTCCGTGACGATGATCGTGTGTGCGCCGTGATCGTTTTTAAGGTGCATCCATATATCCGACGATGACGCTGTTTTGAAGGTGAGTTCATCGTTTTGTACGTTGTTTTTGCCGCGATAGATATAAAATCCGTCCACTTCATAGATATATGGCGGTTCTGCCTTTTCTTTGCGGATTTTCTTGACGGACTTTTGCTTTTTGCCACCGCCGAGCGCAACGATTTCGTCTTCTATGGACGACAAGTCGCTCTCGTAGGGGAGATTTGCGATTTCGTCTTCTATGGACTTGACGTATTCGAGCAAATCTTTGTCGTCGGCAAGTTTTTTGACGGTGAATTCTTTGGTGCGTTTGAGCTTGTTGTATTTGTTGTAATACGCGGTTGAGTTTTTGGACGGAGAAAGCCTTGCGTCAAGCGGAATTTTCACTTCGGTATCGTCGTAATAGTTGGTGCAAACAAGGCTTTCGTCGCCTTTTTGTATGCGATATATGTTGTTGACGATAAGCTCGCCGTATATGCGGAATTTGTCCATATCTTCGCACTCTTTGAGACGGGCAAGGTCAATCGCAACGTTTTTTTCGACTTTTTGGCGCAGATGTTTTGCTTGTGTTGCAAGCGATTTCAGCCTTGCTTTGTTGCGAATATCCTTGTCCGCGTCCGTCACGAGTGCGTCGAAAGCGTCGCTCATAGTCGCAAAACGTTTGACGTTCGTTCCGTCGTCGAGACAGCGATAAACTATGGGGTAGACTTCTTTGTCTTGTATCACGCAAGGCTCGGTTGCGATTTCGGGCGAAACTTCGCCTATGCTCGCAAACGCTTTTATGGTTGAAAACAGGCGTTCTTTTTCCGTTTGAGAGAGCGGAGCACATTCGCTTCGAAGCCCGGAACGGAGCAAAATCTCGCTTACGGTCGTGCCTGCAAAACCCGATATATTGTCAAGAATAAACTTGTGCAAATCGCCGCCCGCAAAATTGTCAAAAACCGAAAAACAGTTGTTTAGATAGCTGATTTTCTTTTGTGCGACAGGGGCGTATGTTACACCGCGCAAAACGACGTGGTCGCGCGCCATATCAAGCGGAAGATGTTTGACCGCATCCAAAATCACAAGATTTTCATCGGTGAAGACTATGTTTGAATATCTGTTCATGATCTCGACGAAAAGATAGAAGTCCTTGTCGTCGCGCATCTCGGTCTTTGCATTGAATTTTAGTTGTAAAATGCGGTCGGCATTGTAGATTTTGACGCTTTCAATGCTTGCGTTGGTGAGATATTTGCGCAGGAGCATGCAAAGATTGGGCGCAACCATGGGGCTTGCCTTTTTGCTCGTCGTGAAGTGAATTCTCGGTGCGCCGGCATTGCAAGAGACAACGAGACATCTGTTTTTGCCTTTCGAGCGCACGAAAAAGCGCAACTCGTCCGTTTCGGGTTGTTGAATCTTGTCTATTCTCGCGCTTTGCAATTCTTCGTTCAATTCTTTTGCAAGGGCGCAAAGTGCAAATAAATCGCTTCCCATATGCTACATTTTAGCAAGGTTTTGAAAATTTTTCAATAAAAATCGCAACTTGTTTGCAACACGCCGCAAAATCATTTGATTTTTACTGCTCTTTGTGATAGAATACATCTACTTGTTATAAAATATATATCCGCGCATCCCGTGCGGACATGGAGGACAAATGAACTACACAGTAGAAAAGTTGGAAAAAAGCCAAGTCAAATTCAATTACGTTGTGGACAAGGACAAATTCAACGCAGCAATCAAGCAAGCCTATGAAAAAACCAAGCACAAATATGCTGTTCCCGGTTTCAGAAAAGGTCATGCTCCGCAAAGAGTTATTGAAGGTATGTACGGTCAAGGCGTGTTTTTCAGCGACGCTGTAAACGAACTCATCGATTCTTCTCTTGAAGAACTCGAAAAAGACGAAAACTACGATTTCGTGGCTGTCGACAGCGTATGTGATGTCGATATGACCGAAGACGGCGGTGTGAAATTCTCAATCGTCATGGTTGTTAAGCCCGAAGTCGTTCTCGGACAATATAAAGGTCTCAACGTTGTAAAGAAAGCGGTCAAAGTCACTGCAAAACAAGTGGACGAAAGAATCGCACAAGAACAAGAAAAGCAAGCGCGTCTCATCGACGTGGACACCGCGGCAGTCAACGGCAACACCGTGACTATCGATTTTGTCGGAAGCGTTGACGGAGTAGCATTCGAAGGCGGCAGCGCAAACGATTATGATCTCGAACTCGGAAGCGGCACGTTCATTCCCGGATTCGAAGACCAACTCGTCGGCGTCAAAGCAGGCGATCAAAAAGACGTCAAAGTGACTTTCCCCGAGAACTATCAAGCGGAAAATCTCGCAGGCAAAGAAGCAGTGTTCGCATGCACCGTCAAGGCTGTCAAAGTGAAAGAACTTCCTGCAATCGATGACGAATTTGTCAAAGAAATCTCCGAATTCGACACTCTTGCAGAGTACAAAGCAGACGTTAAGGCAAAAATCACCAAGGAAGAGCAAGACAAGGCAGACCGTGAATTTGAAGACGCAGTCGTCGAAAAAATCGTTGACGCTTCAACCGTTGAAATCCCGACCGCAATGATCGATCGCGAAGCAGACGACATGGTGCACGAATTCGAATATCGTCTCATGTATCAAGGTCTCAAACTCGACGATTATCTCAAATATCTCAACATGACGAGAGATCAACTTGTCGAACAATACAAGGATCAGGCAGGGAAGACCGTCAAAGTGCGTCTTGTTATGGAACAGCTCATCAAAGCCGAAGATCTCAAGATCGAAGACAAGGAAATCGATGCGAAGATGGAAGAGTTTGCAAAAGAAAGCAATCAATCCGTCGAAGATTTCAAGAAGAATCTCCACAAAGAGCAAGTAGACTACATCGTCAATTCCATCATGAACGAGAAGTTGCTTGACTTCCTTACCAAAGAAAACCTTGCTGCAAAGAAACCCGCAGCTAAGAAAGCGGACAAAGCGGAAAGCGAAGAAACACCCGTCGAAGAGAAGAAGCCTGCTGCCAAAAAAACAACGAAAAAGACAGCAAAAGCCACGACCGACGCAGAATAATCGCTGTGCTTAATGTGTAAAATAAGAGTGTCCTGGGACGCTCTGACTCGTTCCGCTTGCTGTTATAGCAAGCGGAATGCGTATAAAAAGAAAATTTTCGCCGAATTTTGCCCGAGACGAAAAAATTTCGGGTGACGGCAGGCGGATACGGCAACTCGTATCGCAAAAAAAACGGAGTTATTATGAACGTGAAAAATCAACTTATACCTATGGTTGTCGAGCAGACCGGCAGGGGTGAACGCTCGTACGATATCTATTCCAGACTTCTCGAAGACAGAATTATCTTTTTGACCGGGGAAATCGACGATAACGTCGCGGATCTCGTTGTTGCGCAACTCATCTATCTCGAAGGTAAAGACTCCACGAAAGACATCAGTCTTTACATCAACAGCCCCGGCGGTTCGGTGTCTGCAGGCTTTGCAATCTACGACACGATGAACTACATCAAGTGCGACGTTTCCACGATTTGTATCGGTATGGCGGCATCTATGGGTGCATTCTTGCTCTCATCCGGCGCAAAGGGAAAGAGATTCTCTCTTCCGAATGCAAAAGTCATGATTCATCAACCGCTCGGCGGCGCGCAAGGTCAGGCTAGTGACATCGCAATTCAGGCAAACGAAATTTTGAAAACTAAAAAGCGTATCAACGATATTCTTGCGCAGAATACGTCTCAACCGCTTTCAAAAATCGAAGTCGACACTGACCGCGACTTCTATATGACGGCGGAAGAAGCCGAAAAGTATGGTCTCGTTGACAAAATTTTCTATTCGAGAAAATAAAGTCGGCAAAATACGAAATTATCCCAAAATTTAGCGTGATATGCGGAAAGTGACAATCTAACCGCATATATCGCGCTTGTTCGGAGTATATAACAATATGGAAAATTATCATAAGGAAACACATTGCAGTTTCTGCGGCAAAAGCGAAAGCGAAGTTGAGACCATAATCAACGGTCCCAACGGCATGACCATTTGCAACGAATGCATAGAAACTTGCGAGTATATTCTCAACAAAGGCAAATCCACCGATAATTCGGGTTTGAGTTTGTATACGCCAAAGGAAATAAAGGCGAAACTCGACGAATATATCATCGGTCAGGACAGTGCAAAACGAGTGTTGTCCGTTGCCGTGTACAATCACTATAAACGCATAAGCCAACTCGGAGAGAAGAAGAAAAACGACGGCGTGGTGATTGAAAAGAGCAACGTACTTTTGCTCGGACCTACGGGCTCGGGTAAGACTTTGCTTGCAAAGACTCTTGCACAGATTCTCAACGTTCCGTTTGCGGTTGCAGACGCAACGACGCTCACCGAAGCAGGCTACGTCGGCGAAGACGTTGAAAATATCCTGCTCAAACTTATTCAATCGGCAAACGGAGATCTGAAACGCGCGGAAATCGGTATCGTTTATATCGACGAAATCGACAAAATCGCCAAGAAAGGCGAAAACGTCTCAATAACTCGTGACGTGAGCGGTGAAGGCGTGCAACAGGCACTTCTAAAAATCATCGAAGGTACGGTTGCAAACGTTCCCCCGCAAGGCGGAAGAAAGCACCCGAATCAAGAGTGCTATCAACTCGATACGACGAATATCTTGTTCCTTTGCGGAGGCGCATTTGTCGATTTGGACAAAATCATCGACCAAAGAAAGGATAATTCAAAACTCGGATTCGGTTCGGCTGTCAAAGGCACGGTGGATTATCGCTATGACGAACTTATCGAAGCGTTGCAACCCGCCGATCTCATCAAATACGGTCTTATCCCCGAATTTGTCGGTCGTGTGCCTATCGTGGTCGGTCTCAACGCGCTCGATGAAAACGCGCTTGTCAAGATTTTGTCAGAGCCGAAGAACGCGCTTGTGAAACAATACAAATATCAATTTGAGCTTGACGGCGTGGATCTTGAATTTGAAGACGACGCTTTGAGAGCGGTTGCGGCAAAAGCAATCCAACTCAACACCGGCGCGCGCGGACTTCGTGCAATCCTTGAAGACGTTCTTCTCGAACTCATGTTTGAGATTCCGTCCGATAACGACATTGAAAAAGTCATCGTCACCAAAGGCGCAATCGAAAAGACCGAAAAACCTATCGTCGTGAGAACGCAAGGCGTGAAAGAAAAAACCGCAAATAACATTGCATAATCTTAAAACAGCGCATTAGATGCGCTGTTTTTATGCTCTTTTGCCAAAATTGAATTATAAAACAAATTGTTGTAGGTGAACGAATGATAAAACAAGCGAAGTTTATTATATCTGTGGCTGACGGAAAGAATATTCCGACCTACGATGCGCCCGAGATTGCGATTGCGGGCAAATCTAACGTCGGAAAATCTTCCTTTATCAATTTCATGGTGAATCAGAACAAACTTGCCAAAACGTCTCAAGAGCCTGGGCGCACGCGCCTTTTGAATTATTTTGAGATAAACAACGGCGAGTACTATTTCGTCGACTTGCCGGGTTACGGTTATGCGAAAGTCAATCGCGGGGAAAAACAGAAGTGGGGCGCGCTGATTGAGAACTATTTTCAGACAAGCGAAAATCTTATAAACGTATTTGTGCTTGTCGATATTCGTCATGAGCCTACAGACGATGATAAAATGCTCATTAATTACTTGTACAACTATCGTATTCCGTTCACGATAATCGCAACGAAGGCGGACAAACTTTCTCGCGCTCAACAACAAAAGTGCAAGGCTGTCATAGCGTCTTCTTTGTGCGTCGGGGTGAAAGATATTCTTGTCACATCGTCTCTTGCTAAGACGGGTAAAGACGATGTTCTAAGCAAAATCGATGTCTTGCTCGAACATCAGAATTCGCTTAAATTATCCGCTAGAAACGGAAAGCAAGGCGGTGAAGACACTGTCGAAAACGACGCTCAATGAGCGTCGGGACATCAAATTTTTCTTGAAAAATAATAGTTTTTTCTCGAAGAAAGATTTTTCAATTCGATACAAAATTGAAAAACACCGAATTTGGCAATCCAAACTCGGTGTTTATTTTTCTATGGTTTTTATGTAAAAGTATTCTAAAATCTCCATATTATGATAAAACTTTTCTAAAAAGTAATTATTTTTATAATACTTCTTGAAATGATTTGCAAATTTTCGATTCGTTTAATCGATTCGGCACACTTCAATGACTTTGTTCTCCACAAGGTCGCAGGACGTGAGAATATACTCGATTCCGTTCTTTTTGAAACGGGGAGTGACTCGCACGTTTTTGCCGTGAAGATGTCCGTATAAGGCATAGTCCACGTTGTATTTTTCAAGAATGTCGGTCACTTCGGTGTCTTGATAGTTTGCGTCAAACGGCGGATAGTGCAAAACGGCAATCAGAACGTCGCCGTCTTTTTGCATTGCCTTTGCGGTTGAAAGCGAGAGATTGAGACGTATAAGTTCGCGTTGATATATTTTCAAATCGTCTTCGCTCGTATCTTTGCAAGGAATGTTCCATCCGCGAGAGCCTGCGATAACCACGCCTTTTCCGCTCTTTGCTTCTTCTCTGTACGCATTGTTTTGTATAAAATTGAAAGCGGGGAATTTTGCGCGCATTTTACTGAGTGAGTTCCAGTAGTAATCGTGATTGCCTTTCACGACGAACTTTTTGCCGTTGAGTGCTTCGACAAGCGCGTAATCGGGGGAGGCTTGGTCGGCAGTGAGTCCCCAAGACATATCTCCGCCAAGCAAAATAAGGTCATCGTTCGTGACCTTGTTTTGCCAATCTTCGCTAATTTTAACGAAGTGGTTTTGCCAACCGTCTCCGAAAATATCCATAGGCTTTTCGACGGCGGTGGAAAGATGTAAATCGCTTATCGCAAATACTTTCATATTTTTATTATATCATACGGTTTTTTTTATTTCAATCCTACGGCTTATTTATATTTATAATTTATTTATATGGTTTATTATCCATATTTTTCTATACTTTGTTTTTATAAAACGCTGCGATTTTCTTTCTTATTTTTTTTGAATTTCCTGTATTTATTTTATATCGTTATCCGCGGGTTTGTTGCTTCTGATTTTTCGTAAACTATATCGTAAACGTAAAAATGACGGCGTCAACCGTCATTTTTAAGTACTTATAGAATTGTGCTTCACTCTATTCGTTATTGTGTTATTGTCTCAGGTCGGGAAGAGTGGCAGGTCGAATACGCCTTGGCATGCATCCTGACTGAATTCCGTGCAGGGCGGTATCTTGCAATAGCCGTACGACGGAACGAGAAGGTTGACGGGCGCTTGAACGCTCAGAATGATCGTGACGCAGCACGTGATCGAGAACGTGTAGTCGCTCACGTAAGTGCCGCGCGGTGACGCCATGTTTACGGTTGCCGCGATATTCGGCGTGATTACACTGCCTGTCGGAACACACATGACGACGTCTTGCGATACGGAAATTGTGCCTGTTCCCGTGCCTGCCGTGCCGTTTGCGTCGGTGTAGGCAATCTGCACGGGGATGCCGATCGTTGCCGTGACGCGTGAAAGGCCCGGACGGTCCGCAATCGGAGTTATCGTAAGGGCGGTTATCGTTCCCGTTTGAGAAGTGGAAGAACCGCTTACGAAGGTGAGTGGCAAAGTGGGGGTTGCGGGCGACAGGTTGGTGAGTGCAACCGTTGCGTCGATGCTTGTCTGAAGCATACAGGCGTCAAAGATTTTGACGGTTTGAATGCAGACTTTTTCGCACAAGCCATTCATAGGATTGCCGTTGATGTTCCCGGGACATCTGTCGGGAGTTGAACTGTTGTTGCAAAAAGACATCTTTTTATCTCCTTATTTTTTTCGTTTGATGCAATATATGCGACGGGGCGGATTTTGTTGCAAAAAGCAAGAAAAGAAGACGTTCGGCTTATTGCTAGATGAAAACTTTTATTAAGTTTTTATAAAAACAATCATAAGAATATATAAACTTTATTCAAAAATTAATCGTCAAAACGTCCGATAATTCATTTTTAAGGCATTGTTAAAATGGCGTTTTTCGCGAATTTTCACTGTTTAGTGGGGGTGTGGCGAAGAACGAAAATGAATGAAAAATTGCCTTTTGCATACGGTTTACTTGTTAATAAAATAAAATGTATAAAATTCTCGAAAATCCACTAAATAGGCGAAAAAATTTGTGGTCAAAAATGGAAAAATTCCCTTGACAACCAAATTATATTGTTATACAATAACAAACGTAAAGGGGATTCCACACCCAAATTGTCCCCAAAAGGAAGTAACGATGGCAAAATTCATGCTCGGCAATGCTCGTCACCAACTCGACGAGAAAAACAGATTCAGGATACCTGTCAAGTTCCGCGAAGGACTCGGCGCAAATCCTTATTATCTGCCGGGCAAAAACGGATGCATGTATATCGTTCCCGAAGAGAAAGTCGAGACGATGTTCTCGGAGATGGTCAACCAAAATCCGTACACGTCCGACACGGAATTTACTTCCGCAGTGTTTTCATTCAGCGGCTCGCTTGAAGAAGACGCGCAAGGCAGAGCGACTCTCGACAAGACGATAAAAGACAAATTCGGTTTTCAAAAAGAACTCGTGTTCGTCGGCAAGATGTCTTATCTCGAAGTGTGGCCCGCAGAGAAGTGGGACGAAAGATACGGAGTGCTTGACCCGAACAAGATTGACAAGATGATTCAAGACCTTAAAAAGTACGGGGTGTGAAAATGGAATTTGCACATATCCCCGTGATGCTGAACGAGTGTCTCGAAGGGCTGAACATCAAAGCGGACGGAACGTACGTTGACGGAACGGTCGGCGGAGCGGGACATTCGATAGAGATTGTCAAAAGATTGTCCGAAAACGGAAGACTGATATGCGTCGATAAAGACGAAGACGCGTTGAAAGCGGCAGGCGAGAGACTTGCGCCGTACAAAGACAGAGTGACGTTTATTCACGACGATTACAAAAATCTCGTAAACGAACTCGATTCGATAGGCGTCGGCAAGGTGGACGGAATACTTCTCGATCTCGGGGTGAGCAGTTATCAACTTGACAACGCAGAGCGCGGATTCAGTTATATGAAAGACGCACCGCTCGATATGAGAATGGACAGATCTCAGAGAATCAGCGCACACGAAGTCGTAAACGGTTATACGGAAAGCGAACTTGCAAGAATTCTTTTCGATTACGGTGAAGAAAAACTGGCAAGACAAATTGCGAGAAACATCGTCAGAGCAAGAAGCGAAAAGCCGATTGAAACGACGCTCGAACTTGCAAAGATAGTGGAAGACACTTATCCCGCAAAGACGAGATGGAAATTCGGACATCCGGCAAAACGAACCTTTCAGGCAATAAGAATCGAAGTCAACGACGAACTTTCAAGTCTCGGTGAGGCGGTCACCGCAATGGCGAGAAGACTTGAAAAGGGCGGAAGAATGGCAGTGATAACTTTCCATTCTCTCGAAGACAGAATCGTCAAATCCGCATTTAAGGAATTGAGCCTTGCATGCACGTGTCCGCCGGACTTTCCGGTCTGCGTATGCGGCAAAGTGCAGGAAGTCGAATTGGTCAACAAGAAGCCTATTACGGCAAGCGAAGAAGAACTTGAAAACAATTCGAGATCTCAGAGCGCGAAACTCAGAGTGATCGAAAAACTGTGAATAAAAACAAAAAGACAAACGTCAAAAAACAAAAACGATAACAGGATAAGAAGGAAGAGTGAATCGGTTATCTAAAAGGGTCAAAAGAAAATAACCGATAATCTAAAAGGGGTACGACTATGGCAATCACATTGGACGAATTGTTGGGTAGAAACACACAAAGCGCACAACAAGAAAGCGTTGAGCGTTTTCCGTCATACGAAGATTTCAAAGCAAGAAACAACGTAAATCAATATCCGCAGGCGAACGCGCAGCAAAACGTCCGCTACAATTTCGATATGGCTCCCGCTCAAGCGCCGAGAAGCGTTGAAAGCGTGAGAAATTACGAAGCGTCCAGACCTTACGTCGCACCGCAATCCAGCGAATATCAGACTCGCGATTATCCGTTCTATGACAATCTCCGTCAGGACAGAATGCAATATCAGCAACCCGTTCAGACGGTCGATTATTCCGCATATGCTCAACCCGTTCAAAGAGTGGAGCAAATGCCGATTCAGGCACCCGCTCAACGTCAGGAACATCACGATTTCTACGATTTCACGGCGCAGGACAGCGAAAGATTGAGCGATCATGAACTCTACGAAAGACTTGCTCACACAAACATGCAGCAAGGTCCGGTGTTTGAAGAACAAAGTCAACAGGCTCGTACCGGTCTCTTTGCTCGCAAGGCGCAGAGAACTCAAGATATGAGCGAACAAAAACAACGTGGCAGACTCAACACGAAGGGCAAAATAATTCTCGGCGTGTACATTGCGGTCATCGCTCTCGTTGCGTCTCTTATCATCGTGAACGCAACAAAAATCAATCAAGGCAAAGCGATTACTCCGACTTCAAAAATCGAAGCGAGCGTGCAAAGTGCGAATAATACGGAATCTCTCGGAATAGATTCCAACTATGAAGTTCGCATCTAAAACTAAAAAAGACAACAAACCCAATCTTCTTTATAATCCAACAAAAAGGCTGTCGGCAATACTATTGCTGATGGTCTTTTTGTTTTGTGCGGTTTTCTGCAAAATGTTTGCGGTGATAATTCTTGACGGCGGCAATTTGCAGGTAAAAGCGACTTCGCAGTGGTTGAGAGACGTGCCGACCGACGCGCCGCGCGGTAGAATTCTGGATAGAAACGGAAAAGTGCTTGCGTCTACCGCGACGAGATACAATCTGTATGTCAGACCGGGGGACACGAAAGACAAAGAAGCGGTTGCGAAACTTCTTTGCGACACGTTCGGATACGAGTATGAGAAAACTCTTGAAAAAATCTCGAAACGAGTGAGTGAAGTGACTGTCGCAACGAGTGTGACGAAAGAACAACTGAACGCAATCTATGCAAGCGGTCTCGACGGAATATACTATGCGGAAGACAATTTCAGATATTATCCGTACGGCGACTTCATGACGCAACTTATCGGTTTTTGCTCGTCGGACGGTTACGGTCAGACGGGGCTCGAAGCGTATTACGACAAATACCTTACCGGTGTAAACGGGCAGATTTTGACAGAAGCGGATTTGGTGGGCAAATCGTTGTCTAGCGGCGAATACTATCTTCCGTCCGTGAGCGGTTTCGATCTTGTGACGACGATAGACGCGGGCATTCAGGCAATAGTCGAAGGCGCGGTTGCAAACGCCGTCGGAAAGTTTTCGCCAAAAGGCGTGATGTGCGCGGTGATGGATTATACCAACGGAGACATTCTCGCATTGTGCGAATATCCGTCCTTCGATTTGAACGACGTGCCGAGAGACAATCTTCAAACTTTGTTTGAAAACTCAAAAAGCAAATTCGTTTCGACGGTTTACGAGCCGGGGTCTACTTTCAAAATACTTACGTCTGCCGCCGCACTCGATTCGGGAAAAGTGAGCGTGAACGACAGGTTTTATTGCGCGGGGTCGAGAGTGGTGGACGGAAAGAAAATCAGGTGCTGGAAAGCAAAAGGACACGGCTCGATAGATTTCGGCGGTGGCGTGGAAAACAGTTGCAACTGCGTGTTTATGGACTGTGCGCTAAGAATGGGGACGGAAAAATTTTATGACTATCTGCGTGCTTTCGGGCTTACGAGCAAAACGGGTATAGACGTTACGGGTGAGACGAGCGGAATTTTCATTGCGCAGAATCTCGTCAAAAACGTTGACCTTGCGCGCATAGGTTTCGGACAGGCGGTTGCGGTTACGCCGATAGGTTTGTTGAGTGCGACTTCGAGCGTGGTCAACGGCGGAGTGAGCGTAAAGGCGCACGTTGCGAATTCCTTCAAAGACTCGTCGGGAAAACTCGTTGCCGATACAAATTTCTCGGGCGGCGAAAGGGTGATTTCAAAAGAGACTTCGGACACTATGCGCGAACTTCTCAAAAGAGTCGTGACGGCTGGAAGCGGAAAGGGATCGTACGTTGCGGGATACGAGATACTCGGCAAAACGGGCACGGCGCAAAAGTATGAAAACGGTCAAATCGCACGTGGAAAATATATCTCGTCGTTTCTCGGTTTTTCGGCAAGCGAAGGCGCAAATCTCGGAGTGCTGTTCATAGTGGACGAACCGAAAGGGTATATGTATTACGGCTCCCTCGTTGCCGCGCCTATGGTGCGTTCGATTTTCGAAAGCGTTTTCGCATATCTCGGAATAGAGCCGAAATATACTGGAGAAGAAGAAAAAATCATAGGAGAAGAATTTTTGCTTCCCGACTTTTCGGGCATGAGCGTTGCTGCTGCGAGAAACGAATTGAGAAAACTCGGACTGTACTGCGAAATCGACGGAGAAGGGGACGAAGTGAAGGCGCAATATCCGCTTGCAAACGTAAAAGTGGACAAGCGAAACACGGTGCTTTTAATCACCTGAAACGTGCATATAGTATCGGCGGATATAAATCGCATTTTGAAGCGTTTGCTTTTATAGCATGCGCTTTTTTATTTTTTGAAAATGGGCTGAAACGTCTCTATTCAGTGAAGAATTTTGTCGAAAATCGCAAAAAGATTTTCCGTTTGCGTCTTGTTTTGCGGTTGGGTTGAAATGAGAGACTACACTCATTATCATGAGTGTATCAACAATCAAGGAGACACTTTATGAAACTTGAAAAATTGCTTGAAAACGCAAAAGTGCTTAATACGAATTGCTCGGCGAATATCGAGATAGAAAGCATAAAAACCGATTCGCGCGAAGTGGGTGAAAACGACCTTTTCGTGTGTATGGAAGGAATAAACGACGACGGCAACCGTCATCTGAACGAGATAAACGCGGATTTTGTCGCACTCACGCAAAAACAACCTTGCGACGAAAGCGTGAAATACGTGCTTGTCGAAGACGTGAGAAAAGCATATGCGCAAGTTTGCGAAAACTTTTTTTTGAGACCGCTTGACGATATGAAATTCATTGCCGTCGTCGGAACGAACGGCAAGACGTCTACGGCGCATTATATCAGTCAGATGCTTGCTTTTGCAGGATTCAAAACGGGACTTATCGGCACGGAAGGACATTATATTTGCGGCGAAAAAGTTGGACAGAGTCTCACGACGCCCGATCCGTTGGAACTCAACGAACTGTTTTTCAAAATGCGAACGAAAGGTTGTGACGTCGTGATTGCCGAAGTGAGCGCACACGCGATATATCTCGAAAAACTCGGAGATATAAAAGCGGACGTCGGCGTGCTTACAAATATATCGCAAGACCATCTGGACTATTTCAAAGATTTTGCAAACTATCAGGGGGTGAAGATGTCCTATTTCGAAAACGGCGGAGCGAAAACGGCGGTGGTGAACGTTGACGACGAAAGCGGAAGGATTCTTCTCAAACGACTTGAAAAGAACGTCGATGTGAAAAGTGTAAGTTACGGCTTGTATCAACCTAGCGACGCATTTGCGATTGACGTTGACGAGAATATCGACGGAGTGAAATTCGTGGCGAACGTGCTTGACGACATCGTGGACGTGAAATCGCACTTGTACGGAGAATTTAACGTATACAATCTGCTTGCCGCAATGACGGTGTGCAAACTTCTCGGAGTGGAAGGGGAAACGCTCGCGCACGCAGTGAGAAAGGTCAAGACCGTAAAGGGCAGATTTTCGGTTTTACCGTGCGAAAAAGGCACGATAATCATAGATTACGCACACACGCCGGACGGGCTTAAAAATCTTCTTTCGACCGCGCGGACGATAACTAAATCACGGCTTATTACGCTGTTCGGTTGCGGCGGTGAAAGAGACAAATCGAAGCGTGCGCTTATGGGCAAAGTCGCGTCGAGATACAGCGACTATATCGTCATCACGAGCGACAATCCCCGAAGCGAAGACCCTGCCGAAATAATAAAAGAAATAGAATGGGGCGTAAACGTGAAAGATTTCAAGTGCATACAGGACCGCACTGAAGCGGTGCGTTTCGCTCTTGCCGAAATGGAAGAAGGAGACACGCTCGTGCTTGCAGGCAAAGGCAACGAAAACTATCTCGAAATCAAAGGCAAAAAGATACCATACAGCGATTTTGACGTCGTGGCAAGATACGGACAACTGAGATGAGCGCGCTTAACAAACTTCTGACGTATTTTATATGCTCGACGGTTTTCGCGTGCCTGATTGCGCCGCTCGTGATAAAACTTATGAGCAAACTAAAAGCAAAGCAAACCGTTCTGGGCTACGTAAAGCAACACGCAAGCAAGAGCGGAACGCCGACTATGGGCGGATTTATATTTTTGCTTCCCGCACTCGTTTTTTCGCTTGTCGAATGGCAAAGGTTGTCAATCGTTTCCGCCGTTGCGACACTTGGATTTTGTATTCTCGGATTTCTCGACGATTTCATAAAAATTCGATATTCGCGCAATCTCGGGTTGAAACCCTATCAAAAGATAATCGGTCAGGTGGGAATGGGACTTATCGTCGGCTATTTCGTCTATGCGTCAAAAGACGTCGGCAGCGCGATAAATCTTCCGTTCACGGCGTACGTTCTCGATATGAAATGGGGCATAATACCCTTCGTTGCGCTCGTGTATATCGCAACGACGAATTCCGTTAATCTCACCGACGGTCTTGACGGACTTGCGGGATATACGGCCGTTGCGTATTTTTTGTGGTTCGGGGTTCTCATATATTCTATATATGAAGATGCGCTTGTCGCAAACGACGTCGAATACGCAAAAGAGATTTTGTCGCTCGGTGTATTTTGCGTGTCCATGCTCGGCGGACTTTTGGGGTATCTCGTGTTCAACGGTTTTCCCGCAAAGATAATGATGGGTGACACTGGTTCTCTCGCGCTCGGCGCGGCGTGCGCGAGCGTTGCGGTTTTTTCAAAAAATCCGCTTTTGATTGTCACGTCGGGCATAATGTACGTGTTTTCCAGCATATCAGTTATATTGCAGGTGATTTCCTTCAAACTCACGAAAAAGCGAATCTTCCTTATGGCGCCCTTTCATCATCATCTCGAGATGAAAGGTTTGCACGAGAGCAAGATTGTGACGATATATTTCGTCGTGAGCATGATAGGCGGCGCGCTGACTTTGATATTCGGAAGGACGATATGAGACTGATAGGCAAAAACGTGGTGATTTACGGCGCAGGTGCGAGCGGAATTTCCGCATACGGACTTGCAAGAGATAAAGGAGCGAAAGCAATCGTTTACGACGACGATGAAAACGTAAAGGGAGCGACGCATTCAAAGAGTGTTTTCGACGGCGCGGATTTGGTGGTGTTAAGTCCGGGGGTGGACGGCGGAAAGGATTTTCTTCTCGACGCGCGACTTGAAAACGTGCAGGTGATAAGCGAACTCGCGCTCGCGAGCGCGTATTGCGACGCAGAGCAAATAGCGGTCACGGGGACGAACGGCAAGACAACGACGACTCTTCTTATAAATGCCGTTCTGACTCGCGCAGGTCTACACGCGCACGCACTGGGCAACGTCGGCACTCCGTTTTCGTCCATTGCCGACAAACTTGACGCAACCGAAATCGCCGTTATCGAAGCGAGCAGTTTCCAACTTGAAAACAGCGCGGGATTTTCACCCGATATAGCAGTCGTTCTCAACGTAGAACCCGACCACCTTTCTCGGCATAAAACGATGCTGAACTATCAGAACGCAAAAGCGAATATATTCCGCTATCAGAGCGAAAGCGACAAACTTGTATACAATGCGGACGACGAACGAGTGTGCGAAATGGTGCAAGAAGCGATTTCCGAAAAAATTCCGTTCAGCACAAAGAAAGTCGTACCGAACGGAGCGTATATTTCGTCGGGGTTTGCTTGCTACAAAGGGCAGCCGATAGTCGCGCTCGAAGACGTGGATTTTGCAGGCGACGAACTTCAAAACGTGCTTGCAACGGTCGCCGTGTGCATGGAAAAGGGCATATCTGCGTTTTGCACGGCATCGGCAATAACCGATTTTGCAAAACCGAAGTACAGACGCACTTTGTCCGCGATAGTGAACGGCGTGAAAATTTACAACGACTCGAAAGCCACCAACGTGTCTGCATGCACGAGCGCGCTCGGGTGCGTGGGCGAGTGCGCGTTGATACTCGGCGGTCAACTGGGAAGCGAAGACTTCGACCCGTTCTTTGAAAATTTGCCGAGAAGCGTAAAATATATAGCGACCGTCGGAGAAAATGCGGACGAGATTTTACATAGCGCGAGAAAGGTCGGGTATAAAAACATAGACCGTTACGGCGACTTGCAATCGGCGCTCGACGGCGCATACGACGAAGCGGTGAAAAGGGGAGCGGATACCGTTTTGTTTTCACCGGCAAGCAAGAGTTTCGACGAATACGAAAGTTACGCGGAGCGCGGAAAAAAGTTTGACGAATGCGTCGTAAAACTGAGACTTTCAAAATGACGAACGAATTCGGCAATCATATCGCGGGTGTACGAGCAAATCACGCGAGTGACGAGCGCATAGGAGCGAGCGTGTGCGAGCGCAAAAGTAAGCGCAAGTACGCAAGCGCGTTTGCGAGCGCGGACGCGCGTGTACATTCAAGCGCGTATGCACATGCATTGAACGGCGAAAAACGCAGAAAGCACGTCGGCGGAAACGGATATCGGGGAGAGAGTATTCTCGGATACGGCAAAGCGGATAAAGTGCTTCTTGCGGTCGCGTTGATTTTGAGCGTGCTAGGCATAGTTTTCATATATTCCGCTTCGAGTTATTCCGCACTCAAACAATCGGGGGACGCGTTTCATTACGTCAAAACGCAATCCGTTGCGTTGGTGCTCGGTGTTTTTGTGGTATTTGCGTTGTCGATGGTGGATATGAACGCGGTGAAGAAACTTACGCCGATATTGTACGTTGTTGGGTTGGTGCTTCTTGCGCTCGTATTCGTTCCCGTCATCGGCGTTGAAAGTTACGGCGCGAAAAGGTGGCTCAATCTCGGCTTTTTCACTATACAACCGAGCGAGTACGCAAAGTTTTTCACCGTGCTTGCGATAGCGGCGTTTTCGTCAAAAAAGGATATGCGCAAGTTTTCAAACGTTCTTATCGCATTGGTTATAGGCGGAGCAACCTGCGTGTTGCTTATTCTCGAACCGAACATGTCCATAACCGTGTGTATGGCAGGCGTCGTGTTCATAATGCTGTTTGCGTGCGGAACGAAAACGTCGCATCTTATATTGCTCGTCGTTCCCGCAATCGCCGGCGCAGTGGTGTTGGTGCTTATCGAGCCGTACCGAATGCAACGTTTGCTCGCTTTTCTCGATCCGTGGAAATCTCCGCTCGAAGAAGGTTATCAACTCATTCAGTCGTATTATGCGTTGGGAAGCGGCGGATTGTTCGGAGTCGGTCTTTTCAAGTCGCGACAAAAGTATCTGTTTTTGCCGTTTGCCGAAAGTGATTTCATTCTTTCGGTTGTGGGCGAAGAAACGGGACTATTCGGCGTCTCGCTTATTATGACGCTTTTTGCCGTGTTCGTCTGGCGCGGAATCAGAATAGCGAAAAACGCTCGAGACAGATTTTCCTGTTACGCCGCACTCGGCATAACCGCAGTCACCGGCGTTCAGGCACTCGTTAACGTGGCGGTCGTGTGCGGCGCGATTCCGCCAACGGGGTTGCCGTTGCCGTTTATGAGTGCGGGCGGAAGTTCTCTCGTGGCATATCTCGGTGCGGTTGGCGTGCTTACGAGCATATCCAAAAACTCCGTGCCGTATTTAAGGGTGGATTCTTTGAAATGAAAAACAACGAAACTTATCTTGAAATAATCGGCGGAAGTTCTCTTCACGGAAGAGTGTGTATGCACGGTGCGAAAAACGCCGTGCTTCCGCTTATTGCGGCGGGCATACTGACGAAAGAAACCGTGACGATAAAAGATTGCCCGTACATATCAGACGTTGACGTGATGATTGCGCTCATAAAATCTCTCGGCGCAGACGTGACCCGTGACGGCAGAAACGTGAGCGTACACTCTCGCGCAACTCATGCAAGAGTGAAAGACGCACTGTGCAAAGATATGCGCTCGTCGATGTTTATGCTCGGCGCGCTCGTTGCCACTCTCAAGGAAGTCGAACTCGATTATCCGGGCGGTTGTAGAATAGGTGCAAGACCGCTTGACATACATCTTGACGGATTGCGCCGAATGGGCGCAACGATAGAATACACCGACACGGGAGTGAAGTGTGCGGCAAATGAATTGCACGGCGCAAATATCGTGATGAAATATCCGAGCGTCGGCGCAACCGAAAATCTGCTTATGTGCGCAACGCTTGCAAAAGGGGAGACTACGCTCGTGAACTGCGCAAGAGAACCCGAGATCGTATCTCTCGCGAGTTGTTTGCGCGCAATGGGCGCGCGAATTACGGGGGACGGAACGTCGGTTATGCGAGTATCGGGCGTGGACGAATTGGGCGGCTGCGAGTTTACGCCGATAGGGGATAGAATAGTTGCCGCAACGCTCGTATGTGCGGCGAATATATGCGGCGGAGAAGTTGAAATCGACGGCGTTGGCAAAAATATGCTTGGCGCGGTGTGCAACGCGGTGGAAAACAAATATTGCAAAATATCGGGAGACGGAAACTCGATGCGCATATTGTCTTTCGGAAAACCGAAAGCGGTGAACGTGACGACCGCGCCATATCCGCTTTTTCCGACCGACGTGCAACCGCAGATTTTTGCCTGTTCGCTTTTTTCTGACGGTGTGAGTACGATAAAAGAAACGGTGTTTGAAAACCGCTTTGCACACGCAAAAGAATTTATCAAACTCGGCGCGGATTGCAAGGTTGAAGGCAACGTTGCGTACGTGCACGGCGCGCGCTCGAAAACCAAGGCGATAAAACTTTCCGCTTGCGATATGACGGCAAGCGATTTGCGCGGCGGGGCGGGGCTTATTCTTGCCGCGCTCGGAATAAACGGAAAAAGCAGGGTGTACGGCACGGAGTTCATAGACCGCGGATACGAGAGCGTCGAAGATATGTTTTGCTCGCTCGGCGGCAACGTCATACGCAAAACGGTGCGATAATGCGCCTTTTTTCGACGTTAAAATCCGCTTTGTTACAAAAAATCGTAGTTTTTGCAAATTTTTCGCTGAAAAAGCATTGACAGCCTTTTATTTTTCTATATAATAATATTATAAATAATACGCGCGAGTGCGCGTTTTTTCGGAGAGAAAGAAATGGGGTCGCTGTTCACCAAGGACATTGCCGTGCTTGACGTAAACTCTCGTCTCGTGACCGCTATCGTGGGAGCGAAAAGGGCGCAGAGCGTTTTCGGCATTAAGGCAATGGCGGAAAAGCAACATCAAGGGTATGAAAACGGAGAATGGTTTGACGCAAAAGAAACCGTCGAACTTGCAAAATCCGTGCTTATAGAGTCAATGAAGGAATCGGATTCTCGCACGAAGAAACTTTTTATCGGAGTGCCGGCGGAGTTCGTTGCGGTCGTCACGAAAGAAGTGAGTATCCGCCTTGACAGAAGACGCAGAGTCATCGACGACGATATTGCGTATCTTCTCAAAAAGGGCGACGATTTCGATTCAAACAAATATCTGACCATCAACACGAGCGCGATATATTATTCGCTTGACGACGAAGACAAAATCTACAACGACGTGCGCGATATGGAAGCGCAGAAAGTCGACGCTTGCGTGTCGTATATGCTTTGTGAAAAGTCTTTCGTCGATATGTTCGACGCAGTCGCAAGTTCGCTAGGATTCACCAACGTGAAGTATGTTGCGACTTGTTGGGCAGAGTGCATGGCTCTTCTTGAAAAAGAACAACGCGACAACGTTTATATGCTCATCGACGCAGGCTATCTCTCGTCTTCGGTTTGCATAGCGAAAGGCGAAGGCATTTTGGATATGAAATCCTTCTCCATGGGCGGCGCGCATATCTGTGCGGACATTTTCGAAGCGCTCGAAGTGCCGTTCGATATGGCGGAAGAAGCAAAACGTCTTGTGGATCTCAATCTCAATTACAGCGACGAAGCAGTGCTCGTCAGCGACGGTGAAAACGTTGTACATGCATTAGACGCATGCGAAATCGCAAAGAGCAGACTTGACGTGTTCGTTGAAGTGCTTGCGGGCATTTTTAAAGACATCGAAGACGACGCTCCGTCGTATATGCCCGTCTATATCACGGGCGAAGGCATCGCGACTATGCGCGGCGCAACCAAATATCTGAGCGAACAACTCGGCAAAAACATTGAAATCATCACTCCGAAACTCCCGGGATTTGCAAAACCCGAAGACTGCTCCAAAGCGTCTTTGCTGGTTATGGCGGACAATCTCTCGAGATTCGATTTCGGAGCGTTTATAAAAAAGCTATTCAACGGAGGTAAAAAATGATAGATTTTGAAAAATTCGGCTGGACTCCGAGTGACGAGTCTCAAAACGAAGTCGACGAACAGGTGCAGGAAGAAGAAACCGTAGCGGAAGAAGAAGTCCCCGCGGTTGAAGAAGAGCACGAAGAATATCAACCCGTTTCCCAAAAGAAACCGGGCAAGGCAAACATCGTCGTCGTAGGCGTGGGCGGTGGCGGAAACAACGCCGTCAACAACATGATTCGCGCAGGCGTCAAGAGTGCAAGTTTTGTCGTCATGAACACGGATATGCAAGCGCTCAATATGTCTCTCGTCGCACCGCATTGCAAGATTCAACTCGGTGCAAACATGACCGGCGGTCTAGGCGCAGGTTCAGACCCCGAAGTCGGCAGAAAGGCAGCCGAAGAATCTCGCGAACGCATCAAAGCGGCTCTCAAAGATATCGACCTTCTTTTCATCACCGCAGGTATGGGTGGCGGAACGGGTACGGGTGCTGCTCCGGTCATTGCGGAAATCGCAAAATCTATGGGTATTCTCACCGTTGCAGTCGTCACGAAACCGTTCAACTTCGAAGGCGCACAACGTATGAAGAACGCGGAAGAAGGCATCAAGAATCTCAAAAACTTCGTTGATACGCTTCTCGTTATCCCCAACCAGAAACTCATCGAAGTTCTTGACAAGAACATTTCCTTCAAGCGCGCGTTTGAAATTGCCGACGACGTTCTCCGTCAGGGTGTACAAGGCGTGAGCGACGTCATCGCAAACCCCGAACTTATCAACCTTGACTTTGCGGACGTTCGCACCATTCTTTCCAACAAAGGTCTCGCTCACATGGGTATCGGCTACGGCAAAGGCGAAAAGAGAGTTATCGAAGCAGTGCGTGGCGCAGTGTTCAGTCCGCTTCTCGAAACAGACATCGAAGGCGCAACCGGCATAATCGTCAACATCACAGGCGGTGAAGATATGCTTCTCGGCGAAGTCACCGAAGCGTGCGACATCGTCAAACAAGTCGTTGACCCGAGCGCAAACATCATTCTCGGTACGGCGTTCGTGCCCGACAAGAAAGACATCGAAATCACAATCATCGCAACCGGATTTGTGGACAGAAACGAAGTTCCTGCAAGAAGCAGTGCTCCGCAACCGGCACGCTCCTTGTCTTCCACGTTTGCGCAAGCGGCACAAGAACAAGCGGCTGCAAGCGTTGAAGAAGTAGAAGAACCCGCCGAAGCACCCGTTTACAAAGAAGACATCTTTGCAAATCGTCCAATTTTCAATCAAATGAGACAAGCACCGGTCGAATCTGCACAACCCGTCGTGCAACCCGCACCGGTTCAGCCGGTTCAACCCGTTCAACCGATTGCTCAACCCGTGCAACAAGAAAGCGTTCAATCTTCCAGAGTTGAAGTGCCGTCAAGACAAGTTCCCGCTTTTTTGAGAAGACTCAAAAAGGATAGAGACTAATTGAAAAATTGAAGTTTTCGGTTATCTAAACAGTTAAAATTCTTCTTGATCGTTTAAGTGAGAACGAAATAACGACAATGTAAGATTCAAAAATCCCCGCAATTTCGCGGGGATTTTTTTACGTTTAGAGCGACAAAAAAAGAAAATTTTTTCGAGTGTGCGGTGTTATCATTTCCGTAAAAGGGCATGATATGAGAGTATACGTGGAACTTGTCATTTTCAACAATCTCGCAATAGATTTTTTGTTGATTGTTGCGACTCAGATTTTGAGACGACGGAAAGTCTGTAAAATCCGCACGCTAGTTGCAGTGATTATAGGTGCGGCTATCGCCACGTTTTATCCGATTGCTTCGCAAGGAATACAAATTGCGATAAAGGTTTGTCTTGCTCCGATTATGACGGCGATTTTCGATACTTACTCGCTATCAAAGAAAAAATGCACAGATTTCCGAAAGAATATAAACGAAGTGAAGTGTGAAAACGATGTGGACAACTCGTTTTCGGCAAAAGCGCGTAGTGCAAATCTAAACTTGAAGATACTCGGTGTTAAGGAATACGTCAAATCTCTTGTCGTATTCGTGATTGCGACTTATGCTGTCGGCGGAATTACGTTCGGACTGTCATATTTGTGCGGAGTTGACGTGAAATCTTATGCGGCGTTCGGACTTGTTGCGTGCGCAATCGCAATAACGCTTATATGCGCGCGCGTATTACGCAAAAAACGCTCGTCAGACGCTTCCACGCTCACGATTGCGAATATAAGCGTAGACGGGCGAAAAATCGCGCTTACGGGCTTGTGCGACAGCGGCAACACGCTTGTTGACGGTGTGAGCGGTCTTCCCGTGGTCATTTTGTCGGCAAAAGCGGAAAAAGAACTTGGCAAAACAGACATAGAAGGCTTTTTGCACGTCACGACCGTGAGCGGCGAGTGCGATATGCCGATAACTCTTTTAAGCAACTTCGAAGTTGACGGAAAGAAGATGTCGTGCATGGGCGCGCTGTCGAGAAAAGAGTTTGAAAATTGTGACTTAATTTTGCAAAATTCGATGTTCTAAACCTATGTTTTGACAAAATCCGACCGCCATTCATCAAAAATTTACGGTCGATACATAAAAAGGAAAATTTTGGAGATTATATATGAAAGGAAAATTGAGAGAACTGTTTGAGCGTTTGCTCGTGTTGCTCGGAATCAAATCTCAGAGCGAAGTCGACTACATATCCCAGACGGGAAGTCTGCCGTCACCGTTCACTCCCGAAGAAGAAACCGCAACGGTTAAGAAGTTTCTTGCAGGCGACGAAGAGGCGCGTCTTCAACTCATCGAGCACAATTTGCGGCTTGTCGTGTACATAGCAAAGCGTTTCGACAACACCGGTGTAGATATGGACGATTTGGTGTCAATCGGCACGATAGGACTTATCAAGGCAGTCGGAAGTTACAACCCGGACAAGAACATAAAGCTTGCCACGTTTGCTTCTCGTTGCATTGAAAACGAAATACTCATGCATTTGAGAAAAACGGGCAAAACCCGCTCGGAAGTGTCTCTTGACGAGCCGCTCAACGTGGATTTTGAAGGGAATACGCTTCTTCTAAGCGACGTTTTGGGAACAGACCCCGATGCCGTGTACGACAAAGTTGAAGCGTCGGACGAGAGAAAAATTCTCAAAGATACGTTTGACAAACTCCCGGAAAGAGAAAGACAGATTCTCGAACTGCGTTTCGGGCTTTACGGCAAGGAAGAGATGACGCAAAAGGAAATTGCCGACATGATGGGAATATCGCAATCTTATATTTCGAGACTTGAAAAGAAGATTGTCGAAAACCTGAAACGAGATATGCTCAAATTCGGATGAAAACCTGTAAATCTCTTTTATATCAAATGATATAAAATGTAAAATCGAAAACTCAATATTTATTAATAAATATTGCCTGTACATACTCTCGCAATTTTTGCGAAAAGGAGAAGTTGTATGGGCAAAGTTGAAATATGCGGTCTCGACACCGCAACGCTACCGAAGATAAACTCGAAAGAGTGCGATGAACTCATATTGAAAATCAAAGACGGAGACGAAAGCGCAAAGGATTTGTTTCTTAGAGCCAACATGCGTCTCGTTCTGTCGTGTGTAGGCAGATTTTCAAAATCGCAAGAGAGTGCCGACGATTTGTTTCAGGTCGGAATGGTTGGGCTTTTGAAGTCACTTCAAAATTTCGATGTAAATCTCGGCGTCAGGTTTTCGACGTACGCCGTGCCGATGATAATCGGAGAGATGAGACGTGCAATCCGAGACAGAACGACGATAAAAGTGTCAAGAAGCATGCGTGATGTTGCTTATCGCGCGTTGAAAGCAAGAGAAGAACTCTCAAAACTTAACGCAAACGACCCGAGTATGATTGAGATTGCAAGCGAAATAGACGTTCCGCTCGGCGAAGTGGCGTGCGCGCTCGATGCGGTGAGCGAACCCGTTTCTTTTTACGAGCCTGTTTTCAGCGACGGAGAAGAGAGCGTAGAACTTATAGACCAACTTGCAGACAAAAAGGAAAATTCCGAAAACTGGACGGAGAAAATCGCATTGTACGAAGCGTTGAAACACGTTCCCGAAAGAGAACTTCAAGTTGTGAAACTCAGATATTTCGACGGCAAAACGCAGGTGGAAATAAGCAAAATCGTCGGAATATCGCAAGCGCAAGTTTCTCGCCTTGAAAAATCCGCTCTCGAAAAAATCAGAGAGTGCATGGTGTAAAAAACGAAGACCAAAAATATATTATTATATCATTTGATATAAAATAATCACCTTGCGTAGCAAGGTGTTATACATATTTTTTCAAACGTAGTGCGCCAAACGGTGCATTTTTTTTCGTATCATTGCCCGGGTGAATACGGTTCGTCGTTTTGCGATTCTTCGGCTTTTAGGGAGAACACGCCGCCCGAAACTATCTCTACGAGTATTGCGTCTTGTCCGATTTTTATGATTCTGTTCCAGGGGATATATATACTGTCGGAACTCGTCAGGCTTTTCAAGAAACTCTTCTTTCCCGGCACGACGATACCGCCTATCGTTCCGCAACCGTTGAAAATCAAATCGCATGCATTGCCGAGTTCCTTTCCGTCAGCAACGTTGACGACGGTTTTTTTTGACAATTCGATGAAAGAATACTGTCTTGCGTTCATAATACGACTATATTCACGACTTTGCAAAATATGCGCATAAGTTTTCCCGGATTGTGCTTCAAGTGGCGTTTTGCACACTAAATATTGTATTTTTTCAAATAAAACGTTTACAAAACGTGCAATATATTGTATAATACTGCCATAAATTGTCGAGGTACAGGGGTATGAAATGTATATATTGCGGTAGTATGGACAGTAAGGTTGTGGATTCGAGACAGAACGAAGACGGCACGTCAATTCGTCGTCGCAGAGAATGCGTCGTTTGCGGAAAGCGTTTCACGACTTACGAAACCGTTGAAAGCACGCCGATTATGGTCGTCAAAAAGGACGGATCCCGTCAGGCGTTTGATCTTAACAAAATCAAAATCGGCATAATGAAAGCGTGTGAGAAACGTCCTATTTCCATGTCGTCTATCGACAGACTTGTCGGAGACATTCAGCGCAAGGTGCTCAATTCGCTCGATCAGGAGGTTTCCTCAACCGCGCTCGGCGATATGGTTATGGAAGGTCTCAAAAACATCGACGAAGTGGCGTACGTCAGATACGCGTCTGTGCACCGTCAGTTCAAAGACATCAACACTTTGCTTGACGAAATTGAAAGTCTCGTCAAACTCAAAGAAGGGATGACAAAAAAGGAAGACAAATAAGTTTTATTTCTTCATCTCAAAAGACAAAACGGCGATATACGAAAGATAAATTTAAAAAATACAAAAGACGTTCGAGCGTATAAACGACGAAGCGTAAATGCACTAAAGACAGATTTAAACACAAAAGATAACAATTTGAAACACAAAAGACGAAACGGCCGAATTTTCGGTCGTTTTTCTTATGCGTCAATGGCACTTTTCGCTGAAAATTAAATATAATATCCAAATTGTAAAATCGGTTGACAAACGTTCTTCAAAATACCATAATCAAGGAGCATTAAATCAAGGAGGTACAAGTCATGGAATATCACCCAAGTGAGAACGACAGCGTCGGGCGAAGTTGCAAATCGGCTTGTGCCGCTTTTTGACTTTTCTCGATTTTTCGTTCGTCTTTGACTTAAATTCGTCATGGAAAACAAAATCAAATCTTTGCTTCTATCTCGCGATTACGCCGAGATAGTTCGTATTGCGTCCGATATGGACGTAAACGAAGCGGCTACGCTTTTTTCGCAATTCGACGAAGAAGATCTCGTGCAGGTTCTTTCTCTTTTCGACGATGAAAAGTTGGGCGAATTTTTGCCCGAATTTGACAAGGACACGCAAAATCTCGTCGTAACAAGACTCAATCAAAAGAAATTGCAGTCCGTCATGGACGAAATCTCGGTTGACGACACGATAGGCATCATCGACAATTTGCCCGCGCCCGTGGCGAGCAAGGTCGTGGAAGTGGATGAAATCAAAAATCTGCTCGAAAAGAAACGCTATAAGAGCCTTAAAGAACTTCTTGCAAACATCAACGCAATAGACATTGCGGCGGTTTTTGAAGAACTAGACGAGCAGGAGCGCGTGCTTACCTTCAGACTATTGTCAAAAGACGCGGCAGCGGAAGTTTTCGTGGAACTCGCAAGCGACGTTCAGCAGGAACTCATACGCAATCTGTCTGATAAAGAATTGAAATCCGTCATCGACGAGATTTTCATAGACGATGCAGTCGACCTTATCGAAGAGATGCCGGCTTCCGTTGTGAAAAGACTCCTTGCGCAAAGCGATGCCGAGACGAGAAACTACATCAACGAACTTCTCAAATATCCGCAAAACAGCACCGGAAGCATAATGACGGTGGAACTCGTTTCGCTGTCTAAAACGATGACGGTCAAACAAGCCTTCGAGCGCATACGCGCGTGCGCAATCGATAAAGAAACGGTGTACACCTGCTACGTCACCGACGAAACCAAGCACCTTATCGGCGTTACGACGGTGAGAGAATTGCTCCTTGCCGACGCAAATGCGCAAATCGGGGATATAATGCACGAAAACGTCATTTACGCTCACACGCTTGACGACAGAGAAGACACCGCACGCAGACTTCGCGAATACGGTTTCCTTGCGTTGCCCGTCGTTGACGACGAAATGAGACTTGTTGGCATAGTCACCATTGACGACGCAATCGACGTCATGGTTGACGAAACGACGGAAGACATCTCCAAAATCGCCGCAACGCGCCCGTCCGACAAGCCATATCTCAAAACGAGCGTGTGGACGATTTTCAAAAACCGCATACCGTGGCTTTTGATTCTTATGGTCAGCGCAACGTTTACGGGGCTTATCATCAACAAATTCGAAGCAAGACTCAACGCAATCAGCACCGTGCTTATAGCGTGTGTGCCTATGCTTATGGATACGGGCGGCAACGCAGGTTCGCAAGCGTCGGTCACGGTAATACGCGCTCTTGCGCTCAACGAAGTGAAGACCAAAGACATTTTCAAAGTGCTATGGAAGGAGATGCGAGCCGCGATTCTTCTTGCGCTTTGTCTTGCGATTGCGTGTTTTGCCAAATTGCAACTCATCGACAACTTGCTTTTCGGATACGCAGACTACACGCTCGTGCGTTGCGCCGTCGTGTCAATGAGCATGTTTATCACCGTCGTGATTGCAAAACTCATAGGTTGTTCGCTGCCTATTATCGCAAAAGCGGTGAAACTCGATCCTGCAGTTGTGGCGTCTCCGTTCATCACGACTATAGTAGACGCGCTCTCGCTTATGATATTCTGCTTGCTTTCGGTGTCAATACTTGCATAAAGCGATTATGGCAAAATAAAGATGCGAAAACCGCAATAAAAAAGATATTTTAAAGAAACGAAAAATCCGCACTTATGCGGATTTTTCTTTCGCAATGCGACGATATAGTCAAACGCTGCCTTATATCAGTCATTTTAACATTTTGCGCTCTATTGTTTTTTTTATCCTAGCAGGTCTTCTTTATTTAACGATTGCTTGATTTTTTCCAAGGCTTTTTTCTCTATTCTCGAAACGTATGAGCGAGATATATCGAATTTTTTTGCCACTTCGCGCTGGGTGAGCGCAGGGTAGCCGCCCAATCCGTAGCGATAGCGCACGATTTCAAATTCTCTGTCCGTAAGAACCGAACGCGTTATATTGAGCAATTTTTCCATCATTATGTTGTTTTCAACGTCTTCGATGACCGAGTGATCGTCGCAGAGCATATCCATTATCACAAGTTCGTTTCCGTCCTTATCTACGCCGATAGGCTCGTTGAGTGAGACGTTGGAGCGGTGTTTTTTGCTCGTTCGCATAGTCATGAGTATTTCGTTTTCTATGCACCGCGAAGCGTAAGTTGCAAGGGCAGTGCCTTTTTCATTATTGAAACTCTCAATGGCTTTTATAAGTCCGATAGAGCCTATCGAAATCAACTCGTCGTTGTCTCCGTAGTTCGAGTATTTCTTTGCGATATGTGCAACAAGTCGCAGATTGTGTTTTACGAGTATCTCTTTGGCTTCTTCGTCACCGAGTGCGCATTTGTCGAGATATTCCTTTTCTTTTTCTTTCGAGAGCGGTTTCGGGAAGGAACTTTTCTCGGAGACGTAAGACGAGAATATAACGAGGTTTTTCAGCAGTGCGAGCAAACTTTCAAGTGCCATACGATTTCTCCACGTTTTATAGTTTATGGCGTACGGCGGCAAAAATTGACAATATTCGACAAGCGCGAAAAAACAATTTTTTATTTATTCGTAATAAGTTGACATAAACGAGTTTTGGCTTTATAATCGCCTAGGTCGCGGGCGTGCAAATATTCGCGCGAATAATTACGCTCAAAACGACAACTGTAAAATAAGAAGACAATAATGTCGGCGTACAGCCGAAAAGTAAGGTAGAATATGAAAAAATACGACATTTGTATCGTTGGAGCAGGCCCTGCGGGCATTTTTACGGCAATTGAACTTTTGCGCAACGGGAGCAAAAAGAAGATGTGCATCATCGAAAAAGGACAACCCGTCGAAAAACGCGTATGTCCCAAGACTTTCGGCGGAGAATGCCGCAACTGCAAGCCGTATTGCCATATCACAACGGGTTTTTCGGGCGCAGGCGCGTTTTCTGACGGCAAATTGTCGCTTTCGTACGAAGTGGGCGGAGAACTTCCGCAACTCATCGGATCTGAACTTGCTCAATCGCTCATCAATTACACGGACGGCATTTATCTCGAATTCGGCGCGGACGAACACATCGAAGGTCTCGGCAACGAAGATAAAGTGAAGGATATCCGCCGCAAAGCGATTCAGGCAGGTCTAAAACTCGTCGATTGCCCCATTCGCCATCTCGGCACCGAAAAGGCGCATGATTTGTACCTTGCAATCGAGAATTATTTGAGAAACAACGGAGTCGATCTTATCTTTGGCAGACAATGCGACAACATCATTCTTGACGGCGACACTTGCAAGGGCGTGTATATCGAAGACAGCAAGGGACAAAATCAGGAAGAGATTTACGCGGACAAAACCATCATCGCAACGGGCAGACGCGGTGCGGACTGGCTTGAAAAAATGTGCGCGGAACACAATATCGCACATGCACCGGGTGTCGTAGACATCGGCGTTCGCGTCGAAGTTCGCAACGAGATTATGGAAGAAGTCAACGATGTGCTTTATGAGTCAAAACTCGTCGGCTATCCCGATCCGTTCAAGAACAAAGTGCGTATTTTCTGCCAAAACCCCGGCGGTTTCGTGTCGCAGGAAAACTATGACAACGACCTTGCGGTCGTCAACGGACACAGTTACAAGGAAAAGAAGAGCGACAACACGAATCTTGCAATTCTTTGCTCCCATTCGTTCACCGAACCTTTCAAACAGCCCATCGAGTACGCGCAAAAGGTCGGTGAACTCACCAATATGCTCGGCGCAGGCAAAATCATGGTTCAACGTTACGGCGATATTTTGAGCGGTAAGCGTACGTGGCAAAGAGAACTCGGCTTCTCAAACGTCCGTCCCACTCTCAAAGACGCCGTTGCAGGCGATATAACTGCCGCAATGCCGTATAGAGCGATGCTCAACATCATCAACTTCATTCAGGCAGTCGACAAGGTCGTCCCCGGATTTGCAGGTTACGAAACCTTGCTTTACAGCCCCGAACTCAAATTCTACAGCAACAAAATCAAGATGGACGAGCATCTCAACACCTCAATCAAAGGTCTTCATTGCCTCGGCGATAGCAGTGGCTGGACTCGCGGACTTATGATGGCGTCGGTGATGGGCGTATATATGGCTCGCAACATCCTTCAAACGCACTAAATAGCAAATAACTGCGTCAGAGCCACGCTCCCGTCAACTCATGTATTACTTATACATTAGGGTTGTCATTCTCAGGGCACTTTCGCGTCACTCATCTATTTATCGCGTTTTTATAATAATAAAACGACTGCGGCAGAGCCACGCTCACGTCACTCATGTTTATACATTAGGGTTGCCGTTAGCGTGGCTCTTTCTTGTTCTTCATCTATTTAGCGCGTTTTTTATTTTTTAAATAAGAAATCGTCCGAACCTGCCAACTCACGTACGTTTTGTACGCTAGGGTTGCTGTTCAAGGGGTGTTTCCTTTTTTTTACAAAAATTTACAAGCGAAAAAGTTTTTCTTTGGAACAAGATAAAAGTATGCAGACGAAAGACAAAGAAAAACTGTGCAAAGTGCAAAAAACGATTTTGCGTGCGATAATCGTGATAATGATGTTGTGTGCGTTTTGTGCTTTAATTAACAATATAACAATTCTAAATATCGAGAAAAACGAGAATACAAAGCCGTTAATTCTATCACAAAATGATGTGAATCGTGATTTTGCGGAGAATTTGAAAATTTGCGCCACCGGCGATAAAGCGTACGTAAAAATAGGCGGAAGACCTATCGGCATAAGCATAGGCGCAGGCGGTCTGATAGTCGTTGAAAAGAGTTCGGTTTCGACAAAATCGGGTGAACTTTCACCGTGTAAAGACGTGGATATACAAAAAGGCGACGTTGTGACCAAAGTAAACGGCGAGAGCGTTGACAGTATATATAAACTTAAAAACATTCTCAAAAACTCTAAAAACGGAAAGTTCGTTTTGGCCGTCGAAAGAAACGACGGTGTAAAAAACTTGCTCGTACAGGGTGTAAAATCAAAGACGGACGGAGAATATAAGTTGGGATTGTTGCTAAAAGAAGACGTTGGCGGTGTGGGAACGTTGACGTTTGTCACCAAGGACGGCAATTTTGCGGCTTTGGGACATCATATTCAGGACGGTGACAGCATTTTGTCATACAGTCTCGACCAAGGCGACATTTTCAATGCGGAAGTTACAGGCGTCATCAAAGGCGAACGAGGCAAGGCGGGCGGTTTGGTTGCAGATGTCAACAGACTCTCGAAAAGCATAGGAGAAATTAAGTCAAACACCGATATAGGTTTATACGGTAAATACGATGCGGAATATGACGGAGATTTGTACAGAATTGCGCTGAAAGGCGAAGCAAATGTCGGACAAGCACAGGTTTTGACCACAATAGACGGTACAACACCGAAATTTTATGATATTGACATTGTGAAAGTCGTATCTCAAAGCGAGGCAAGCGAAAAAGGAATGGTTATCAGCGTCAGAGACAAAGAACTTCTAGAAAAGACGGGCGGTATCGTTCAGGGAATGAGCGGAAGTCCTATCGTGCAGAACGGTGTTCTTATCGGTGCGGTAACTCACGTGTTCGTGCAAGATCCGACAAGGGGATATGCGGTGCATTCGCGCTTTATGTACGATTATGCAAACTCTCTTTCGACGCAAAGCGGATTTGCGATTGACGACGTAAACGATGTTGCGGCTTGACGCTACAACCGCATTGTGTTTCGATGCAATGCGTATATATAAGGCGGTGCTTTTGCACCGCCGATTTGTTGGTTTTACAAAATATACAGATGCGTAAAACTTTGATATTTTAATAATAATTCTAAAAAAACGTTATTCTAACCGCCTATTTTATCCGTTCAAGTGCGGTTAAGACAAATTGTTTGTTTGTCGGTTTACCTTTGTTTTCGTCAAGGGTTTCTCCGAATTCCCGATATAGTGTGTCAACGTCTCCTCGAAGCCACGCGGCGGATATTGCGTTTTGAATGTCCTTTTCGACGCTTGCCGAGTCCACTCCGAAGTCGTTTGCAAGCCATGCATAACCGGCGTATTTCAGCGGCAATACGTCTTTACCGTCAAACGCGTATCCTATTAGTTTTGCAAGTAGTCTGTATCCTTTCAGGTTTGGTTGAAATCCGAGACCGAGAAGGTATTTTTTGATTTTCGTTTCCATTTCTTTCACGGCTTTCATTATATACGACGCCACTTGCGACAAATTGACGGAAAGGGCGGTTTGATTTGTATTTTTGCTTGATTTTGTCATATATGTCGTTTGATCGGCGTATGTTTTCGTATGGCGAGTTCTATGCGTACGCAATCTGTCATATCTTGGCTAAGAACGTATTTTTCAAAAAACAAAAAGGTGATTATTTGTACGCTCGTGGCATTTATCGTTGGCGTTATTGCGGGTGTAGTCGCCTGCGTTCGTTCTGTCGACGGCGATTTTGAAAGAGTTGCGAGAGCGGATATGGAATTCGGCGCGTTCAAGGTGTTTTTTATCACTCTTACGGCACTTTTAGGCGGATATTTAGTGGTGTTGATAGCAGGCACGAACAACAAGACCGTATTTTTGATATTTTTGCCGTTTTTAACGCTTGGCTTTGTGTGCGGAGAATATTCTTGCGCATTGATTGCAAGATACGAAACACTCGGACTTATCAATCTTCTTGTGATATATCTTCCTTTTTTCTTGATTACTCTTGTTTGCTTAATCGTTTGTTCGGTGTCGTCGCTTATGCCCGATTGCTCGTGCGGTGGCGGAATAAAACCGTCGTTTTTGACCGCGCTTAAAATATTTGCCATAAACGTAGCGATTTCTTTTGTTTTGTTTGTGATAATCGGTTCGATTTTCGGGGTAATAATAGTCTCCGTTTACTGAAAAAAATCGAGTTATTTTCTCGGAATTTCATTGCAAAATGCGCTTGGCGTATATTTTTCGTTTATAAATGCACGCTAAAGAAAAACGGAGTGAATATGAAAACAAAATTCAAATTTCAAATTCAGAATATCGCAATATGTGCGCTTGTGCTGATATGTGCTTTTGCGTTCGTATTTGCGTGCGTGCAGAACGACTGGCAAGTATGTGATGCGGCAACCGATTTCAAGTCGGTGGGCAAGTCGGCATATATGGTGGACTATGCAACCGGTACGGTTTTGTATTCGAGAAACGAAAACGAAAGGCTTCCGATTGCGAGTATGGTGAAAATTATGACTTCACTTTTGACTTTCGAGAGCGTCGACAGTGGCAAAATCAGCCTTGACGACGACGTAGTCGTGAGTGAAAGGGCTGCAAGTATGGGTGGTTCGCAAGTGTTTTTGGACGCAAACACCACGCACAAAGTCGGTGATTTGCTGAAAACCGTCATCGTTGCTTCTGCAAACGACTCTTGTGTTGCGCTTGCCGAACATATTTCGGGAAGCGTTGAAGCGTTCGTTGCAAGAATGAACGAAAGGGCAGTCGAACTCGGCATGGAAAACACCGTTTTCAAAAACTGCACGGGGCTTCCTGCGGCGGAAAGTTTTTCGAGTGCGAAAGACGTGTCGATTATGTTTTCTCAACTCGTCAAACATCCCAAATATTTCGATTATTCGAAAGTCTGGCTCGAAGACTACAAGCATCCCGACGGCAGAGCGACTACGATAACCAACACCAACAAACTGGTCAAGTTTTATCAGGGCTGCGACGGCGGAAAGACGGGTTTTACGAGCGAAGCGAAATTCTGCCTTTGCGCAACGGCAAAACGAAACGATATGCGCGTGATTTCGGTCATAATCGGTGCGGACAGTTCTAAGGTGCGTAACGCCGCAATCAGTGCGTCGTTCGATTACGCTTTTGCAAACTTCTCAAACAAAGTTATGCTAAAAGGCGGTGAAAAACTCGATTTCGAAGCGAACGTAGCGGGCGGAAAACAATCTAGCGTAAGCATTGCCGCAGAAAGAGATTTGACGAAATTCGTCGGTCTTGACGACAAGTCGAAATACGACGTTAGATATGAAATATCCGATGCCAAAGCACCGCTCAAAGCAGGCGACAAAGTCGGTGTCGCAATACTTCTCAAAGACGGCGTCGAAATCGACAGCGTAAACGTCGTATCTCTTGAAGACGTGCAATCGAGAAACCTTTTCGACGCAATACTCGACATTGCGAGAAATTGGTCAACGATGAAGTAAGGAATAATTATCGACAAATTGCCCGAAGTTGTACGAAACAACGAAAAACGTTTTGCATAGGGCGTGAAATGCTAAGAAAAGTCGGCAGAATTGCCGACTTTTCATTTTTATTGACTTTTTTGCGTGTGCGTGTTAATATCTATACGTTTATTAAGGTTATATATGACTGACGAAATTATCGAAAACGAAATAACTGCCGAAACGGAAAACGACAGTGTCGCTATCGAAGCCGCAAGTGCGGAGAACTCTGCGCAATCGGACGTTGAGAAAGGAGCGAACGTAGCCGTTGACGGACAGGAAAAATTGAGTGCCGAAGTCGTTGATCCCGAAGCGATCGACGGCGATTTTGTCATTGCAAAACCTGAAATCGTATATCACCTTAGTGATTTCGACGGGCCTATTCCGATGCTTTATCAACTCATAAAAGACGCGAAAATCCGCATCGAAGATATATTTATTTCCGAAGTTACGAGCCAGTATGTCGAAATCATCAAAAACACGCCGAAAGAAGAACTGGACTTCGATTATGCGGGCGAGTTTATCACGATGGCGGCAGAACTCGTGTATCTGAAATCAATTCGCACTCTTCCCAAGGAAGACGAAGAGATTGACGAAGACGATCCCGAATTTGAACGTCAACTTCTTATCAACAAGATAAAAGAGTACGCTTTGATTGCCGAAAAGAGCGACAAATTGCGAGAACTCGAAACAATAAATCGTTTTTATCGTGCGCCCGTGTTTTCGGAAAAGGACTACCGCGTCGCACTTGTCAATTTCTCGCTTCCGAAACTCGTTGACGCTTTTGCGCACGTTCTTGCCAACGCCGCAATACATGCGCAGGAAATTATTCCTAAAAAAGTCGTCAAGGACAGATTTTCCGTTCACGAACAGATGGAAAATATTCGTCTTATGATAGGCGTGCGCAAGCAAATGAAGTTTACCGACTTGTTTGAACCCGATTATGACAAGAGCGACATCGTCACGACGTTCCTTGCCATGCTCGAATTGCTAAAATACGGAAGATTGAGAGCGGAGCAAGACGTGGTTTTCGGTGAAATCACGCTTTATGCGGTCGAAGGTACCGACGAAGCGATAGAATTTGAGGAGGGTGACGATGGAAAATATTGAAAACGTTGTGGAAGCCATTATATTCGCAAGCGGCTCGCCCATACAAAAGAGCGACATTTGCGAAAAAGTGCCTGAACTTACCACGCAAAAACTCAATTCTATCGTGAAATCTTTGCAGAAAAGATACTCGGAAAACTCGGGTATCGTGCTTGCCGAATTCAACGGCAAATTGCAGTTTATGTCCAATCCGAAGTATGGCGAAACCGTTGCGGACGTGCTTACGCCGTTAAGAGAAAAAGAACTCACGAAAAATTTGCTCGAAGTTTTGGCTACCGTTGCGTATAAACAGCCTATAACGCGTGTTGAAATCGACCAGATGCGCGGCAATAAGTCAAGTGCGGAATATGCGCTTACGGGGCTTTTGAAAGCAGGTCTTATCGAAGCGGTCGGAAGAAAGGATACCGTCGGCAGACCTTTGCTTTACGGCACTACGGACGAGTTTTTGAAGAAATTTCAGATATCGAGCATCGAAGATTTGCCCGACTACGACGAAGTGCTTGAAAATCTCATGATTCTCAATACGCCGTCTCAGGAAACGCTGTTCCACAACCGTACGATTATGGACGAAGACGAACTCGAGAACGAAACGCTCGTGGGACAAGCGGCGGCAGACAAGCAAGAAGACGAAGAAGAAGAGATTCCCGAATTTCTTGAAGGTGAAAACTTTGAAGTTTTTGACTGAAATGTCGTCAAATATAGAAAAAATCCAAAAATCACTGCGGTTGCGGTGATTTTTTTATGCGTTTGAATTTGAGAATAAATAAGTTTATGCATTTTGAATCGTTGTGTTTAAGTGACTACACGATTGTTGTTTGTCGCGTAATTTAGATAGAACGGTTTTTTGCGAAAATAGAGCTGTTTTTTTGCTTGTAAATATTATTTTGAAAAATGCACAAATTAGCTATATGGCATACGTGATTGCGTTGATAGGCGTTGAGATGGTTATGCTCGCCGTGCTTGCGCCGATAAAAGTCGGTGTTCGGGCGCATTTTTCGCTCGGTGAACGCGGACTGTTCGTTATAATTAGGTTCTTTGGTATAAATGCCGTGAGAATAAGAATTAAAACGGATGAAAATCCGATTGTGACGGTGAACGGAAAGACGCTAAAAACCTTAGATAAAAAACCGAACGCAATGGAAGCGATAAATGCAATGAGAAAGGAAAAAATCGCTTTTGTGACAACGCTGGCGGCTTTATGCGGTGATTTTGATGAAAAAAACAAAGCAATAGCGATTGCGTTGTGCGAAATGTTCGGTATCGAATGTAAATACTTCGCAAATTGCTCTATGGACGGAAAATTCGATTGTGAATTGAAAAGTAAGTTTTCGATAAATCTCGTTCAGGTATTGACGGTGTATATAAAGAGCAAGTGAGAGAAACGTGAGTTTACGGAGTGCGGAATATTAGGAGACAAACGAAATAGGAAGTGCGTTTTTGTATTGAAGTGTTTTTATGAATGATTGCATCGCAAGTTTTTTTTGAGCGTTTGCCATCACGATTTTTAGTATTTACATAGGTGAAGTATGCAAGATTTACAAGAAATAATAAATTTGACCGTTGAAAGTCTGAAGAAATCGTTGTCGAACGAAGACATTGTGGGGAAGCCCATAGTGAACGGAGACGGAACGCTTATATTGCCGGTGAGCAAAATAAGCGTCGGATTCGTAAGTGGGAAAAGCGACGTCGAAAAAGACAAAAACGCAAAATATCCGACGGGTATAAGTGGTGGCGGAATATCCGTAACGCCGATAGGTTTTCTCGTTTGCGGTGCGCAAAAGAAGTTTGTGCGAGTTGACGGTGAAGGCGAAAACAAGTGGCTCGACCTTGCGAGAAGCGTCATCGGCGTTATGAAGAAAGACGACTAAAAAAGGCGGTGAAGTTGTGAAAATCATTAGAAAAACTTTATTGTGCATTGCGATTTTGATAGTTTCCGCATTAGTCGTTTTTGGCGGAATTAGTGGTATATATTTGCTTTCAAGCGATAAAAGTATTCTAAAAATCGTTAAAAACGATAATACAGACTTGGAAAATGATGCAAAACAGACGATATTCGATAAAAATGACGAGTCGTTTGTTCTTCAAAAACAAGGGCGCGGCGCAGTGTGCATCGAGCAAAGTTCCCATCGTGTTTTATACGATGAGAATATGCACGATAAGTGCTACCCTGCAAGCACAACGAAGATATTGACTGCAATCGTCGTTATCGAACGTTTGCCGCTCGATAAAGTCGTAAAAGTTCCTAAGGAAGCAGAAGGCGTAGAAGGCTCGTCGATATATTTGAAAGCAGGGCAAGAAATCACCGTTGGCGATTTGCTTTTGGGGATGATGCTCAGAAGCGGAAACGACGCTGCGGTTGCTCTTGCTATCGAAACGGGTGGAAGCGTTGGAAACTTTGCTGCGCTTATGAATCAAAAGGCGAAAAGCGTCGGAGCGGTTGACTCTCATTTTTCAAATCCGCACGGACTTGACGACAAAACGCATTATACGACCGCCTACGATATGGCTCTTATAACCGCAAACGCTTATGAAAACGCGGACTTTTGCAGGATAGCAAACACAAAACAGGCAAAAATCACCGTTGACGGCGAAGCGAGATATATTGCGAATAAGAACAAATTGCTCAAAACTTACGACGGTGCAAACGGTGTGAAGACGGGTTACACGAAAAGGGACGGCAGATGTTTCGTAGGCGGTGCAAAAAGAGACGGAATGCAGCTTATAAGCGTCGTTTTCAATCACTCTGATATGTGGAACGACACGGTTAGAATGCTTGATTTTGCATTTGATAACTATGCGATGATACCTGTTGAAGAAGCGCTCGTTTCAAACGGTAAAAACTTTGTGAATTGTCCTTTGAATGCTCTTGAAAACTACGATTGGTCGCAAATGCGATACCCTATGAGAAAGGACGGAAGCGAAAAATTGATTATGTTTTGATTTCGTTTTTTCGGTAAATATGCAACGATTTTTTTAGTTTGACGACTTGAAAATGATTTTGAAAAGGCTCTCGCGCCTTTTCTTTTTCGCTTTTTTGTTGTAATTGAGTTGCAAATTTTCATTTTAGCGGTATCGGTTGTGCAATTCGCTTGCGCGTGAGCGAAAATTTATGTATAATTTTTTATAGAAAATTTACGCACGCCACCTTTGCGCGCGTTAGGAGCGAAAATATGCGTATCAACAAATACCTTGCAGAATGCGGAGTATGCTCTCGCAGAAAAGCCGACGAACTTGTCAAAGAAGGCAGAGTCACGGTGAATAAAAAAGTGGTCAGAGAAGTCGGCGTTGACGTTGACGAAAACAGCGACGTCGTTTACGTTGACGGCAAAAAAGTGGTGAGAGTGACTCATTACGACTATCTTTTGTTTTACAAACCGAAGGGATGCGTGACCACTCTCAACGAAGAGAAAGACAACAAGAGCGGCAGAAAGAAGACTGACAAGGAACTTGAAGAAATCGCAAATCGCGCCGAAAAACTTGCGGCAAAGGGCATCGTGGAAGAAAAGAAAGAGCACACGAAACCGAGAAAAATCATCACCGATTTTATCGGTGCGGACTACAAAGACAAGCGACTTTATCCCGTCGGAAGACTGGATTATGACAGCGAAGGCTTGCTTTTGCTCACAAACGACGGAAATTTGACCTACAAACTCACTCATCCGTCCAGCGAAATTCCTAAGACTTACGTCGTGAAAATCGAAGGAACGATTGAAGAAAGCGATCTTGCCGCACTCAGAAAAGGCGTGACGGTCGACGGCGTGAAATACGGAAGAAGCAAAGTCAAAGTCACGGGAATCGAAAAAGTTTCGGGCTCAAAAAAAGCGACGATAGATCCCAAAGACACGCAGGCAAGGGAAGCAATCGACTATGCGGACGACGAGATGCAGAACGTGTTTACTCGTCTCGAAGTGATAATTTTTGAAGGCAAAAACCGCGAAATCAGGAAGATGTTCGATGCAGTCGAAAAGAAAGTCGTGTTCTTAAAGCGCGTTGCCATAGGAGAATTGAGACTCGGCGGACTTGCTCGCGGAGCGTACAGACCGCTCAACGATATGGAAATTGCGTATTTGCAAAGTCTGTGCGACAGAGTGCCGCAATAAATTCGAGCATAATGCGATTCGTCGCAAAAATCGTGAATTTTATCAGGTGAAGAAATGAATATACTTATTGCAAACGACGACGGTTTCAGTGCCGTCGGAATAAAAAAACTTGCGGCAAGACTTGCAAAGGACAATGAAATTTTCGTTGTTGCGCCTATGGGCGAGCGTTCCGGTACGTCGCATTCGGTGAGTTTTTTCAGCGGCATAACGTACAAATACGAAGGTGAGGTTGACGGCATAAAAACGTGGTCGGTGAGCGGATCGCCCGCAGATTGCGTGCTTTTCGGCATAAAATATCTGCTCAAAGACGTGAAAATCGACGCAGTTGTGTCCGGCATAAACACCACGCTCAACGCAGGCAGCGACATTATATTTTCGGGAACGTTCGGCGCGGCGCAGGAAGGCACTTTCCAGCGTGTGCCGTCTATTGCGGTTTCGCTTCGCACGCATCATACGGACGAGTATGAGTTTGCGGCGGATTTCATTGCGAGAAATCTTGAAAAACTCTTGTCGTTCGCAACTGAAAACGTGACGATAAACGTGAATATTCCCGACACGAAACCCGAGAATATAAAAGGCGTCAAAATCGCACCCGTTGCATATCAGCCGTACGACGAAAAGTATTTCTCGCAGGTTGACGGAAACGGCGTTGAAAAATATTACGTTGACGGTCACGCCTATAAGCACGAAGACGAAATCGCCGGCGGAGACTGCTATCAACTCGACCGCGGATACATAACGATAACTCCCGTTCAAATGCTTGCAACGGACAAAGAAGCAATGGCGCGTCTAAAAGACGCGAAGTTTGCCCTATGAGAGTTTGCGTTATCGGTGGCGGCGCGGCGGGAATGATGTCGGCAATCGTTCTTGCAAAAGGCGGAATCGACGTCGTTTTGCTTGAAAAAAACGAGAAACTCGGCAAAAAAATATTCATAACCGGCAAAGGCCGCTGCAACGTGACCAACGATTGCGAGATTCAAGAGATGTTCGACAACGTGGTGCACGGCGAAAAGTTCTTGAAATCCGCAATATACGGCTTTACGCCGCAGGATACGATGGAGTTTTTCGAGAACGCGGGGCTGAAACTCGTCGTCGAGCGTGGTAACAGGGTTTTTCCGTTTTCACAAAAGTCAAGCGACGTGATAAAGACGCTTGAAATCGAGATGAGAAGATGCGGCGTGCAAGTGAAACTGAACACGCAAGTGCTGTCTATAGACAAGACGGACGGCGGATTTGTCGTGAAAACCGACCAAAAAGACGAGATTTGCGACAAAGTCATCGTTGCAACGGGCGGATATAGCTATCAATCCACAGGCTCGACGGGCGACGGATATAAATTCGCGAAAAACTTCGGGCTGAATATTGTTGAGCCGAGGCAGGCGCTCGTGCCGATCATCCTTGCGCAAAACGTATCGTCGTTGCAGGGAATATCCCTTAAAAACGTGACGCTCACGGCGTTTGACGAGAACGGCAAGGAGATATCGAGCGAGTTCGGAGAAATGCTCTTCACGCAAAGGGGAGTGTCAGGACCGATTGCACTTACGACTTCGTCGTATATCAACAGAAAAAGCAAAGTTACGCTTTCTCTCGACCTAAAACCCGCGCTTGACGCCGACACGCTCGATAAGCGTGTATTGCGTGATTTCGACGAGAGAAAAAATCAGGATATAAAGAACGTAACTCGTGCGCTTTTGCCCGAAAGGCTCAACTCGTACGTCATCAAACGCGCAGGTATACAGGAAAGCAAAAAGGTCAATTCAATCACCAAACAAGAGCGTGAAAAACTCGTGTATACGCTCAAAAATCTCACTTTTGACGTTGTCGGACTTGCTCCGTTCACCGAAGCAATCGTTACGGCAGGCGGAGTGGACGTAAAGGTGTTGAAACCCACTTGTGAGTGCAAAACGGTTGACGGATTGTATTTTGTGGGCGAAACTCTCGATATAGACGCGCTCACGGGCGGATTCAATCTGCAACTTGCGTTTGCAACGGGTGTGTGCGCTGCGCGCGATATCGTCAAAAAAATGGCATAAAGCAATCAAAACTTGCTTGAAAATACAAAAACAAGCGGTTAGAATAACGAAAATATTGAATTAATATCAGAATCGATGTTTTGACCGCACGACAAAAGAAAGAAAATTTTCTCGTTTTTCGGAGGGAATATGATAAATATAGCAATCGACGGACCTGCCGGCGCAGGCAAAAGCACAATAGCAAAAGCCGTTGCAAAAGATCTCGGCATCATCTATCTTGACACGGGCGCGATGTACAGAGCTACGGCATATTATGCCATAAGCCAAGGCATTGACGTCAAGGACGAAGAAAAAGTTGCCCAAATGCTCGAAAATCTTCAAATGAACATCGAGTATAAGGACGGCGCGCAACAAATCATCGTCAACGGTGTGAATGCGACTCCGTATCTTCGCGAACATTATATGTCAAAAGCGGCAAGCGATATATCCGCATTGCCGTGCGTGAGATACAAGATGGTGGATTTGCAGCGCGATTTTGCAAAAAAGCACGACGTTGTGCTTGACGGCAGAGATATAGGCACTTTCGTCTTGCCTGACGCGAATTGCAAATTCTTCCTTACCGCAACTCCCGAAGAGAGAGCGAGAAGAAGATTTGACGAACTCAAGGCAAAGGGCGAAGAAGTGGATTTCGACACGCTTTTGCAAGACATAATCAAGCGTGACTACAATGATTCGCACAGAGCCGTCGCTCCGCTCAAACAAGCAGAAGACGCCGACTTTGTGGACACCACGTCCATGAGCATAGACGACGTTGTGGCGCACGTAAAAGAAGTTGTGCATATCAAGACGAAAAAAGACGATTCAACGCATCAGAACATCGAAAAAGAGCATAGCACGATTATTCATAGTTGCGATATGCCGCAAAAGACTCTCGAAAGAATCAAGAAGTATTACAAGCCCGAAAAAAGTTTTGTGATATACAGATTTTTGAGAGTAATTTTGCGCCCGATTCAAATGCTCGTATGGCCAACGAAAGTTGTCGGTGCGGAAAACGCAAAGAAAGTCAAAGGCGCACTTTTCACGTGCAATCACTACTCGAAGATGGATTCAATGATTCCGTATTTCGTGCTTTTCAAAAAAGAAGCGCACGCACTTGCAAAATACGAATTGTTCCAAAATCCGATTGCGGGGTGGTTTTTGCACAAAATGGGTGCGATTCCCGTTCGCCGCGGAGAAGCGGATATAGAATCCGTCAAACAGGTGATGAGAGTGCTCAAATCGGATAAACAGTTGCTCATTTTCCCCGAAGGTACGCGCAACAAAGAAGGCACGCAAGATATGGCAGAGTTTAAGACGGGCACGGCAAGATTTGCAATAAAAACCAAAGTTCCCGTCGTTCCGATGATTTACTATCGTTCGCCAAAGGCGTTCCGCAAAAACTGGTTATACGTCGGAGAGCCGTTCACGCTCGAAGAGTTCTACGGCGCAAAAACGCCCGAAGAAAACCACAAGGCAACCGAACTTATCCGCGAAAAGATGGACGAGACGCGCCGTCTTTGCAACGAATACGTCGAGAACAACACGAGATACGGCAAGAAACTAAAAAAAGCCGCAAAGAAAGATAAATAAACAACCGAAATTCGCGCCGTACAGCAACGGCGCGATATTAAAAATACGCTCTTTCGGAGCAATAGAGAGATAAAATGAAAGTTGTCGTTGCAAAACACGCCGGATTTTGTAAGGGAGTGAAAAGCGCGTTTGACAAAGCGTTGGAACTCGTTGAAAAATACGGAAAAATTTATACGCTCGGAGAACTCGTGCACAACGAACTCGTCACGCAATATCTACAAGATAAGGGCGCGATTTGTGTTGACGTAAAAGACGAATTGCAACTCAAAAAAGGCGACGTCGTTCTCATTCGCGCGCACGGCATAACAAAAGAGTTGCAGGATAGTCTTCAAGAGCGCGGAGTTATTCTTTTCGACGCGACATGTCCCGTCGTCAAGCGCAATCAGAAAATTGCGGACGAAAGACGAATCGCAGGCGACGATATAATCATCGTGGGCGATAAAAATCACGACGAAGTCATAGGCGTTGCGTCGTATGCGGGGGACAAAGTCAGAGTGGTCAGAGACGATGAAGACCTGAAAATCGGAGACGAAAATACGTCGATTTTGTTTCAAACGACCATTTTGCCAGAAAAATTTGAAAAAATAGAAGAAAATGCAAAGAATTTTGAAAAAAAACACGGTAATTTAGTTGGCATTTTCAATACTATTTGTTATACTACAAAAGTGAAACAGGACGAAGCGCGTGCTCTTGCGGCAAAGGGCGGAGCGGTTTTGGTTTTGGGCAGCCACACGAGCGCAAACACGAGACGTTTGTACGAAGTGGCAAAACAAGTCAATCCCGATACGTATTTTGTCGAGAGCGTGAGCGACGCACTGAATCAAACAAAATTTTTCAAGGATATTCAAAGTGTATCAATTGTCGCAGGAGCGTCAACTCCGCCGTGGTTGATACAGGAGGTAACACAACTTATGAGTGAAACTCAAAAGAACGCTGTGGAAACAGTCGAAACTGAAGTGAAAAACGAGGCAACGCTTCAAGAGCAAACAAACGCTGAAGAAAAAGAACCTACCACTATGGCAGACCTTATGAAATCTGCAAACTCCGTGGGTTACACCAACTACAAAGTCGGCAAACGCATCAAAGGCAAAGTCATCAGCGCAGGCGACAACGGTATTTACGTTGCAATCGGCGGCAAGAAAGACGGTTTTATTGACAAGAGCGAAGCAACTTTGGACGGCAATTACAATCCTGCCGATTTCAAAGAAGGCGACGAAATTCAAGCAACAATCTTGGCTGTCAACAAAGAGTACGTCTCCCTTTCCAAGAAAGACGTTGACGCAATCCGTCAAGAAGAAGCAGAAGCAGAAAAGGCTCTTGCTCAAGGCGAATTCTCTTTGACTATGACGGAAGTCGTCAAGGGCGGTCTCCGCGGCAGACTCGGTCAATACACAATCTTCGTGCCCGCAAGCCAAATCAGAATGGGCTACGTCAGCAATCTCGAAGATTACAAAGGCAAAACTCTCCGCTTGACACTTATGCCCCCGAAGGAAAAAGAAGCAACAACCGTTGAAGGCGAAGAAGCGGCCCAAAACGAAGATAAACCCCAAAAGAAATCAAGATATCTCTTTGCGTCTCAACGCATCATTCTCGAAAGAGAAAAGAAAGAAAAAGAAGATTTGTTCTGGAACAACATCCATGTTCACGACATCGTCACCGGCAAAGTGAAGAGATTCACGCAATTCGGCGCATTCGTAAACGTTCGCGGATTTGATTGCCTTGCGCACATCTCCGAACTTTCCTGGAACAAGATCACCGATCCCAGCACCGTTCTCACCATCGGTGAAAGCTATGACTTCGTAGTTCTCAAAATGGATAGAGAAACCGGCAAAATCTCTCTCGGTTACAAGCAACTCCAAAAGAAACCTTATGAAGTCGCTGCAGAGAAGTTCCCCGTCGGCACGGTCATCAAGGGCAAAGTCGAAAGAATCTTCCCGTACGGTGCATTCGTCTCCATCGACGACGGCGTTGACGGACTCGTTCACGTATCTCAAATTTCTCACAACTGGATCAAGGATGCAAACGAAGCATTGACCGTCGGTCAAGAAGTCGAAGCGAAGATCATCGGTTTCGATGACAACCGCATCACTCTTTCCATCAAGGAATTGCTTCCTGCACCCGAAGAAACTCAAGCAACCGAAGCAAACGAAGAAGCAACCGATGAAGAAAAGGCTGCAAAGAGATCTTCCAGAGTCAAGAAGTTTGAACAAAAAGTTGCAGACGGCGAAAACAAACGCGAACGCCGCGGTGCGAAGAAGGAAGCGTCCAACGAACCCAAAGAATGGGTCTCCGGTTCTTCCAGCGCAACTCTCGGTGATTTGTTCAAGAATCTCAATCTCAATCTTGCAGACGAAGCGGAAGAACCCGCAAAGAAAACCACTCGCAAGAAGAAAGTTGAAGAACCTGCTGAATAATCCTTACTTTATAAACAAAAACCACCGAGCAATCGGTGGTTTTTTGTTGGTTTGGTTGTTATTGTTTCGTTGCGCTTATTAACGCTAGTTGTTGAGGTTTATATTATTATTGCGTTGCAACTGCTTTGTTACAGCTTGTCGCTTGCATTTTAGAGTTTGATGATTTTGTCTTGACTAACAATATATATTATAGAATTCTAAATTTGTAGCAGTATTTAATTTATCATACCTATAAGAATACGTCGATATAAGGGGGGGGATGAAAAAATAATTTCTTTTTGGCAAAACGGTTTTATCACTCGCTGACGGATTCGGCGGGGGAGTCTCCTTGCACATATTCGTCTTTTCCGTATTTTTTTGAGAACTCTTTGTTGACAATGGTTTTTACAATCTCGTATATCCCGCACACGGTTGCGATTGCAAACACTGTCCAGTTTACCCATGTTTGTGAAAAGATAAATTCCACGCAAGTTAGCACAAATTTGATCATTGTAAGGGTGAAGATTGCTACGTTCAATCCGCGTTTTAGCACAAAAAGATTGACGAGCCACAGCAAAATTATTGCGATTGTCAATATGCCGATAAAGATTGGCGCAACGTTGCCGTAGCCGTAGGGCATTGCGCTGAAATAAGAAAAATACTCCGTTTTAGATGCAAAAATAGTTGAATTCTCATCAATCGGCCATTTAAATTTCATTTCAATGCCGTTTGGCAGGCACTCCAACACCAAAAGTATGATTTCAAGAATTCCGACGGGGATAAGGAACAAGAGAGGTTTTTTGTTGAATTTTTTCATATTCGCTTCTCCTTTTTTTATCTCGCACGTAACGGTATTTTTTCTTTATATAAATTTAATTTTGATTTTAGATATAGATTTTTCCGTAATCTAACGCACTTAATTCAAATTCCGTCGGGAATCGGCGGTATACTTGCCGGTATCGATTTTTGAAGTTTCTTTATTGCGGTTCTGGCAAGATAATCGCATCTGTTGTTAAGTTCGTTGTCGGCATGACCTTTGACTTTCACGTAGGACACTTCGTGGATTTGCATAAGGGAGAGAAGTTCCTTCCACAAATCGACGTTTTTCACTTCGTCTTTGCTTGCCGTGCGCCAACTTTTCATAACCCAGCCGTTTATCCAACCTTTGAGAAACGGCTCGACGGAATATGCGCTGTCGCTGTACACTGTGACGATGCACGGCTCTTTGAGCATTTTCAGTCCTTGTATGATGGCGGTGAGTTCCATACGGTTGTTCGTCGTAGACGATTCAGCACCGCTTTCTTCTTTTTTATGTCCTTTGTAGAGCATAACAACGCCCCAGCCGCCGATACCGGGATTGCCCGAGCATGCTCCGTCAGTGTATATGTCAACTTTCTTTTTCATGATTTCATTGTACACAAAAAAGCCACGATTTGCAATACAAATGTGAGATTGAAAAAAAAGAATTAATCGGAATTAATAATAAACAATGAATATATATGGCACGGGCGCAGAAAAAGTTTTGCGTTTCGTTTCCACGAGATCCTTCGATACTCTCATGATGACAAAGTTTTTGGGTTGCGCCCGAAACGAAAGCCTATTCGAAGTGTTCTTATAAACGGACTATGCTTATTCGAAGTTAGCGTTCGCAAGGCGAACGCCGAGATAAGCGCCGAGCAAGACGGTTGTACGAGAATGCGTGGCATTGTGTTGCGCAAGCCGCCACGCAGGCGAAGTGGCATAATAAGGGAACGATACTTATCTATGCGAGTGCCGACTTCCCCTCTTCGAGCGATGTGTGGCTAAAAAGAGAAAGCACTATGTTCGAGAAGTAGGGCGCGACGCGTAAAACAAGTCGTCCAGTAGACGAATTGTAGCCAAAGCGAACAAGGCGAATTGCTTTGCAAACGCCGCAGTCGGACAAAGCCCGAAGGGAAGGGGTAACGTTGTATTAAAGTTTAAAGTGTGCACTGTTTAGAAGCAGAAAAAGAAAAACTGCAAAAAAAAAGCACCTAAAATGTGCTTTTTCTTGGCAGGGGAGACGCGACTCGAACACGCAACCGACGGTTTTGGAGACCGTTGCTCTACCATTGAGCCACTCCCCTAAGTATTGAATGCTTGTCTATTATACCAACTCCATTTGAAATAGTCAACGATTTGACGATATTATTCGCAAGCAAAGAAAAGCTAATTGTTGACTATTGGATGTGAATAATCACGGCAAAAACAAAAGAGACGCGTCGGCGTCTCTTTTGGATTTTTCAAATCGAGTCGTTATTATTTTGCGGGGACGAAGCCTGCGACAACTGCGAACGTCATCAAAGAGCAGCAGATGAGCATGCAAACGATTTGGATGGGTTTGCTGTTCTTGATGTAGTTGACTGCTTTGTCAAACTTCTCGAAGTAGAAGTTTTGTTCAAACCAGTTCTTGCCGCCGATTTGCATGATTCCACCGAAGGTGAGGGTGCTTGCTCTGAACAAGAGCCAGAGACCCGGGTCGGGAGCCATGCCGAATCTGCCCATACCGACGAGCGGACCGACGAAGACGCCGAGGATCGGGGCGAGCAAGAAACCGACGTGCATAAGTGCAACGGAAGAGGAGAATTCACCGGTGACGAAGAGCCAGTTCCAGATGGTGTAAGCAATCATGGTTGCGATGGTGATGCCAAGACCGACGGATGTCGTGCTTGTGACAGTGCCGCGGAATTGGTTGACTTGTTCCAAAATGTAGCTTGAATTGAACTCGATGGTCTTGCCGAGGTTGGAGAAACCGTCGATGTAGTAGATCGGAGAGTTTGCAGTTGCAGTAGTGCCCCAAGTTGAGCCGATGAAGAGTGCCGCTGCGCCGATTGCAATGAAGAGACCGGAAACACCGTTGAAGTATTGCTTGTTCTTGAAGAAGTCGGTCATGGTTGCTTCCAAAACGTTGATGATGTAAAGTCCCAAGACGACGACCACGAAGATTTGACCGGGGAGAAGTCCGAAACATGCAAACAAAACGATCGTTCTGCCAACTAGCAATGTTGTGAGTTTCAACGTCTCGAAGAAGACGGGTTTCATTGCAATCAACACGATAATGCCAAGAACGATGTTGAAGGGGATGTTTGCGTAGGCTTGGAATTTTGACGTCAAGACGGAAACTCCAAGAATCGTGACCGTAAACATGAACCATTTGAGAATGGTGTCGAGACCCGGAGTGACTTTGTAGTTCATCGCTTCAGGGCCGGGTGCGAACATTTTTTTGAGTCTTTCGACTCGGGATGCTTTCTTTTCGCTGTCCATAATTTACTCCTGTTTTTTCTTTGTCGATTTTTCAATCGATAAAATTTTATAATAAAATGATACATATTCCACTTATATTTGTAAATAGCAGTCACGGGACATAATGCGTACAAAGTTTCATAATGGGACAAATAAGGCAAAAAGTACCATATTTATTGATAAAACTTTACCAATATGGTATTATCATGAAAAGGATAAATTTGCAAACGTAGCGACTATTGCTTGTTTGCCGCGGTGAAGAAATGTCGAAGGATATAACCAAACAGCACATAACCGATAGTTTCAACATCTTGTCAAGGAAATATCAACTTGACAAGATCACGGTCAATATGATCGTTGAGATGGCAGGAATATCCAAATCCACTTTCTATCGTCACTTTTTCGATAAGTACGACGTGATGAATTACAACTACAAGAGAGTGCTTGACGACATATTCACGCGCAACGCCTGCAAGAGTTGGAACGAATTGTTTTTGAGCATTCTTGCATTTCTTGAAAAGGATATAAACAGAGTTAAGCACGCTTTCTTGTATCTTGGCGAAAACTCGTATGAGCAGTACGTTTTTGAGTATTCTTTCAACCGCATGAATGAAAAGTGCATAGAAAAGCGTGGATGTTGTCTTAGCCAGGAAGAGATATATACGGCAAAACTGATCATCTACGGCTGCGTGTACGCCGTCAAAGATTGGTTGTTCAGCGATAAGCGAATATCGAGGCAAGAGCTTGCTCTTCAAATCGACAACGCAATCCCCGACAAATACAAAGCCTTGCTTTGAGAATAACCCCCATGCGTGCGAACATAATTATATGCGCAATGCGTGCATATGCATACGAGCGGTTAGTATGCCCCGAGAGAGTGTATCTCGGCAACAAATCGGTATCAACAAAAAATAAAAACAATTCAAAAGAGGTAATTTTATGGCTATGAGAAAAAGCATTCTTCATCTGGTCAAAGTTATGGGCGGCATTGCCGGTATGATGACCAAGATCACTGAAGAATCCCCTGAGTACTACGCGCTCAATTGCTTGACTGACGAAGAGGCAGACGTTGCCGCAAGTCTTGGTCTTAGAAAACCGAGAACTCTCGAATACGTCGCAAACAAGTGCGGAAAATCGCTTGACGATACCAAGAAGATTCTTGACAGACTGGGAGATCTCGGCGTGTTGAAGATTTACACCGAGAACGGTCAAACTCTGTATTTCATGCAGATTTTCGCCCCCGGAACGTTGGAAATGATGGTCGGTTGCACCGAAAACGTCAAAGCGCACCCCGAAATCGCAAAAGCGTTTGAGGCTTACACACGCGGACTTATGGAATCTATGGGCACGATGTTGCCCTACGGCGCAAGCATGATGAGAGTTATCCCCATCGAATCCGCAATCGCAAGCGATACGCAGGCCGTTCCTTATGAGAAAATCTCATATTATCTCGACAAATACGACACGTTCTCCGTGTCTCCGTGCTCCTGCCGCCGTTCAAGAAGATTGATTGGCGAAGGTTGCGGACACCTTGAAGACGATATGTGCGTCCAAATGGGTTCGGGCGCGGAATACTTCATTAAGACCGGAAAAGCAAGACAAATCACCAGAGAAGAGGCGGAAGCCATCTTCAAGAAAGCGGAAGAGAACGGTCTTATGCACCAAATGCCCAACCTCGAAGGTCCGGGCGAATCCGCCGCAATCTGCAACTGCTGCGCATGCTCGTGCTTTGCAATTCGTATCTCCACAATGTTCAAATGCCCGGACGCCGAAAGAAGCAACTACCACGCGGAAATCAATCAAGAAAACTGCGTCGCTTGCGGTCAATGCGTCGAAAACTGCCCGACCAACGCTGTCAAACTCGGTCAAAAGCTCTGCACCAAGACGCCTATCGAGACCAAGAAATACGACACCGTTCGCAACACCGTTTGGGGCAAGGACAAATGGAATGTGGACTACCGTGAAAACAGACAAGACACTCTTGAAACCGGCACTGCGCCGTGCAAGACCGCATGTCCTGCTCACATCGCCGTTCAAGGCTACATCAGACTTGCGTCTTTGGGAAGATACAAAGATGCTTTGGAATTGATCAAGAAGGAAAACCCGTTCCCGGCAATCTGCGGCCGTATCTGCCCGCACAAGTGCGAAGACGCTTGCACGCGCGGTCAAATCGACAAGGGCGTTGCAATCGACGAAATCAAGAAATTCATCGCCGACAAGGACAAGAACAGCAGTGAAAGATTTATCCCCACCAAGAAACACGACTATTCTATGAAGAATATCGCTGTCATCGGCTCAGGCCCTGCGGGACTTTCTTGCGCATACTATCTTGCAGTTGACGGATATAGCGTCACGGTCTTTGAAAAAGAAAACAAACTCGGCGGCATGATGACGCTCGGTATCCCTGCGTTCAGACTTGAAAAGGACGTTGTGGAAGCGGAAATCGACATTTTGCGCGAGCTTGGCGTCAAATTTGTCACCGGCGTCGAAGTCGGCAAAGACAAGACCATCGACGAGTTGAAGAAAGAAGGCTTTGACGGATTCTATCTTGCAATCGGCGCAAGCGCAGGCAGAAAGCTCGGCATCGAAGGCGAAGACGCAAAAGGCGTTATCCTCGGCGTTGACTTCCTCAAAGACGTTGCTCTCGAAAAAGGCGAAAAGCTCCACGGCAACGTGGTTGTCATCGGTGGCGGCAACGTCGCAATCGACGTGGCAAGAACCGCTGTCAGAACAGGCGCGGCAACCGTCAATATGTATTCGCTCGAACAAAGAGCGGAAATGCCTGCTCTCGATGAAGAAATCGAAGAGGCAGAAAGCGAAAATATCGTCATCAACAACGGTTTCGGACCAAAACGCATCGTTGTGGAAGACGGCAAAGTTGTCGGTGTCGAATTCAAGAAATGCGTCTCCGTGTTCAACGAAGAAGGCAAATTCGCACCCAAATACGATGAAAACGACACAATCGTCGTTCCTGCCGACTACGTTCTCGTCTCAATCGGTCAAAGAATCGAGTGGGGCAACTTGCTTGACGGCACCAACGTAAAACTCAACAGAAACAACACCGTTGCGGTTGACGAATTCTTTGTCACGGGCGACAAGAACATCGTTGCAGGCGGCGACTGCGTGACAGGACCGAAGTTTGCAATCAACGCCATCGCAGGCGGCAAGGAAGGTGCGATTTCGTTGCATAGAGCAGTGTGGCCGGGACAAACTCAAAAGTACGGCAGAGACAGAAGAGTCTATGTCGAACTCGACAAGAGCAATCTAGAACTCGGTGGCTATGACACAGTCAAACGTCAACGTCCTTTGCACATCAAAGAAAACGACGGCACGTTCAAAGATACAAGAGCAACGTTCACCGAAGAGCAAATGAAAGCGGAAACCGTTCGTTGTCTCGGTTGCGGCGCGGCAAAAGTGGACACCTACATGTGCGTCGGTTGCGGTCAATGCACCACCAAGTGTAAGTTTGACGCGATCAAGCTCGTCAGAAACGACAAGACCGTTGTGGCAAAAGTGTATGAAAAATTGCCGCTCGAAATGGCAAAACACGCAATTAAGCGCGTTGGCAGAATCATCACCAAGCCGCTTTCCAACGATAAGGACTGACTTATGCACGAACTCGGTATAGTTTTTGAAGTCGTAAAAGTGGTGGAACAAGTGGCGGTGGAGCAAAATCTCCCCGCCGTTGACACCATAGTTTTGCAGGTCGGTGAATTGTGCGGCGTTATCCCCGTTTACCTTGACGAATGTTGGCCTGCTGCTATCGACAAAAAGCCTTATTTCAAAAACACGAAGTTGAAACTCGACGTCGTGCCGGGTATGGCAAAATGTCGCAACTGCGGCGAAGTGTTCAACGTCATCGCATATGAAGGATATTGCCCCAAATGCAACTCTTTCGACAAGGATTTGTTGTCGGGCAGAGAGTTTTTGATCAAAGAAATTCTTGTCCCCGAAGACGAAATCGTTGAAGAAGAATCCGCCCAATCCGTAACAACGGACAGCACGGACTCCACTCAAAGCAAAGGTGAATAATCACTCGTCATATCAACACAAAAAGAACGGCATCCGCCGTTCTTTTTTATATAATCAATGCGGTTAGAAGAGTAAAAATCTAGCATATAAAAGGACACCACACAAACTGTGCGGTGTCCGTAAACATGCGCTGATTTTTGCTCAGGCGGTATGATATTTCCTCGTCCTATACAGCAACCAGTAGATGAGTGAACTGAGCGGCAGGTTGGTCAGAAGCACCATCGGAAGCACAATCGATTCGAGAATAAGGTCAATATCGTTGACGTTTGCGCCGAGTCCGAAGAAACCGATGAGTATACACACGACGGTGAGTTCTATGAACAACATTCCGCGGTTGAGCAATGACAACTTAAAGTTGAAATTTGCTCTCTTTCTTCGCGTCGGATTTGTGAGATACACGACGGTGGGAACAAGGCAAAGTGCGCTGCCGACCAACAGAATGGGCAGGAAGTACTCATAACTTATTTTTGTGCCGAGCGATGCCCACATAATTGCGACTTCTGCAACGAAAAACGCAAGAATGATAAGGAACGTGTCACGGTTGATGCGATTGGACTGTATGAAGTTGAAAGTGTAGTATTCGCTTGTATTTCCGCGGTCGTATGGGCGGATTTTGAAGCCTTTGGCATACAATCTCGTCTTTATGTCGCTGTCCGAAAAATCGACTTGTTGCGGTTTGACTTCTTCTTGTTCTTTTTGATTGTTATCGGAAAGAGATACGAAGAATTCGCGATAATTTACGTCGTCTTTTTCGTATTTAAAGCCGCCTTCTTGACGATTTACCACCGCCGAAGTGACAAACTGACCTTTGTCGGCAGGAGCAGAGTAGTTTTGATTTGCGCCTTCTATCTCGGCAGGCATATACTCGCGCGCCGCGTATGTATTTTGATTTTGAACAGGTTGCGCTGTCTGAACGGGCTGTACTTGCTCAACGTTTTGCGGAGCGGCGGGGGCGTATTCTTCACGCACAGGCTCATGCTCGGGCTCATCTTGCTTGTTTTGAGCGTCGATTTGAGCCTCGCGTTCGTCAAGTTGCTTGAATATGTCTTTTAGCGTCGATTGCGAATGTGATTGTTCGACGGGGTGTGAAGAGTATGCGTTAACGTACGTATGTTCGATAGGTTCGGCGTTTTCTGGAGCGTAGTAGACTTGCGTTTCGCCGCTATTACGGTTGTATTCGCTCTCGGCATCGAGTTTTGCAAACATCTCTTCGATGGTCATAGCGGGTTTTGCCTGCATCTGACGTTTCTTTTCCGCTTCTTCTGCACGAAGACGTTCTTCTTCGGCAAGGCGTTCGCGTTCACGTTCGTCGGCAATACGTTTTTCTTCTTCGGCGCGGAGTTTCTCTTCTTCCATTTGGCGAAGCATACTCTTGACGAATTGTCTGTCTTCTTCGCTCTTTCTCAACTGTTCTTCGGTCTGACGTAGACGTTCGTCCTTTTTCAACGCTTCTTCTTCGCTTTGGCGGAGTTTTTCGGCGTTGCGAGCGGCGTCTTCTTCGGATTGTTTCAAAAGTTCGTTCTTTCTGCGGATGTCGTCTTCCGATTGCCTTAATTGCTCTTCATGCTGTTTTAGTTGCTCGTCTTTAAGGCGTGAGTTCTCGTCTTCCTGTTCGGCCTGAAGTCTCAGTTGTTCGGCATCTTGCGCGCTCACTTCGTTGCCGTAGCGGTCAAAGAACACTTTTTTCTCGACGATTTTGTCTTTGTACACGACTTTGGGTTTTTCTTCCGCGCTCTTCGAGTAGGGGCGAAGTTCGCTTGCGTCAAAGGGTATGGGGTTGGTGAAGTCGTACTCGTCGTTTGAAACGAGCTTGTCGAGAATGGTGCGCGAGTATTCGTATTCGCCTTTTTCTTTTTTCAGGAAAGCGCGACCTTCTTTTGTGAGAGAATAGTATCTGCGCTTGCCGCCACCCGTGTCGTCAGGGTCTCCGTCGTACGACGAAACCAGCCCTTGCTTTTCCAACCTTTTGAGTTGATTGTAAAGAGTGGCTTGTTTCAAAACGTAGTGAGAATTGCTCTTGTCTTCAATCTCTTTGAGAATTTCGTAACCGTATTTGTCGGTGTCCCACAAGCATCCGAGAATGATTGTGGTGACGTTGCCGCGAATAAGGTCACTGTTGACGGAAGATATATCCATAAATCGTCTCCGCAAATTGATATAATCAATTTTAGCAAACTATTATAAAATAGTCAATATTAGATAATAGTTTATATGCAAATTCTTGCAATAATTTGCCGCATTTTTTCGATTTGGCGGATTTGGCAAGATTGCGGTTTGCTCATTCTTGGTCGCTCGGAGTCCTACCGGGACGAAGTTTAACGACTTGCGCCGCGAGTTTTCTGTGGTCTTCTTCGATTGCGGCGTAGTGCTTTTTGGTGGTGTTTACGTCTCTGTGTCCCAAAACGTCCGCAACGAGATATATATCGCCCGTCGCTCTGTAAAGATTCGTGCCGAACGTGCTGCGAAGTTTGTGCGGAGAAATCTTTTTGAGCGGAGCGGCGGTTTGTGCGTATTTTTTGATTATGTTTTCAACCGCACGCACGGAAAGTCTTTTAACCTGCAAGGAAAGGAAAACGGCGTCTTTTTCAACGCCTTTAACTTTTTCGTTGCGCTCGATAACGTTCTTGCGCTCGTGATCGATATAATTTTTCAGAGCACTTGCAACTTCGTCTCCGAAATACAATATAGCTTGATTTCCGCCTTTTCGTGTGATGGTGAAGGCATTCGTTTCAAAATCTATGTCGTTCACGTTGAGTCCCACGCATTCGCTGACACGGATACCCGTTCCAAGCAACAGCGATACGAGCGCAAAATCGCGCGAGCGTGTGTTGCGTTGAAATTTCTTTTGTCGGTCGCTCATTCCTTCGCCTGTTTCGGCAACGTCGAGTATGCGTTCGACTTCTCGTTTTTCAAGACGAATAATATCTTTGTCGTGCTGTTTGGGCATGGTGAGTTTTGCAGAAACGTTGCTCGGTATGCGGTCATGGTTGAAATAGTACTTGAAAAACGTGCGAACGGTGGAAATCTTTCTCGATTTGCCTTTTTCGCCGTTGGTGTGTTCTTTTCCGCCGAACTCGAAATAAGAAAGGTATTCCATATATGCTTCGAGATTGCCGAGCGTGATCTTGTTCAAGTCTTCGCAAACGAATTCGTGCACGTCGGTGTAGTCTTTGAACGTACGTACGTTTTTGAGTAAATAGTCGAAGAAAATGTTCAGGTCGTAGGCATAATTTAGCCTTGACAGTATGCTTGTTTGTGGCTCGATACCCACAAAAAAGTCCTCGCAGAAAGCGGGGAGTTGCTCGCGCATTGCGTAAAGACGTTTAGTCATAATTTTTTCGCGTTCGTTGAAATAGTTTGCCATAGTGAAAAATTTTCCTTTATAAAATATTTTTCAAAAATATTTTAGCAATCTATGCGCAAAATGTCAATGTTTATATGTGTCGAGCTCAACAAAAGATTGATTTTTTTATAATAGTATGATACCATCATCGCATGAGCGATCAAATGAAACTTATCAAGAACAACGATATCAACAGAGCTTGCGCAGTTTTTGCGGAAATGTTTGAAGACTATCCGCTTTATTCCACGCTTTTGGGCACGGAAGGGGACTTGAGAAAGAAGATATACTATCTTTTCAAGGTGGAAGTGTCGCTTGGTAAGAGATACACCTATGCCAACGAAGATTTCACGGCAATATGCTCGATCATTCGCCCCGACGACAAGGGCAAGGAAAGAAGTTTGGCGTCGCTGTTTGTCAATCCGTTTTTTTCCATACCGTTTTTCAAAGCGGTCAGCCGCAAAGAAGCCAAGATCGCTATGGAATACGTTTCGTTTGCCGAGCAAGTGTCCGAGCCATTCTACAATCCCGAGACCGATTGTTATATCAAGAACATCGGTGTTGCGAAAGCGAGCAGGGGACGCGGACTGTTGCACACCATGCTTGACGAGATATGCGAAGATATGCCGATTTGTCTTGAAACGCACGATGAAACCAACGTCGCGATATATCAAAAACTCGGGTTTATATTGCTTGAAACCGTCGATTTTCACGGAGTGAATCACTATTTTATGAAACGCCCGACAAAAACCGAAGACACCGAGATATAATCGCAAGCAATGTTTAAGCGGTCTTAGACCAACGTGGACAGAGAAAGGCACAGGGCAATACAAAAATAAAAATGACAAATTATCCCAGCCGACCGTACAAGAGTGGGTGCAGTATTACAAGATTATCGGAGACGAGCAACACGGAGACTTTGTATACCACACCAAAAACAACGAACGCTGGGTAAGACTTGAACACAAACTAATTGTTGACGACAACGAATATATGTCGCCTACTGTGAAGAAAGTTTACGTCTTTCCTGACAATGATTCTATGAATGACGTGCTAAATATTCTTGCACGGAAAGGAACGATAAAATGACTGAAGAACAAAAAATAGAATTTGAACGTTTTGCGGAAATTGCGGCGGCAAAAGGCTATAATCAAATGGTTTGTCTTGCCGCAGGAAGCATAATGCTTTCAAGCCAAGATTGGAAAAAGACAATCAACGACATAATTGTTCTTGCGGAAAAATGCGAGACTTGTGAAGATTTCGGTCATCAACTTATAGAGCAATTTTAGTTATAAGCGAGTGTAATTCAATGGTTAGAATTTCGGTCTTCCAAACCGACAATGAGAGTTTGATTCTCTCTACTCGCTCCACGGATGATTGACGTAACGGTAGCGTAGCGGTTTGCTATCGGTGATGAACAACACGGTGATTTTGTATACCACACACAAGACGTTGGGCGTGCAGTAAGGCTCGAAAACAAAATCGTTTTAGATAATGGTAATTTTGAAAATCCGCAAGTTTCAAACATAATCGAATTTGCGAATAATGATCTCATGTAAACTTGTGGATTGTAACAGGAGACTTGTTATGACAGAAGAACAAAAAAAAGCATTGCAACCTTTCATACAAAATGCAAAAGCGAAAGATGTACACATAAATATCTATTTGTGGGCTGTGGCATCGATGCTCAATAGCAACGATTGGAAAGCAACATTAGAAGATATTATGGATATGCTTGATAATAGCAAGGACTGCGATGAATTTGCGCTTCGTTTGATTGAAAAATATCCCGGTCAAACTGTTGCGGATACGGAATAATCCAACCAACTTACAACAAATAACAGCGAATTAAAGCACATCACAAACGATTTGTTAAATGACGCAATCGAAGTATTAAAAGGTTAAAGGTATATTTTATGAACGAAGAACAAAAAAAAGCATTTACACAATTTGTCAAAATTGCAAAAAGAAAAAACTTTCATTCAATAGTATGTCTTTCAGCGGCGGCTATTATGGATCAAAGCGGTGATAATTGGCAAGATACAATGAACGCAATCATTCAACTTGCCGAAAAAAGCAAAAATGGCGATGAGTTTCTTGAATGTTTATTGAGTGACTTCAAGCAATATGTTCAAGAGGTGTCGGAGCAAGATTGATAACAGCAAATAACAATCGAATTAAAGCACATCCAAAGCGGTGTGCTTTTTTTATGCCAAAAACACAAAGGGGGCGGTCGCAAATGACCAAAGATAGAAACTTAACGACATAAAAAAGGAAACCTTGCCCATCGATTAAGATGTGTCAAGGCTTCTAGAGTTTCTTGATACAAAAACAAGGTTTCTTTTTCAATATCCACACCCTTAGAACACGGAAAAGCATATCTCCGCTTAGATAGCAAGCAGACAATCTGCGGAATTGTGGC
>ULRA01106046.1_pt1 | contig 91601 bp, 75 predicted proteins | sample 1954981 | NCBI WGS metagenome assembly ULRA01 (sample SAMEA4835669, study PRJEB28245) | human gut metagenome | biome: gut microbiome; material: fecal sample | place: Denmark | collected 2008
AGTTGCACAGTCCGTTTATAAGTACGCTCCGAATAGGCTTTCGTTACGGGCGTGGGTGTCCCACCCAAAATTATTAATTATTAATTATTAATTATAAAATAATGCGCTAAATAGATGAGTGACGCGAAAAAGCCCCTTGAACAGCAACCCTAACGTACTATGCGTACGTGAGTTGTTGGGCAAGGGGCTTTGACAAAGTCAATCGCTATTTAGCGCATTATTTTGTGCCGAAGATACGATCACCCGCATCCCCCAACCCCGGCAAAATGTAGCCGTTCTCGTTGAGTTGGCGGTCAAGCGTGGAGACGTAAACTTCAACGTCGGGATGAGCGGCGTGAACTTTTTCGACTCCTTCGGGTGCGCCGATTATGGCAAGGAATTTGATGTGTTTGCATCCGCGTTTTTTGAGAAGCGTGATTGCGTCGATTGCGCTACCGCCGGTTGCAAGCATCGGATCGACGAGCATAACGACTTTGTCTTCGATGCCTTGCGGAAGTTTGCAATAGTACTCTTGCGGTTCAAGGGTTTCTTCGTTGCGGTACATGCCGATATGTCCGACTTTTGCAGCGGGGAAAAGCGTGAGTATACCGTCCACCATGCCGAGTCCTGCACGGAGAATGGGAACGATTGCAATCGAGTTTTCTTTGACGACGGTTTGTTCGACTGTTTCTAGCGGAGTTTCCACAGTGATTTGTTGAGTGGGAACTTCCTTGAACGCTTCGTACGCCATAAGCGTTGCGATCTCGCTGATGACTTCTCTGAATTGTTTGGTGGAAGTGTTTTTATCTCTGATGATTGCCACTTTGTGACGGATGAGCGGATGATCGAGAATGTGTACGTTTTCGTATTGCGTCATGATTGACTCCTTTTTACTTATTCGTTTATATCGCTTTGTGCTTCGTTTTCTTCCTTGCGGAATTGTTCGAGCACTGCTTCTTCTTTTTCTTCTTGTTCGACTTCTTTGACTTCGTCAACGCCGACGTCGAATTTCGCTTTGGGAGCGACCGCGCCTGCGATAAGGCTTTGCGGCTCTTCTTTCACTTCTTCTTCGTTGCCGTCGCCGCCCTGCTTTTTCTCGATTGCGCTGATGATTGCGTGAACGACTATGCCAAGGATGAGTGCGGTTGCAATGGAAGTGATTGTGATGGTCTTGTCAACAGTACCGTTGTCGGTAAGGTGATACGGGATCTTGATTGCAAGGCCGCCGATACCTGCGATGAGTATCGTGGAGACCGTGAAGAGATTCTTGTTGTCGCCAAGGTCGATGTCCTTGAACATTTTGAGACCGCTGACTGCGATGAAGCCGTAGAGCGTAAGGCACACGCCGCCCATTACGCAAGCGGGAATGGTTTGCAAAAGTGCCATGACAGGGCTGATGAAGGACAAGACGATGCACATGATTGCCGCCGTGAAGATTGTGGACACGGACGCGTTTTTGGTGATTGCCACGCAACCGACCGATTCACCGTAAGTGGTGTTGGGGCAGATACCGAACACAGTACCGGCGATTGAACCGACGCCGTCACCGAGAAGGGTGCGAGAAAGTCCGGGCTCGCCTTCGACAAGGTCTTTGCCGATGATGGAGCTGAGGTTCTTGTGGTCTGCGATGTGTTCTGCAAAGACGACGAGTGCGACGGGTACAAACGCAAGTACGACTTCACCGACGCCTGCCCAAGTGAGCGTTGTGGAGATGCCGCCCGTTGCTGTCTGAACAGCCTGGCTGACGTTGCCGGTGACAAGTTCTTTGATTGCTTCGATGAGAGCGAAGTCGGGATACGTAAGGAATGCTTGCACTTTGTCGCCTGCGCTTGCTGCTGCGTCGCCGAGCGGTGCAAAGTTGTTGACAAGGGGCTGCCAGTTGACTATCTTGAGATATTCAACGTTGAAGCAGTATCCGAAAATCGAGAAGAAGGAAGCCACGATGTAGCCTGCACCGATGCCGATGATGAACGGGATAAGGCGTCCCATCTTGAATTTCTTTTGAGTGGAGCAAATGCAGATTGTGATGAGCGTCACAAGACCGCAGAAGAGCGCGACAAGGTTGTAACCCCTGTTGATGGTCGCTCCGCTTGCCGTGACGATGTCGCCCATTGCGTTGCCTGCAAGCGAAAGTCCGATGATTGCGACGGTCGGTCCGATGATGACCGGGGGCATGAGTTTAGACACCCATTTGCTGCCTGCAAACTTGATGATTATTGCCAAAATCACGTAAACGAGACCTGCAAGGATACCGCCGAGAATGATTCCGCAATATCCGAATGCCAACGCCGTTGAGAGCGAACTCAAAAACGCAAACGAACTCGATATGATGACCGGGCTTTTGAATTTTGTGAAAAGAAGGTATACTATCGTGCCGATACCTGCGCCCAAGATTGCTGCGGGAATCTGCGTGGGAAGACCGATGATTGTCGGCACAGCGATTGTCGCTGCCATGATTGCGAGCACTTGTTGGAAAGCAAACACAATCAATTTGCCGAAAGGCGGTCTGTCGTTGACGTCATAAACGAGTTGATTTTTTGACATTGTCGTTCTCCTGTATATAAATTTTGTTTTGTCTTTGCTCTGCCCAGTGCCTTTTGGCACAAAAAAAAGAAGTCCGTCGGGACTTCTTCATTAGGCAATTATTGTATCAATGGGGCTGATACGGCACTCATCAAAAGAAAACGCAACCCCCGCAACGCCTTGCGCTGCAAAAATGGTTTTCTTGAGTTTGACAATGCTTTGAGTCATATCGTTTGCTCCAAGATTTACATTTGACAGTATGTTAGCACAAAGGACCGATTTGCGCAACCGATTTTCGACAACTTTTTCAAAGTTTTTTTTATCACACGATGCGTGTTGCATTTGTGTATGTTTCACGCAAAAACCACTATATATTGTTTAATTTAGTTTATATTTATTTATAATATTCCTTACTTCCTGCAAGTCAAAATCGGGGACGTATTCTTCCGTCGCACTGTCAAGGTCTTGCGAAAAACCGTTGTGCAACCCCGCCGAAAAAAACGAATCTATCGCTTCGTCGTATTCTCTTGTCGTAAGTCTTCTTGAAAGCGTCGGATGATTTTTTACGTTGTCGGTCGGGAAATACTGTCCCATAAGGCTGACGTAAAGGCTCTTGTCCACGCTTGCGATGTCGCGTAGCGCATCCACGGTGTTTTCGATTTGCCCGGGCAACACGAGATGTCTGACGATGACGCCTTTTTGCATCATTCCGTCATTGTCAAACACGTCATTTGGCTGTTGGCGGCGCATCTCTTCAAGCGCGGCGAGAGCCACTTCCCTATATCCTTTCGCATGCGAATACTCCCACGCCAAATCGTCGTCGCTATACTTAAAATCGGGCAAATACACGTCAACGAGTCCATCCATTTTTTTTAGATTAGCAACCGTTTCGTATCCGCTGCTATTCCACACAATCGGAAGTTTAACTATCGGTTTTGCCTTTTCAAGCGTCGATTGGAGCAAATTCGTATAATTTGACGGCGTGACGAGATTGATGTTGTGCGCACCTATATCTTGAAGATAGAGCATGCAATCAACAAGCTCGCTCTCGCTCACTTCAAGTCCCTTTCCGCCGTGCGAAATCTCATAGTTTTGGCAAAACAAGCACCTTAAATTGCACCCCGAAAAAAAGATAGTTCCGCTACCCCTTTCACCCGACAAACACGGTTCTTCAAAATGATGCAATCCGACTCTTGCTATCTTGTACATCGTTTCACCTTGCAATTTTCAATATGAAACTCGGCAAAATCTCGTCTTGCCGAGCGTCAATCATTCTATCACGTTTGCATGCCTTATGCAAACCCTACTACGCTTTGATTGGAAGATTTTGTTTGCATTTACAGCGATATGCATTCGCCTTGCACAAATTTTGCGACCACACCGCCGCAAACATCGCCCGAAAGATAGGCAAATCTCTCAAGCCTTTGAAGCAAATCGAGCGGTTGCGGATGCAAAAGCGCAGAATCGTCAAGCACTACCGCATCGAACTCGTATCCGTTTTCAAAACTTCCGACCTTCCCGAAAAATTCACCGCCGCCTTTGGTGGCAAGATAAAACGCGTTTGCAAAAGTGAGCGGTTTCACGTTTTTGTCGTACAGTCTCCATCTGAGTTTTGACGCCTGAATAGCATCCACCATTGCTCTGAATATCGACTCCGTTTGTCCGCCCGCAACGTCACTTCCCAACCCGACTTTCAAACCTTTTTCGAGATATTCGCTTATCGGCGCAACTCCCGAGCAAAGATTGTCGTTGGACGCAGGGCAATGCGCGACGAACACGCCGTTTTCTTTTATAAGCGCAATTTCTTTTTCACCGGAATGTACACAGTGCGCCATAATCGTCGGCACTCTCTTTCCAACTTTCGACTTTCCGAAAAGACCGAATTTGTCATAGCCCTGTCCGTAGAAATCGACGTCCCTGTTTTCTAGCACCCACTCGATTTCTCCGTAGTTTTCCGAAAGGTGCGACTGAACGGGCAAGTCGAACTCTTCTTGCAATTTTTCAAGTCCTTTCAACGTTTCGTCCGAACAGCAAGGGATAAATCTCGGCGTGAGAATATACCCCGTGCGCTTGAAAGTTTTTGATTTCTCGATGAGATTTCTCGTTTCGGTTACAGACTGCTCTGCACTTTCGTCAACGAGATTTTCGGGTGCGCCTTCATCCATATTGACCTTGCCGACTTTTGTTACGAGCCCCGTATCTTCGAGTGCGGACATAAGCGAAAACGTTGCGTCTTCGTGCTTTGTAGCAAACACGCACGCTCTCGTCGTGGCACTCTTTTTAAGCGCATTGGCAAAGATTGCGTATGCCTTGTTTGCATATTCTTCGCACGCAAACTTGCTCTCTTCTGGGAACGCGTTGACGGCGAGCCAGTCCATAAGTTCAAGGTCCATACCAAGTCCGCGGAAAGCATATTGCGACGCATGAATGTGCAAATCGCAAAGTCCGGGGATTATGAGTTTGTCCCCTAAATCGACGATTTCAAAGTGTTCAAACTCGCTCGGCACAACGTCGAAAACGCCCTTGCAAACGCCGCCGCTACACACGACGTAAGCGTTTTCAAAGGACGCTATTTCGTCCTTGGATTTTGAATACAGGACGTTGCCTTTCAAAACAAAATTTTTCATATAATTTACATTACACGGGTTTTATCAATGCTAAACGCACGGATAAAACCCGCATTGTTTCAATTTATCCGCAAATCGAACGCTCGCACAAACGAGCCGCCACATGCGGATTTGCTTGCCCGACTATCTTACAAAACGCCTATCAGACGTCGAAACAACTTCCGCCGATAAACTCGTGAATGAGCGAGTTGCAAGGTATTATGCTCTCGTCTTCGATCGGCTTGAAGTATTTCAGATACTTGATAAGTCTGTTTGCCACAAGGAATTGCGGATCGGTGTATTTGATTTCCATAAGCGCAGGCAACGCCTGATTTCTCAACACGCACAACTCATACGGGAGCGCGGAGTTGAACACGAAGTTTGCGCCTTCTTGGTTTGGATATATCCACTTGAATTCACCGCTACGCACGGATTGCCACATATCAATCGTGTTTGCCGCAGGATAGTTGCGGAATTTCATATCACGCACGATACGGCGGATAAGTCTCAAATCCGTCGTGTTGAGCGGAGAGTGGTCGTCGATGTTGACGGGCAACTGCGGCGCGATGTAGATTTTGTATTTTTGATGCTTCGGAATGGACGCCGTGAGTTTTTCGTTGAGAGCGTGTATGCCTTCTATGATGATGGGACTGTTCTCGTCCACTTTTATCGTTCTTCCCACTTCTCTTTTGCCTATCATGAAGTTGAATTTCGGCAAAGTGACTTCTTCGCCGTTGATAAGGTCGAAAAGGTCTTTGTTGAACTGCTCTATATCAAGGCAATTTATATGTTCAAGGTCGACTTCGTCCGCCGATTTGCCCTGAATTTCGCAAATTTTGGCGCGTTCGAGATAATAGTCGTCCATAGAAATCATCACGGGATTTATGCCGCGTGACAACAGTTCTATGCGCACGCGATTGCAGAACGTAGTCTTTCCGCTAGAAGACGGACCTGCAATGCAGATAAGTCTGATATTCTCTATATCGCGCGCAATCTCTTCTCCGAGTTCTGCAAGCATACGATTGTGTTTTGCTTCGCACATCTGCACGAAATCGAGTTCTTTGCCGTCTTCCACTCTCTTGTTGATTTCGGCAACCGTCTGCGTCTTGGTCTTTTTAGCCCAAAGATACGCACGTTGCAAAGTCCTGCCATACATGCTTTCTTCCACGAATTCGGGAATTTGCGCGCCAAGTTCGTATCTCGGGTACTGAATGATGATGCCCGGACTGTACGGGCGGATGCAATAACTGAAAATGCAGCCCGTGGACGGCACCATATACGAGTGCAAATAGTCGTAATAGTCGCCGCATTTGTATATATGCACAAGGCTTTCGGGGCGATATTTGAGCATCGCCAGTTTGTCGTCAAAGCCCATATCCGCATAGATCTCTCGTGCTTCGTCCGTTGTGACGGTGATACGCTCGATTGAAAGATTTTGCTTGATGATTCTGTCCACTTCGTCCTTGATTGCGTCCGTCTCGCGCGACATATTGAACCCGGGCGTAAGCACTTGACAAAACACCGATCGCGACGCGTTGTATGAAAAGCGTATTTTTACGTCGGGATAGAGATTGTGGAAAGCCATCGCAAAAACGTAGCGAAGACTCGCTTCGTACGCCTTGCCTGCTTCGATATTTTCAAGTCCGAGAAACTCTATTGTCTTGCCGTTGTCCTTCTCGGACAGCTTGCGATTGAGCTCCTTCACCTGCGTGCCGAGCTTGCACACCATATAATTGCATTTTTCGTCATCTGCAAGCAAATCTATAACTCGCGTTCCTTCCTTCACTTCGACGAGTTCGCCGTTTATTTTCAACTGTAACATGTTACCCCCTTTTGCAACCTGCGTTGCCGATAAAATTTTGATTTTTACTTTATTGTATTCTTCTTTTAGTGAATTTCAACTTTCTTTTGTCAATTCGTCTTTGTGACGTTTGATTTTCTCGACGATTTCAACGTCTGCAGGACAAAACTCGTAACCGTCTATATCATCAACGTCAATCCATCTCAAATCGTTGTGTTCGAGCCTCTTGACCGCCGAGCCTGCTTCCAGCGTCGAGCGGTATATCCAAAGCGAAATTTCAACGTCCGCGTATTTGTGCGTCACTTGCGTGAACAACTCGCCCACTTCGACGTCAGCGGCCAACTCTTCCTTGCACTCTCTTTTTAGAGCCTGTTCTCTAGTCTCTCCGTTTTCGACCTTTCCGCCCACAAACTCCCACAAAAGCGCGCGAGCCTTGTTCTTCGGCCTTTGACATACGAGCAACTTTCCGTCTTTGAAGATGAGCGCACCGACGACGTCCATCATAACAATCAACTCCTTTGAATGCAATCGATTGTGTCGCGGCATATCTTGCGGCTGCCAAGTGGCAAAATCTCGCGCTATCAAAGCGCATATCCGCAACAATCCGCTCAAACCGCCTTTTACATTCCTCTAAATTATATCATACACAACTTTCAATTTCAATAGTGAGATTGCAAGGCGCATTTTACGCTTTTTGTCAGACCTTTTTTCACACCGCACTATATCCCTACATCGCTTGCAAAATTCCGCCGTTTTTCGCCAGAAAACCGCATTTTATGAAAAATCGAGCCGATTTTGGCTCGATTTTTAATTTCGCATATAGGTTTTTGGATAGTTTTGCCGCTTTTTATCTTATAGCGCAATCGTCGGCACACTTTTAGGCGTAAATGCTACCACACGCTGCCTTGCGCAAGCAAAAGCCGCAAGAGTGATGCTCCTATCGGCGCATAAAACCGCAAAAACGCTTGAATTATTTGTTTTCTTCTTCGTACGCTTTGCGCACTGCGATTGCAAGCTGTCCGGTGCAGGACGTGTTCTTCGATCCGCACTTCACGTCTTTGAGCTTGCTCTCGACCTCGTCAACCGTCATGCCGTCCACCAAAATGGGTATCGCAGTGAGATTGCCCGGGCATCCGCCGGAAAATTTCACGTTCGTGATGACGTTGCCGTCAATGTCGAATTCTATCTGTCTTGCGCAAGTGCCTTGAGTTTTATATACGTAATGCATGATTATTTCTCCTTTTGAGCATATCTATATTATATCAATTTTCCGCAAAAATCAACGGCTTTTATGCTTTCATACACCTTTTTCAAAAGAAAGTAACCTTTTACGGAAAAATATACAAATAAAAAGTCCCAGTCAAACCACTTGGGGTTCAACTGGGTCCATCCTGGTGCGCAGAAAGCAACCGCAGTTGAACACATCAATCAAAACAGTTTTTGCTAATTATTTTCGCAAGAACAGTTATCGCTTCTTCATATGATATATCGTCATATAATATGCTAATGAATTAATCCATACTAATATGAAAAAAGTAAACAATATGAGGCGAAGCGCACTCGTTTTTATTTGAATGCAAACACTATTGTTTCCAACAACTTCTTCATACGCGACCAATCTTCGAGGACAAAAGTTTTCTCTCCTTTTTCTATTTTTTTACGTAAATCGTGAAACATTTTTTTGAGGTTATCCTTTTGTGATATTACACCTTGATAAAGAGCTTCTGTTTCTCCGTTTTCTTTTCTCACTATTTTTCTTGATTCCCATTCAATCGGATAATACGAAGCCCCATCTTTAATTATACTATCGGGTAAATATAATTCAATCGAACATGCTTTATTGATTATATTATCTTCAATGATTTTACCATTAGGAGAAATGGTAGGATATTTATGAAAGAATTGTAGGTCAGGATAGAGAAGAATTCTAAAATTATTCGGCCAATCCTTTATTTCTCTAATCAATGCACAACGACTGTCATAACCTTCAGCATCATTATCAAATATAGCTATAAAGTTTGCCTTTATTTTTGAAAAATAAAATGTCTTTAAGTTTTTAATCACAAATGATGTGCCGCCATCTCTTTTCCCACCTTTTGTATCTTCAAAATCCATAAAATAAAACAAATCGGAAAGATGTGGATAAAGATTCGTCATTGCAAACTCAAGTATGTCTTTATCGCTTGTTCCCTCTACAAGAACTATTGTTTTTTCTATATCATTGGTGGCTAACAATGCTTTATCTATACAATCATCGTCCCAGTATTGCAGATTGGAAAAGTCTAATACGATTTCACAATCATCATCACAGTTATCTAATACAAGTCTAATAACATAAGCACATGGAATGACATCAGATTTTAAGCCATAAAAAGATTCCGAGCAATCATCTTTTAAAGCATAATATATAATTTTGTCGCATTCAGTATTTATTGCAAACGCAAAATCGCCACTATAATATTGTATATTCCCGTTTTTCAATTCTTGATTAACTAATTTTTGTGTCGCGTTTTTCCACTTTCTAAATGTGACATATTTTTCTGCTCTCTTCTTGGCAACCTCTTCCAATGCCGCAAGATCAATATGTGAATGGAGCAAATAGGGCGAATAGTCTATTGCCTGTACGGTACTTTTATTAAATAGTCTTTCTAAAGCTGAAAGAGTAAACCCGCATGCATCAAGTCTTTCTCTTGCACACTTTACTGTAGTTTTATATATATATTGCGTACTTCCCTCTGCGTTTTCCGAATCTTTCCTTAAACATTGATTAATTACTAAATCTTTGCTTGAAAAAAACAAGCTTACAATAGCTGGATCTAAATAATTTCGGAAAGAAAACAATGATAAATTTCCTATCTTAATATCTGCATATTCACTCATAAATTATCGCACCTATCATTTCAAAATCATTTTCCCATCAACGCTTCTTTATTAACAAATGAAATCATCCTCGACCATAGTGCCTCATCATTTCAATCCGTATGTCCTCAAGTTGCCCTGCTAAACAAATCAAACGATTACAATCTGCCGTCAACTTTTGATATTGCCTTGAAATTCTGTTTTGATAACTCTCCTCAGAGCCATATATGAAATCTATATACCCTTTATGTACCCAATAATTACGGATATTTTTAATTTCATTAAGAAACTTGTAGTCTTCCTGATGCAAGTAGGGAGAATCATCACTATAATCTAAGCCTTCTAATTTTTTAAGGACTGGACCAAGTGGTTTATTGATAACGAGATTAAGATTCTCATAAAAATCGCCACGAAGCATTCCAGCATACATGATTTTTATATCATGTTCGATACATTGGCACTTTTTTATCAATATACCTATCGTTTCGTCAAATATTTTTGTTGTAACAATCATAATTAACTATTTGTCTTTTCTATTTTGCTCTCACATTACATATTCAAAGCTAATCAATTCGTCACTAAAATTCCCCTGCTTGACAATGTCACAGACTATTCTCGAATACTTTATCGTAACTGGTAATTTAGAGTACAAAACATCAGAACTGTTAAAATCCATTTTTGTTAAGTACATCAAATCCCTGACAACATAATTTAGAGATATATTTCCATAACATTTTTTAATTTTTAATGGGCGTCCCATTCCTCGCTTGGAATTCCTATAAGTACGACCATTATCTATATCCCCGTCAACCACAGACCCGTCCGTCCAAACATACGCTGTGTCATTTGATGCTTTTATTATCGTTCCTCGTTTTGCTGGATACCCACAACAACCATATCTATTGAATGGATACACATTAAACGAGGTTCCTTCTACAATTTGGAGTAAAACGAAATCATTGATACCTTCAAAAGCTTTTTTGAACCCTTCTATTTCTTCTAACCTAAACGGATCGCTCCTATGTATGACTATGCGTTCCAACTCAGCGACCTTTGAACTTCGGTAATATGTCTGTCGTATCTTTTTCCCCAACTCAAAGGCCTCATCTTTGTTTAGATACTGATTTTTTCTTTTTTTGTCGGAAACTTGAGAGATAATAAGTTGCATGCCTCTTCCCGCACCATCAAACATTTGACTACATCCAACGGTGATTCCTTGCGAATCTCTGCCAAAACAAATTCCTAAGAATAACGTATCTTTTGAATAGTTTTGAGGATACCAAGGCATACCTATAGTTTTAGTGTATAACCCTATAGCAAAATTCAATAGAATCTTGCTTCTATTATCAGATGATTTAATTGTTTTTTCTTCTAGCAGTTGCGTTTTGTACTTATTTGCGGAAAAAAGTTTAATCATATTGTGAAAATCATAATCTCCATCAGTCCTGATACCTTTTAGACTTTCTCCAATGTATATCACAGCAATATCTATCTGTCGCTCCTTGTACATCTTTTCTAACCCTCTCATGTAGAAAGGAACTATGACTTGCATTGGCTTTTCAATCAAAACACGAGTATTAATGGTAGGCAATGCGTCGTAATCAAACACTATTTTCTTTTTAAATGTGTTTAAAAAGCCTCTATATTGAGGGATTACTCCGCTTCCGTTCCCTGCATCACCATTTTCAACCGCATCAAGAAAAGTTTTTAATAAAGGCTTGTCTTCTTCACAACAAAATATGCCAACACGAATTTCGTTTTTGGAAAAAAGCGTTTCCTTGGGGCCGACAGAATCCAAAATTTTCAACTGATTTACGCTTTGCATCTGATTGCCTACCATTAAGGGTTCTTTAATGCATTCATAAATCTGTTGTGTGGTATCTTGCAAGACTGCTTCAGAGGAAAACTCTACCCCTATCTCACCACTAAAAACAAGTTTTTTAGCGAAAATACTATCAATCATCTTTTGTAATAATTCCCAGTTTTGACTGACGAAAAGTGATGATTTTTTTCTATTAATATTGTACTTTTGAGAATTGGTTATTTCGCCTCCGCATATAAAATAATTTGGGTTTAAAATGAGACATATTTTTTGATTAAACAAATCAACCGATACTTTTAACCCCTCTTTAATATCATCAGTCTTATTATCAATATATAGATTATCCCTAAAAAGAGAAATGCCTCTTTCGAAAGATGACCACTTAACCAACTCTTTAATGAGTTTGCACTTCTGCGTTAATGGAATCGGTTCTTCACAAACATCACAAATAGTTATCAAAACATTATGGCTTTGAGAAATCCTTTCTATAGACATTTTATTGTCAACAACATATGTTTTCCCACGGATATGCGTGAAATAGAATGCTTCGCTACGATCCAAATCAATTATGGTTTGCGACTTATAAATCTTAGCATTGCCAATCAAAGGAAAAGCATTATATTTAAACTGTTCCGGTTGATTCGTGCAAAGTAAATCAAAATGAGTATTTCTCTTTTCGATGTATAAAGCATCTAATTGTTTGTTTGCTGGACCAAAGATATGGTAGTATTCTTCAAATAACGAATCAAAGCCACTAATGCATATATAATTTGAACTCTCATTTAAAGAAAGAAGGTTATTTATCTTTTCATTTTGGCAAGTATCCTCCAGCCCACACCAAATAAGTTGTGTATCAGTGTTTTTCGTCAAATACGATTCAAAAAAGCTCATAACACTAAGATCTTGTCCAGAATAACCCAAAACAAATATTCTCTTCGCTTTAACATTGAGCAGCATGTTTAGTAAAGAATCGGAAATCGAGCGAAGCTCATTCTCTGTGTTTTTCAATTTGTCGTAATTATAGTCCCCGTGCAGTTTTACTATATTTAACACGCCAGGGAGATATGGTGTTTCGTTTTCAGAAACATTTACGAGATCATATTCTTCTTCGATTTTGCGTACCGCTCTTTCGATAAGCAAGTCAAAATTAGTTGTTAGAACATAGCGCACTTTTTTTGAAATCAAGTAATTTGCGAAGCAAAGATATCCAAAAGACGGCTTTTTATCATGAAACTCGTTTTTAATAAATTGATTCCTATCATATGCATTCGAGAAACATCTTTCAAAAAAATAAGAATACTGGTTTGTTCCATCCCCTATAGGAAACTCTTTTTCAAGAACCTCACCCAATCTTGTTTCATCAATTAATACGTCCCTATCGAGTTGAATACCATGATTAATGCAATAGATCCTTTTCTTAAACTCAAAGACCAATTTAGAAGCCGCCATACAACCTGAATTGATTGAACATCCTGCACCCAAAAGGAAAATTGTGTCTTCACCATTTGCGATATTCAAGCTATTTAATACTGTTTCGTTTGAATTGCTATTCAACTTCATAATTTCCTTTCCCCTATTAATGTCCTTATTCCACATGCGCCTTGGCACAGAACTGTTTATTCAGTTTAAAGTTTAATTAAACTTAATCATTGAGCGATACTGCACTGTCATCATAATAAACAACTGAGGATTTTTTATAGATCTCAAGCTCCAATATTATGCTATTTCCCGTATAAGATCGCTTTATATACATCCCAAAAGTTTGTTTACTTTAATTTAATTATACCATATTTCGTCATATTTTTCAAGCCGTTTTGCGCATATACATAAAGAAGCCCGAAACGAGTGTTTCAGGCTTCTTCCATATCAGATACATTCTTGTATTTTGCATTCCACCTTTCAATACGATGATAATCGATTTGTCTTTCATAACGCGGATGTATTCCACAAGCCGACGAATCGTGACGTCGTTATAATCCGTGAAATCGAGGCTATCGGCAGACAGGCATTGTTTGATACTCTCAATCTCCGCGGTCACCCTCTCGTTTGAATCAATCCTCCCTTTTATTATTTCAAGTTGCTCTCTCAGAACAACCATTTGAGAGCTCAACGACTTCATTTCTTCCTGAAACCGTTTCCCGTCGCCGGTCGAACTCGCGGCAAGTTCCATAGTTTCGTCCATAATTCCGCTTAACATTTTTAACTGCTTTTCGATTGCATACATTTCCAGCGTATCGTCCTCACCCGTTACCGCATAAGCAAGGTTTGACAAAATCAGATTCAGAACGTCTTGCTTATCCGCAATCGCCTTACCGATACCCCGAACGATGGTTTTCTTCAAAGTTTCGTCATCGACCGTGATAGAATCGGAACAAAATTCCGTTCCGTGTTCCAGCCGGCTCAAACAACGCCATACTCTTTTATTCTCTCCGTTTCGGCTATACGTTTTTCGTCTGTAAGGGTTGCCGCACTCACCACAAATGAGTATATCAGTCAAAGCAAACTTACCGCTATATTTCCCCCTGTTCCGTAATTCCGGAATCCGTTTTCTTTCTTAAAGAAGCTAAAACTTCTCTCATATTTACATTATAAAACATTTTTGGACGACAAAAAAGCCGACACTTGCTATTTCTACAAAAATGTCGACTTTTTATCTTGGTGCGGACAACAGGACTTGAACCTGCATGAACCAAATGCTCACAAGAACCTGAATCTTGCGCGTCTGCCAATTCCGCCATGTCCGCATTCCTTTGCCATTTTAGCGTATCCAAGTCTCATTGTCAATTCATTCGGTCAATTCGGTCAAAATGTTGTCGATTTTCAAAAGTATCGTCCTTCATGAGGTCTATCGAGTCAAAAAAGTAACCTTGATTGTAATAATACGATATTGCATTTTTAACATAATCAAAACCATAAATCAACGTTTGAAAAACGATTTTATATCGTCTGCACTTTTTGATAAAGTAAAGGAAGCACAAACGCGCTTCCTTTACTTTTGAGAGAGAATATAGATCGTCGTATCGCTACAACGTATCTCGATTTATCGTACGAATGAAAAGGGGTTATCATTATTCATTTCGTACAAAAGGGGGATCAGTTCTTGTTGTCGCCGTCAAGGTTTTCCTTTTTCTCGTCGGCATTTGTTTCGGGCATAACACCGTCTTGCGCTTTTTGCGCTTCGAGTTCCGCTTTGCGTTGCTTGACAAGTTCCGTCCAGTCGACGTTGCCTTGATTTGAACAACATTTACCGTTGCACTGTCCTGCGTGCGAGCATCCTGCGCAATCGCTTCCGAGAGAAGGTTTACCCTTCAGTTTTCTTACAATTGACGCTATGATGACGCCCGCCACGATGGCAACTGCCGCTATGATTACAATTATTTCAATCGGTTTCATAGTCTATAAATTTACGCAAGATTATATTGTCTTTCGACTCTTACGCGTTCTTTTTGATTTTGAGTTTGCTTCCGAGATCCTGGAAGAATTTCTTCACGTTGATCTTGCCTTTGTTGTCGAGCACGATGAGCGTGATGACTGCTGCCCAGATTGCTGCGAAGATGAACACCGTCCACCACCATGCACCGATGAGATAAATCATCATTGACACGATGTAACTTGTGCCGACCCAGAAGAGCAACGTCATGCGATAAGACTTCTTGCTCGGGAGTTCTGCCTTTGCGGTTGCAACTGCTGCGAAGCACGGAATGGTGAGCATGTTGAATGCGATGAATGCAATCAAACCCGGGACGTCGATGCCTGTTGCCGCGATCATGGTGTTGACCGCTCCGATACCACCATCGACTTCAACGTCAATCATGCCGCCGACGATGCACGCTGCAAGAGTACCGAATGTTGCGATGACGTTTTCTTTTGCGATAAGACCGGTGATTGCCGCGACTGCGAACACCCAACCGAACGCTTTAAGTTGAGAACCGAATCCGAGCGGAGTGAACAAGGGCTGAATGAGTCCGCCTATACCGGCAAGAATACTCTTGTCCATTTGCGCATCTTCAAGATATTGCCAGTTCCAACTGAAGTGGCTGATGAACCAAATCAAGATTGTGGAAGCAAGGATGATTGTGAATGCTTTCTTGACGAAGTGTTTGGTCTTGTCCCAAAGGTGAGCCGCAAGGTTCTTTGGTTGCGGTACGTGATATGCAGGCAATTCCATAATGAACGGCGGAACTTCGCCCTTCATCGTCGTTGCACGCATCAAGATGACTGCCGCGATTGCGACGAGCACGCCGAGAATGTACATGCAGTAAGTGATGACGTCCGGGTTGGGCATGCCTATCATGGTTGCGATACCGCCTGCGATTGCAGTAAGGATAGGCAATTTTGCGCCGCAACTGAAGAACGGAATGACTCTGATAGTTGCGATTCTTTCGTTCTCATCCGCAAGAGTACGAGTGTTGATGAACGCAGGAACGGAACAACCGAAGCCCATGATCATCGGCATGAACGCTCTGCCCGACAAACCGAATCTTCTGAAGATTCTGTCGAGAATGAACGCTACACGAGCCATGTAACCGCTGTCTTCCAAAATCGAGAAGAACAGGAAGAGCAAAAGGATTTGCGGCAAGAATCCGAGCACTGCGAACAAACCGCCGAGCACGCCGTCTACGATGAGACCGATGCACCACTCCGGCGCGCCTGCAAGGACAAGTCCTTGATTGACGCATGTGCTGAGAAGTTCGGTGAACGTGTTGAGTATGTTGGCAAGGATGACGCCCGGGCCGTAAACGCTTTCTTCATATCCGAAGAACGTTGCCGCCGTAACTCCGGAGCAGTATTCGTCGATAAGGCTTACGAATGCGGATTCGTATTCACCGTCGTCGTTTTTCTCGACTGTGACTTCCCATTTGCCTTTTTCGTCTGCATAGTAGGTTTCGCCCGCTTTTTCTTCGGTCATGTCTTCGAGATAAACGAGTTCATGAGTTGCGGTGTAAACGTAACCTTTTTCTTCGACTGCTTCCAAAGAGCCGTCTTCTGCAAACGTAAGATCGGCGCGGATGCCGTCTTCGGTGTAATACGTCTGCGATTCGTCAAAGGTCGATTCGGTGACGTCGACTTTTTCAAACGCACTTTCACTGGTTTGAATGTAAGCAGCTGCTTCTTTGTCGAACACGCCGCCTGCGCCAAGGAATAAGAAGTCTTCTGCAAACGTAAGGTGGAACACCAAGAACAAGATGACAAGGAAGATAGGAATACCCCAAACCTTGTGAGTCAACACCTTATCGACCTTGTCGGAAGTGCTGAGTTTCTCTTTTTCGTTCTTTTCTTTCTTCGTAACGACGGAAGAATAGTTCTTGGAGATGTATTTGTAACGAGAGTCCGCAACGATTGCTTCGAAGTCCGTTCCGAAAACGTCGTCTTTGAACGTCTTCTTGAATTCTTCGACCATTTGAGCCGCTTGCGGATGTTGACCGACTTCGATTTCGTCGAGTTCGACGAGTTTCACTGCATGGAAGAGAGAGTTTTCTACGCCGCTGCCTTCGAGTGCGATTCTGCAATCGTTGATAAGGTGCGTAAGTGCCGTGCCTTCGAGAACGGTCGTACCCTTTCTGCCCTGTTGGCAAACTTCGTACGCTCTTTGCATGAGTTCGTCAAGACCTTTTTCGCGAAGTGCGGAGATTTCAACGACGGGGAGACCGATTTTTTCTTCAAGGCTCTTTGCGTCGATTTTATCGCCGTTCTTCTCAACCGTGTCCATCATGTTGAGTGCGATGATCATCGGCACGTCGATTTCCATGATTTGAGTTGTGAGATAAAGGTTACGCTCAAGGTTGGTCGCGTCAACGATGTTGATGACGCAGTCGGGCTTCTCTTCGAGAATATAGTTTCTCGAAATCACTTCTTCCGGAGTGTACGGGGAGAGTGAGTAGATACCGGGAAGGTCGACGATCGAGATAGGTTCTGCACATTTCTTGTATGTGCCTTCTTTCTTATCCACCGTGACGCCCGGCCAGTTGCCGACGTGTGCGGTTGAACCCGTCAACGAGTTGAACAACGTCGTTTTACCGCAGTTCGGGTTACCGGCTAATGCAAATCTTTTCATTTGTCTTCGACCTCCATAGTTACGGCTGCCGCTTCGGTCTTACGCAATGACAATTCGTATCCGCGAATTGTCACTTCAATCGGGTCACCGAGCGGTGCTTTTTTTCTGAGATAGACTTCTGCACCGGGGGTTACGCCCATATCGAACAAACGACGTCTGATGCGTCCGTCGCCTGCGACGGATTTGATGACGCCTTGCTCTCCGATAATGAAATCACTTAAAAGTTTTTCCATTGTTTTCTCCTTTTTGTATTTATGCTACCAATATTTTTGTTGCCATTTCTTTGTCAAGCGCAAGTCTACCGTCTTTTATAAGACAGATAACGCTTCCGCCGCTGACGGATATAAGACTGATTGTAGAATCAATCGTAATACCCAAACTTTCCAAATGTTTCTTGGTCTTGTCGTCCGTCAAAATTCTGACGATTCTCAAATCTTTCCCTGTGGGAGCCATTACGAGCGGCATATTCTTCTCTCTCCTTGCATCTTATGCATTCTCTCAACGCAAATATGAAACCTACTTCATATTCACATTAAGATATTACAACTATCGAAAATAGATGTCAATCGTTTTGAAAAAATAATATGAAAAAATTTTCACATTTCAAAAAAGGTCGGTTTATGTTGATTTATTTCGGACTTTATTGTATAATATTCATCGTTAAATCGCGCACGCATTACAACAAATACAGACGCGCACGCGCACAAGGAAAATTATGGCGCAAGAAGTCAGAGAGCCAAAACAAGAGCGTTCAATCGAAAAGAAAAACAAAATCGTGCAAGCAGGCTACGAATTGTTTTCTCAAGTCGGGTATTACAACACCAACACCGCGCAAATCGCAAAAAAGGCCGGCGTGTCAACGGGTATCGTTTACGGGTACTTTAAGGACAAGCGCGACATTCTTCTCGACGTTCTGGAAATATACGTCAATACGGCGTTTGCTCCCGTTCTAGATTATATAGACTCACTCTCTGCCCCAGTCGATTTCCGTTCGATAGCGGCTCACGTTCTCGACGGCGCAATCGAGATTCACAAATCCAACGCCAACATTCACGAAGCGTTGCATTCTATGTCTCACAGCGACGAAGCGGTGAGCAACAAGTTTATTGCGCTCGAAGACGAAATAACTCTCGCAATTTCAGACAAATTCAAATCTCTCGGCGTCGCCAAAAGCAATCTCACTGAGCGTATTCACTTTGCAATGGACATCGTGCAATCCTTCTCTCACGAGTTCGTGTACGACCACCACACCTACATCGACTACGCCGCAATGCGCAAAATCGTCGAAGACACGATTGTATCTCTTTTTGAAGAATAACCATGACCCCGTTTTGTCAAAGGTCGCTTGACTTTTTGTATTTCAACCACAAATACAATTCAAAGGCCTGGTATCAGGAGCACCGCGAAGATTTCAGACAATATCTTGCGGTGCCTTTTAACGACCTTGCGGTTGCACTCGCCCCCGCTATGCTTAAAATCGATCCGTCGTTTATCACCGAGCCCAAAAGCATAGTTTCTCGTCTTTACAAGGACCTGCGTTTCGCAAAGGACAAAACCAGCCTTTATCGCGACCACATGTGGCTCTCGTATATGCGCGGCAAGGATGCATACAATGCGCCTGCGTTTTTCTTTGAAATATCGCCGTACAATTTTCAATTCGGGTGCGGCTTCTACATGGCCGACGCAAAAACCATGGCAAACCTTCGCAAACTCATAGAGACCGATTCAAAAACGTTTCAAAAAGCAAAAAAGTGTCTTGAGAGTCAGACCACGTTCAAACTCGTCGGTGAAAACTACAAAAAGCCGAAATATCCCGACGCACCGCAAGATTTGTCGATTTGGCTTGAAAAGAAAGATATGTGCTTCACCGCAACGTCTTTCGACTCAACATTGCTCTTCTCCGAAAATCTTGCAGATTATCTCGCCGAACAATTCAAGTCTATAAAACCGCTTTACGATTTGATGTTAACGGCAGAATCAATGACCGAAAGATAAACCGCATATAACCGCTCGCATAGAAAAATGCGATTCGACGAAACGGTTTTTAATAACAGCCATATTGCATAAATATGGTTTTGACAAATGCACGACTTAAAATATTGAAAAACGCACGATAAACCGTGCGTTTTGCTATTTTTGCGATATTTTGCTTTAAGTTGCGATTGCGATTTTGCAACCAATCGAAACCCGATTTGGCTGTCAGTCGAGATGATATCTCGGCTTTCCTTTGCTCTTTTCGCCGTACTCGATCGCTTGCGCCGGGCAATGATTTATACAAGCCATGCAATGCGTGCAATTCTTTCCCCATTCGGGTTTTCCGTCCACGATTTCGATATTGTTGAGCGGACAAAGTTTTGCACAAAGACCGCATCCGACGCATTTATCCGTGGCATAAAAATCGTCCGCTTTGACGATAAACTTGAAGAATATAGGATTGACGCACGCCGACATAAAACGATCATAGAGATTGTTTCTCGGCTTTGCGAATTTAACGCCTTTTCTTATGTCGTCAATCGCCGCCTGAATATTCGGCTCTGCTTTTGCGATTATTTCCTGCGCCTTGTTCGTATCGGGCGCGTTGAACAACGCAATATAGTTTTCGGGCATAACTATGCCGACAACGCCCATATATTCGAGCGCGAGTTTGTCGCACAACTTCTCGATGTATTTGCTTGCGTTGCCGATTTCACCGCCGCAGTTCATAACGAACCACGCTTTCTTTTCGCCGTCGAATTTCACCTTTTCGAGATAATCGCTGACAACGGTCGGAACTCTCCACGCATAAGTAGGCGTCACGAAAACGAGCCTGTCTTTTGCGGTTATTCTAGAAAAATCCGCTCTTTTAATTCTGTCGTTCAAATCAACGATTTCATCTCCCAAAGCAGTAGCGATTTTCTTTGCAATATACTTGCTGTTTCCCGTCCCCGAAAAATACAATATCATTTTTGCGTCTCCTTTTATTCTCTTTTATATTGCCGATTTTTGTATATATACTTTTTGTTAAATGCCTTCAATCTATTCGGCAACTTTATTATATTACTACGTGAAGATTGCGTATATCGGAATTTTTGATTTTCTTTTGAAGCGCAAACGCAAACGGTTCGAGATAGCCGTCGTTTATGCCGAGCGCAAATTGCTCGTTTAACTCCTTTGCAAGCGCAAGGCTTATATCTTCGACGATAGCCTTTTTCACGCCGCGCCCCGTCTCGTCGTTTTCGGCTGTCAATAAGTATTCGAGCGGTGCGCGCAACTCGGAGAACTTTTTAAGTCCGTTCATCGCTCTGAACTGCCATTTATAATACGGGCAATGCTTCTTTTCAAGCAAAAACGCAAGTTCGACGGCGTTTCTGACAAATTCGCAAAGGGCAAGCATGGCAGCGCCTTCTTCACCGTGCGCAAGACATCTTGCATAATTATACTGTCCCGATTGCGCAGCCTTGAACGCACACGATCCTATCTTTTTTATGCGCACGTCTTCGGGCATTCCGTGAAGAATTTCGTTCCTTATTTTGCTAAATTCGCCAAGGTCGTCTTTAAAAACGACGCCGTTCGTCGCTTCCGCAAAATACGCTCCGTCCGTATACAGCCAGTCCTGCCACGTTTTCGGCGCGCCGTCGCAACCGGTGTATCGCCTATAAAAATCGTCAATGACAAACACTCCGCGAAAGCCGTTTTCGCAAGTTCGCTCAACGCCTTTCTCACCGTATTCTTTTGCGAGTTTATCGTATGCGCGCATAAGGCGAAAACCGATTTTTTCGTCGTCTTCTCTACAAATCCAAAGACAAAGTCCGGTGCCGCCGTCGTGGTCTTTGGACGTCTCGTCGTCAAAACCAAAACACTCCGAGCCGTGCCCCGCAAGCCCCGCCGCAATGCGGTTTTCATAGTCCGAGAACTCTCGCGCAATATAAGGTTTTACCACTTCGTTATAAAACTTTTCAGACAATTCAATTCCTTTCATATCGTCAAAACACAACGTTTATCAACGCTATATGTGTATATTAAACTTGTTTTCCGTTGTTTTTGTAAATTTCTTCGGCACGGCGCACAAGTTCTTCTTTGTCAAGAAATCTTCCGAAAAACTCGTATGCCGAAGCACACTTCGAGCATATAAACGCATAGTTGCCGTCTCTTGTCAAAGCACCGTCGTCAAGACATTCCATTGCCTTGTCGAGCAATTCGTCAACTTTGTCGTCGCACTCTTTAGATTGTGACATCGCTCTGTCGTAAGTGAGATGCGCAAGGTTGACATATGACACGGCAAGTTCTCCGTACCCGCCCTTTTCGCGCAAAATTTCTATTGCCTTTTCATAGCACTTTTCGCTTTCGTCAAAACGTTTGAGATCGCAAAGCGCGGTCGCATAGTTGTTGTAAAGCCCTGCAAGTCGATAATCGTCTTTCTGCAAAACTCGCTCGTAAGTCTCCCTTGCTTTTTCGTAATATGGCAACGCTTCTTCCGCTTTGCCGAACGCTTTCATAGTCGTTGCGCAGTTGAGATAAATCGTAGCGTCGGCAACCGAAGAACACGAGCCTTGACAAGTCAATATCGCTAGTGCTTCATCAACCGCCCTAAGCCCGTTTTCTTTCTCGCCGATTTTGCGATAAAGCCCTATCTCTTCACTGAGTATTTCAAGCAATCCGCGCGTATCGTTCAACGCTTTCGCTTCTTTTTCCCAGTATTCCAGCACGCGCTTCACGCCTTGCGTATCGTCTTTTTCAAACATCGCATCGATTTTATCGATAATTCGCACGATAGGTATCGTCCCGGTCGGCTCTTTGACACAATTGCATTTTTCCTGCATATCTTCACCTTGAATTTTGATATATGAATTATACCATAAACGCGAATATTGATAAAGAGATTTTTTTGTGATTTTTTCACATAGCAACCAACATCGCGATATTGATAAATAAACGCATAATGCGAAAGCACCCCAAATTGTCAACCCTAATATATAAGCGACAAAAATAAAACCATATATTATAAATAAAACTTCACCAAATAGATGAAGAGCAAGAAAAAGCCCCTTGAACAGCAACCCTAATGTACAAACAGTACATGAGTTGGCGATTTGGGGTGCTGACAAAATTAGGCGTTATTTAGCAATCTCACGATCGAAGTTTTCGAGGCAACGAACGGATATAGCATAACAATCCGCCAAGCACTCGGGATTGAGATTATCCGCCGTGTCACGCATGGTGTGATAGTAATCCTGAAGATTGTGGTTGAGTGCGGTGATACCGGTGGAACGGAATCCTGCTTTGTTGAAAGCGGCGTTGTCGGTTGCTCCGCCAAAGGGCGGAACCCACGTCTTGGTGCACTTGATGCCGAGTTCGTTTGCGGCTGTTATGAATGAATCGCTGACTTCTTTGTCAGATTTAACGGTTCCGTTCAAATCGCGGTAATTTACGCCGAGAAAACGACTTTCGTGTATGGTGTCGTAAGAATATATCCAGGTCGGAACGTCGTCGAATTCGCCTTTGTGTGCTTCGCACCACGCCATTGCGCCGCGAAGTCCCGCTTCTTCACTGCCCGAAATGATGACGCCAACTTCGGTGTGTTCGAGTTCGATGCCCTGCTCTTTCATGGCTTTGAGAATGGCGATGCCCATGTAACAACCGGTAAGATTGTCGTTTGCGCCGTCGGTGATGGTGTTTTCGTCCCACATGAAGTACATGCCGACAAGGCACGGAACCATGACGAGAATGGCAATACCCATCCAGAACAGCACGGGCGTGTACAAGGAAGTGTAACCCGCTATCGTATAATCGGTGACGGGACGGCAACCCGTTTTGACTGCCGCCGCAATGTTGAGACCGAGAACGATAAGCCCCGAAACCACGCTTGTGACAAGGTGTGCAACGTGTGCTGTTCCGCCGAATTTGTTATTGACGGGCCAGTTCCACACCGCGTCGGGATGTCCGTTGAAAAACACTCTGCCCTTCACTTCACCCGTACATTTTTTGATTGCGGTGACGCTATGTCCCGTTTTTTCGGGGAAGAACTTGTCAACCAACTTTTTGTACAGTCCGAATTGAACGAACAATATCACGAAACCGAGAGCCGTTATCACTGCGCCGACGATAGGCATAAAGAAAAACAGCACCATGCCTGCAAGCACGAACGTTATCGTGAAATAAATCCAGCCGAAAAACGCATTCGGGTTTTCCTTGAACGATTCCACGTCCGCTCTTTCGCAACCGCAGTCGTTTTTGAGATAGTCCGCCATATACTCGCAAGCCATTTTCTCTCCGACGCTGCCGGGATCGCGTTTTGGCATGTCGTTGCAGATATGCGCAATTTCGTCGCACATAAATTGTGCACTCTGAGCCTTGTTGTCAATAAGACTTTGCAATTTGCCCATAATTTTTTTCCCCTTCCATAAGATAATTTAATTATACAATACGGAAGTACGACATTTCAATATGCAACCGTTCCGCAAAATCCGACAAAAACGCGATATTGTGCGGTTATTATTCTGCAAACGTATTCAAAGAATAGAAAAACACGACTTGAAAAGCCGTGCCGTAAAAATTGAGTTAATATCTCGCTATTTATTGATTTGTATCCCCGTCGGATTGTTCGACGTCGGAAACGAGATTAGAAACGGGTTCGGGAACGTCGTCGGCGGAAGATTCGGCAAGAGACGAGACGTATTCGTCGGGACCGTCTTGTGCGTTTTCAGTGTTTGCATTGTCGATTTCGTCTGTTTCGATTTTTGCGTTGTCGGCGGATTTGATCTCCTTTTGAGCGTTCTCATCGACAGATTGAGCGAGCAACGATTCGTCCGTTTCCGTCGTTTTCGCAACAAAAGCGTCGGCAAAAACGTCGGCAGGAATATATTCTATATTATCGTCCGCAGATTGAACGTTTTCAAATCCGTCCCTTTTGTTTTCGGCATCGCCCGAATGTTCGGCATCGGCGAGCATTTTGCGTTTTTCACGCCTGTATATAATAAGCATAATCACGCCGTCCACTATAATATTCAGAATCCAACTTATCGGCCAACTGTAATATAGCATTTGCGGCGACGGATAGGCTTTGCAAGCGGTGTAAATCCACACGATACGGAACACGCATATGCAGAAAAAGTTTGCCAGCATCGGAGTGAGCGAATAGCCCATACCGCGCATACAACCGACAAGCACTTCGACGATACCGCACACAAAATATATCGGAAGAATGATTTTCATTCTGTCGCAAGCGTACTTAATGACGACGGGGTCTTGCGTGTACAATTTTGCGATATACTGCCCTGCGGTGAGCAAAATGAGCGTCCACACAAGGCTGATGACGATGATCATTGCCGACGCTTCGAGAGCGGTTTTCTTGATACGTTCGGGCTTTTTCGCGCCGTAATTCTGCCCCGCGAACGTAACGGTTGCATTTGAAACGGCGTTCATAGACGTGTAAACGAAGCCTTCCAGATTGCTTCCCGTAGAACTGCCTGCCACGAGCGCATAGCCGAACACGTTGAGATTTGTCTGAATAAGCACGTTTGCGACGGAGAAAAACGAGTTGAGTATTCCGCTTGGAAGCCCCACTTTGAGTATCTGCAAAAACTCGCGTTTATGGAAGCGGAGTTTTTTGAGAATGAGTTTGCACGCCCCGTTTTCCTTCAAAAGCGTGATAACGAGCAGTATACACGAAATATACTGGCTCACGATTGTTGCAATCGCAACGCCCTGGACGTCGAGTTTTGCGACGATGACGAAAATAAGGTTGAGCGCAACGTTCACGACGCCTGCGATTGTCAGATATATGAGCGGACGTTTCGTATCGCCTTTTGCACGCAGTATCGACGCACCGAAATTGTACAGCACGTTTGCAGGCGTGCCTATGAAATATATGAACAGATAATCGGTGGCTTTGTCGAGAATTTCGGGATCGGTCTTCATCCACACGAGAAAATATCTTGCGCAGAACACGCCGATAAGCCCTACAATCACACCGCTTATGAGCGCAAGAAGCACGGACGTATGCACGGTTTTTTGCGCGCGCTCTTCGTCTTTGCTGCCTATCGCCTGACTCATAACCACGTTTGTGCCTATCGACAGACCTATCACCACGTTGATGATGAGATTGATGAGCGCAACGTTTGACGAAACCGCCGCAAGCGACTGCGTGCTCGTCTCGGAAAACTGACCTATGACAATCAAATCCGCCGCATTGAACAAAAGTTGCAAAATGCCAGACAACGCAAGCGGCAGCGAAACCGCAATCAACTTTTTGAGAAGCGGTCCGCTTGTCATATCCATATCTTTGGTCATCGTTCGTGTTGCTTTCATTTTCCGCCTTTCGGATTTGTCTAAAAGTTTTTCCGTCGCCTTTGCTCACGAATGCGTTTCCCCACGCAAAAGCGAATCGAAACTATATTTTAGCACTTACCCGAATAAAGTCAAACGAAAACAGCCCCGCCGCCGAAATTTATTTTATTACATAAAATACCACAAAAGAAAACAACCGCTTGCACGGTTGTTTTCTTTTGTATCTTAATCTCTCAAATGCGGATTATTTCTCGATCGATAGTGATAGCATACCACCGTCATATGACAAATCACAAATTCCGCTATCTTTCAAATACTGACTTGTTTTTATTGCAGTGTTATGATATATTATCCATGACATCACGTCAACTATTCATAGTGGGAGAAAAACATTGGACATTAAGAACAAAATCTTCATTCAAAGAATAATCGCGCTTATCCTCGTTCTTATTTGCATTTTAATCATGGTTGTAGCCTTTAGCATTAACAAAAATACAACGAGCATTGAATATGAACATTGTTATGTCTACGCTTACAACAATAGTCTTAACAGAACCGCATGTGAATTCGTTATAGAGTTTAATGAAGAAGTTACATCGGCAAACATTACAGTTGATTTTTACAATGAAACCAACGAAGTATTCGACACAAAAACAGTATATTTGAAATCATTAGATGACAATTTTTGGTCTGCAACCTTGTCAATAAACGGTACTTTTGCTAACTACAAAATTCAATCCTATGACTGCGACACTACAAAATCGATGGCAATCTCAATAGCTTTCTATGTAGCATTGGTATTAGGTTTGATATTCCTATGTTTTTTCTTCCTAACACTAATCTTATCTTGCAAGACTTATGAGTGCAACGGGGATACTATACTTGTCTATGCAGGTTGGGTATATGCATACATGGCGATAAACGGCAAAAAAGTCGACATTTCAAGCGGTTTGCCTTCCAACTCTGAAAAACTCATTTGCAATTTGAAAGACGGGAGTTTGGTAGAAGCGGATATTAATGCCTTCAATAGAATTTCCTTAAAAATAAATAGCATTATTCAAATACCCGTCGAGAAGAAAAAGAAATGAAGGAATAGTATTTCTCAAAAGAAACGCCCCGATTTTAGTGGAATCGGGGCTTTTTGTTTCGGTGAGTTTTGAGTGGAAAAATCAACACAAGGTGCATATGCTTTTGCTTCCAAGTGCCGATTAGGCAACGGCTATGCAGATATTACACCTGTTTTGATGTTGTTTTTCGAGTATTTTGGTGTTTTGCAAACGATTTCACCGTTTTGCGATTGTATATCGTTATTTTGCGGCTTTTTGCGCTTCGAAACGGTCGAGTTTGTTCTTTTCGAGTTTCAGATACACCCACTTGATCGGCGGGCAGATTGCAAACAAGAATTGTGCAAACGTGAAGAGTTTGGACGGATTGACAAACTTGCGCTTATGCTCCAAGCCCCTGACCATACATTTTGCAACGTGTTGCGGCTTTTGCACGGGGAACGGACGCTCGCGGATGACTTTGCCTTCCTGCCCTTCCACTGCTTTTTTGAAGAAGCCCGTGTCGGTGGCTATCGGATAAAGGCAAGTGAGCGAAACGTTCTTCGGCAATTCGTAGCGAAGACCTTGTTGGAAGCCTTGCATTGCGAATTTGCTTGCGCTGTACAGCGTATAGCCGGGCATTGCGAGCTTGCCGATTGCCGAGACCGTGATTGCCATCTGACCTTGCTTGCCGCCGAGATATTCGACATATTTTTGATAGGTGTAAATGGGGGAAAAGACATTGACTTTGAAGATGTCTTCCACGCGATTCCAGTTGACGTAGTCCATCGTCTCGTAATACGGAAATCCTGCGTTCGCGAAAAAGATGTCGATAGAACCGAGTTTTTCGGTTGCCGCCGCAAAGATGGAATCAACGTTTTCTTTTGTCGACACGTCGCAAATCATCGGGAAAACGTTTTTGAGTGTGAGTGCTTCTATTCTGTCTATGCGAAGGTCAACAGCAAGAATCTTGTTGTCGCCTTGTGCGAGCAATTTGAGCGTTTCTAGACCGATGCCGCTGTTTGCGCCCGTGATGACGATGGTTTTGCCATTTATCATAATTTTCTCCTTCATATCCCTATTGGATAAAACCTTGCATATTTATTTCAATATACCACGCAAAAACTCGGTTTTCAAGCCGCTTTTTGCGGTTTTGCGCGTTTTTTACGGTTTTATGCACGCAATATGCAACTCGCGCTATTTGCATTTTGCGAGTATTTCGTCAAATATTTTGCCTGCGTTCACTCTCAAATCGTCGAGCGAGCCCGAGTTGTCCACGGTATACGTGGCGATTTTTTTGAGTGCGGCCGGTTTGACTTGCACGCGCATACGAGCCTTCGCCTGCTCGGTGTCAAGTCCCCTGCCTTTTAGCCGTTTCAAGCGAGTTTGATAGGGCGTCGACACAAACAATATTTCGTCAAATCCGCCTATCACGCTTTCAAGCACAATCGGAAGTTCCGCCGCAACGAGCGGCTCGGCACATTCGTTTATGACTTTTGCGATTTCGGGATGAGCAATTGCGTTGAGCGTTTCAAGTCGTTCATCGTCGTAAAACACTATGCTTGCAAGTGCCTTTTTATCCACCGCTCCGTCTTTTACGACGGTTGGAAACGCCGACGCGATTTTTGCGATATACGACGGTGACACAAGCAGATTTGCGTTGATTTCGTCGGCACTGAGACAGAAAAAGCCTTTCTCTTTTGCGATTTTCAACACTTCGCTTTTACCCGAGCCTATTCCGCCTATTATTGCGACTCTCATTTGAGTTCACCCCAGTTTTTCGCGCTCGCCGCTTCCGCAATGAGCGGAACGGACAGTTTGACGGCGTGTTCCATCTCGTAGGATAGAATCTTCTTCACTTCTTCCGCTTCGTCCGCCGCCGCGTCGATTATAAGTTCGTCGTGAATTTGCAAAATCATCTTCGATTTCATGCTTGCAAGACGCTTTTCCACGCCAAGCATAGCAAGTTTTATTATGTCTGCCGCAGAGCCTTGAAGCGGCGTGTTCATCGCCATACGCTCCGCCGACGAACGCACCATATAATTCGACGCGTTAAGATCGCTGAGATTGCGGCGTCTGCCAAGCATTGTGAGCGAATATCCGCGCTCGCGTGCCGATTTCACGCAACCGTCCATAAATTCGCGCACTTTCGGGTGCATTGTGAAATAGTTTGCAATAAACTCTTTTGCTTTGTATTGCGGAATGGACAGGTTTTCTGCAAGTCCGTAGCCGCTTATGCCATATATGATGCCGAAATTGACCGCTTTTGCGTCTCTTCTTTCTGCCGGCGTAACTTCCGACACGCTCTTGCCGAGAATCTGTGCGGCGGTGATTGCGTGAATATCATCGCCTTCGTTGAACGCTTTTATGAGTTGCTCGTCACCGCTCATGTGCGCAAGCAGTCTGAGTTCGATTTGCGAATAGTCCGCGCTGACGAGAACGTTGCCTTCGCTCGGTATAAACGCACTCTTAATATCCTTTGCTTCTTCGCTTCTTGTGGGGATATTTTGCAAATTCGGATTTGTTGACGACAGTCTTCCCGTCGTCGTTATGCATTGATTGAATTCGGTGTGTATACGCCCTGCTTTCACGAGCGGTTGAAGCCCCGTGACGTAAGTCGATTGTAGTTTTGCATAATGACGGTATTCGAGAATTTTTGCGATTATCGGATGCGCGCCCGAAAGATTGCCGAGCACGTCTTCGCTGACGGAATATCCCGTCTTTGTCTTTTTGCCGTGCGGAAGCATAAGTTTTTCAAACAATATTTCGCCGAGTTGCTTCGTTGACGCTATGTTAAAATGCTCGCCTGCAAGATCGTATATCTCGCCCGTGAGCGTCGCTATACGCTCTGCATATTTTTCTTCGAGTGATTTCAAAGCCGCAACCGATACGCACATTCCGCGTTGCTCCATATTGCGCAAAACTACGCAAAGCGGCTGTTCAACGTCAAAAAACAAATGATTAAGTTCGTTTTTTGCGAGTTGCTCTTTAAGTTTGTCGCTTTCGACAAGCAACTCCACCGCACCGACTTCGAGACCGTCCGCACCGAGAACCTGCTCGACGCTCTTTATCGGCGCACTGCCGCGAACAAGGTGAGAGGCAATCATCGTATCGAAGAATTTTGCGTTGTCGAAACCGTATGCTTTCGAGAGTGCCTTGAAGTCGTAACATACGAGTTCCATATCCTTGGCACACTCTTTCACAATGTTCACCGCTTCGTCAAAATCAACGCCTTCGCTGAACAAATCCTGCACGCAATCTATCTTGTATTCCGTCTTATCGTCAACCGCAAACGTGACGTTTTCACCGATAAGAACAGCAATTTTATCACCCTTTATTGCGGCTTTTATGTCTTGCCCCGTTGTCAAAACGACAACTTTTTTCTCTATTTTCGGCAATTCGACGACCGACTCGTCTTCACCGTTTTCAAACGTCATTCTTGCAGCGAGCGACGTGATTTCAAGTTGACCTAGAAGCGTGCGCACCGTCTGCGAATACACGGGCGTAAACTTTATGTCGTCAAGCGTACATTCAACGGGAACGTCGCAGTTTATAGTGACGAGTTCCTTGCTCAAAATCGCAATATCCTTGCCGTTTTGAACGTTTTGACCGAGTTTGCCGGGGATTTCGGCGGCATGCGCAAGAATTTCGTCAAGCGAACCGTATTTTTCAAGCAGTTGTTTTGCGGTCTTTTCGCCCACTCCCGCAATGCCGGGTACGTTGTCGGACGTATCGCCGCGAAGTGCCTTGTAATCGATAAATTGCGACACGGTGAATCCGTCTTGCAAAAGGCGTTCTTCGTCGTACACTTCTATGTCGCTCACGCCCTTCTTCGTCCAGAACACTTTCGTCGTGGGGCTGACGAGTTGAAAAGAGTCTCTGTCTCCCGTCACGATTATGCACTCGTCGTCAAAACGCTTTGAAAGCGTGCCGAGAATGTCGTCGCCTTCATAGCCTTGCAGACTCACGATTTTGATACCCATAGCGGTTATGAGTTCTTTGAGCGGTTCGACCTGCTGACGAAGTTCTTCGTCCATAGGCTTTCTCGTCGCCTTGTAGTCCTTGAACATTTCGTGACGGAACGTCGGACCGTGCAAGTCAAACGCCGCAGCGATATGCGTCGGCTTCTGCTCTTTTATAAGTCTCAGAAGTATGCTTAAAAAGCCGTAAATCGCACCCGTATAAAGCCCCTTGCTCGATTTGAGATTGGGAAGCGCGTGATAGGCTCTGTGCATAAGCGAGTTCGAGTCAAGCAATAAAATTTTGTTTTGTGCCATATATTCACCGTTTTGCGAGTTGTCGCATATTTGTCAGTTTAACCGAGCAAAAACGCTTTCAAACCTTCGTCCATAAGCCTTTTTGCGTCGTCGTATCCGCTTTGCATAAAATCGTGCACTCTGCGCGCCGAAAACGCCATTGCAGGTCCCAAATCCACGCTAGGAGCAATGAAGAACAGGTCGATGTCTCCGCGCTCGATTTTGCGTTTGGGGGCTTTGTCCATGACGTTTGTGCGGATGACGAGCATCTTGTCGTATCCGTTTCTTGCAAGCAAATTAATGGGCATATTGTCGTACACGCCGCCGTCTATATACTTGCTGTCACCGATTTCTTTCGGCGGAAAAATAGGAAACGTTGCCGACGCTATTATGTAATCGACGAGTTTTCCTTGTTCTATGCCGCTCATCATCTGTTCAAACGGTTTGAATTCGGATATGTCGAAAGTCACGATACCGAAGTCTTTTTGGCTTGCCCTTATATCGTCTTCGTTGACGAGATTTTCAAAAAACTCCTGCGATTGTTTGTAAGACGCTTCGAGCATTTTTATCGTTTTCAATCTCTTTTCTTTGAGGACTTTTATAATTGCGGGCGTCATGTCAAGATTATGTATGGATTCGATTTCTTCGTCGGTGAGCGCAAAAACCGTGTTGGTTTTGATTTGTTTCCACACGTCTAGCAACTTGTCGTATCCGCCTTCGAGATACAACGCGCCGTTGATTGCGCCTATTGACGTCCCCGTGACACCGTCAAATTCGACGCCGAGTTCGCGTATGGCAAGAAGTGCGCCCACCTGATACGCTCCCTTGACTCCGCCGCCTTCGAGCACCAGTCCCAATTTTTGACCTTTGTCGTTCATATTATTTATCCTTCGTGAATATTTCCGTCTACGAATATATTTCTTTTAAAAAATTATATCATCAAATACGCCTTTTGTAAACAAGTTGTATTTGCACTGTCATTCCAAAAAGAGCCACGCTTCGTCGATGTAAGCGTGGCTCTTTCACAATTCTTCACTGCTTAGTGCAGTTTGTCGATAAACGCCGCATTTATCTGATACGTCGAATACGGCGTGATCGGATTTGTGTTGGCGTATCCGAAAAGCTCAACGGAGAGATTCTTAACGAGGTTTGCCGCAAGAAGCGGAACGCCGCTGCCTTCGGGCTTGATGTCGCGCGTCTTCAACGAATGAATATCGTCTGTTTCTGCCGCAAGGTCAAGATAAGTCTTTTCCGTGAAAATGCCTTCTCCTGCCGATATACCCGTGCATACGAACGCAATATGGAACCAGCATTTGCCTGCGTCGTCCCCTTTACCTTCGTAACGATATTTTTTGAACAATGAGTTTTGTCTTATGAGATCACCGCACATCGTACCTATAGTCTGGTTGAGCGAAGCGTCGCCGACATCGATAAGTTTTGCGTTGTCAACGTTCTGCCAGTTGTAAATGTTGAAGAATCCCGTTTGTCTGATGACAAGATTGATACCTTTAGAATACAGATTTTCCATAAAATACTGCTCGTTGGCGTCAAGGTCGTCGCGGATAAATCTGCCGAAACTCTTCTTTGCGGTTTTGCCGTTTCCATCGACGTATTCCTGCAATTCGGTTATCGTGTATCTCTCGTAGCAAGTTGACATAAGCGAGCCGATCATGTTGGAGGCCGTGAAGTTGTTGAACGTGATGTTGGAATAGAATATCGCAAAACCTTGTTCTTCGTCTTTCCAATACATACGTTGCGGCACGTACATTCCGCAAGACGTGAAGTTGCGCATTATGCAACCGTCAATCGTCATATCGCAGTTGAAAGAGTTGAGTGCCTTTTCGCCGTTCTCGAAAATGATATACTCGAAACGCAATCCCGTAAGGTGAACTCTGGATTGGTCGTCGTCACCGGCAAACATCGCTTCGCCCTTAAAACCTTGCGTGTCGTCGGCATTGTTTATCTCGGTGTCGTCGCCAAGGTCGTTCATTCTCAATATAATGTTGCTCACCGTGACGTTGCTCCAAGCGATACGCGTTGCATACACTTTTTCCCCGAGCTGCCCTTTGAGTGCGGAAAGCATGTGGTTGTTTCCGTAAAGGTCGCCGTAAAAACTTATCGCATCTGCATAATCGATATATTTGCCCGTGCCGTCTTCGTTTTTCTCGAATGCAATGTTGCTTTCAAGACAAATCGCATAAGTTTTGTGCGATCCGTGTTGAGTATAGACAAAGTATCTTCCGCCTTCGGGGTTGATATCGTAAGTCATTTCGTGACCGATGTAGTTGCCTTCGGCTTTTGCGTATTCGTTCTGGTACTTCGCCGCATTGCGAAGTTGGGCAATATTCGTGACGGCAACGCCGTAGATTGCCTTTATCGTCACTTCTTCCGTCGTGAATTTGCTGATGCCTTCGTATTTAGGATAGCGCGCGCTCACGCGTACGACGATATTTTGTTTGCCTTTGCCTTCGAGTGCGGAATCGAACACGAGTTTGTTTGCGACGGTCTCGTCGAAGTGTGCGTACTCTCCACCCGAAACGATTTCAAAATTGTACGATGCATAGAACGCCGCAAGTTCGCTTTCGGTTGCGTCTTTAGGTTCGCCCTGAACGACGATTCTCACAAAATTCGCTTCCTTTTCAAAAGCGTCGTTTGAGTATCTCTCGCTTGCAAAAACAGTCTCTCTTGCAAGCCCCACCGCAAGCGCACCGTTTGACGTGCGCAGTTGAATTGACGTAAGTTTGCTTTGGACGTTGAGTTCTATGCTGGTTTGTTCCGAGCCGTATTTTGCGGTTATTACGACTCTGCCGTTTGCAACGCCTTTGACTTCACCGCTTTCGTTTACGGTTGCAACGTCCGTGTCCGACGAAGACCATTCCACAACGCCGAGATTGCCGTTTGAAAGTTCGTCGGCATGTATCGCTCTGAGTTTGAGTGTATGCTCTCCGACCGCAAGAACGTATCCGTCGGTCTTGTTAGCGAAAAAGTCTGCGTTTTCGATGACGATTGCTTCGGGTGCTACCGAGTAAATCTCGAAGTTTCCCTTTGCGGTGGCAATCACCGCTTTGTCGCTCGTGACGGTGACTATGCCGTCACGAATCGTGCAGCCTTCAACCGCGGTTGCGTCGGAATCTATGCCGAGTTCTTCGATGGTGAGCGACGTTCTTGCCGTATAAAGCGTTTGTCCGTATTTGCGGCTTGCGCCGTTTGCCGTGACGTTGACGGTATACGCGCCGCTAGTAATATATTGGATTGCGCCTTGCTCGCTCGAGTGCACGCTTGCCTGCACGGTGATGTTTGCCGTGCCTGCGCTTTTTGCACTGACGACGCCGTTTTGGTCAACGGTTGCCACTTCTTCGTTGTCGCTGTGCCATATCGTGTGATTGACTATACTGTCAATAGGCGTGTAGTTTGGCACGAGACGTTTTGAATAGCCAACTGCGATATTGTTGTCTTCGCCGCTAAGGTTTCCTATCGCGACTCTTTCCACGTTGTCACCGACGACGGAAACGTTGAGCGTCTTTGACACGTTTTCGGCAACTACGTTTATCGTGAATTTGCAATACGAGCCGATTACCATCTTTGCGGTTGAGTTTGACGCAGTTTCGTTGTCCGAGTCGTCAACCATGCACGCGGCGGGATAAACTCTCGTCAAAAGCGCATCCGCCATTGCCGAGATAATCTTAACGGAGTCTTCTCCGTATCTCGATTTTGCCGTGTTGTACGCGCTCTTGCGTTCGGCGTCGGAAAAGTTGGGATACTCCGCTTCGAGTTCCGCTTTCAATGCGGACAAATCTTGCTTGTACTTCTCGTATTTTGTCTGATACTCGTCGTCTGTGTAAACGACGTCCCCCGTGATGCGCCACTCAACAGTGTAGTTGTTTGCTTTTTCGGGCAAAACCTTGACATCTATGTAATCGTAAAGATTTATCGTCTTGTTCGCGACGTTTTCAAAGTTGAAAGATATGTTTTCGGCAACGTTTTCGGTGCCTTTATATCTCAACTGAATGTCTTCTACACTGATCCATGCCTGAATGGATACTATGCTTGAAACGAGCGCGACTATCACCAGAATGAGAATCGGGATAAGTATAAGAATTCCTATCATTACTTTCTTCATAAGTCGCTCCTTAGCCGTGCATCCTGTCGATAAACGCGGAGTTTATCTGATAGGTCGAATACGGCGTTATCTTTGCAGTGTTCGGATACCCGTAGACGAAAATCGGAACGCTTCCGAGTATCGTTTCGCCTGCGAGTCCGAAGAAGTCTTTGCTTTCTTTCTTTATCGTGCGTGTGTCGAGCGTATAGTAAGAGTCTTTATCCGAAAGTGTGACTTTCATGCTCGGCACTTCGGTGTACATACTCGAACCTTCAAACGACAAGCCTGCCACCACGAACGCGACGTGCAACCAGCAAGTGTTGTCCTTGTCAACGTAGCGATAGTTTGCAAAAGCACTGTTGTTTCGCAAAACATTTCCGCTTGCTTGCTTGATAATCTCGTCGTAACTTGCATCGCCCGTGCTGAACAAAGCCGCGTTACTAACGTCCTGCCAATTGTACGCTTCCATAAAGCCCGTTTGTTCAATCTCGGTGTTTATGCCCTTTTCATAGAAGTTTTCCATGACGTACGCATAGTTTGCCTTTTCGTCGCCCGGAACGAAACGATATTCTCCTTTGCCGTCCGAAGTCGGCTTCACCGCAAACTTCTCGTAGGTTGCCGCCATAAGCGAGCCGAGCGTGTTGGAGAACACGAGATTGTGGATTTTGATGTGCGAATAGTACGGATGATACGTCTTGTCGGAGTCTCTGTAGAATATGCGTTGCGGCACGACCATACCTGCCGAAAGCAAGTTGCGGATTATGCATCCCGTAAGTTCCAGATTGTTGTTGCGGAATGAGAGCGCGCTCACCGCATTTTCCATAATGCAATACTCGAACTTGACGTTCACCACTCTATAATAATCCCAGTGCACGTCGCTGCCGATGATGACCAAATCGCCCTTGAACGATTTCGTATCCTGCGCACTGCTTATTTCCTTATCTTCGGGATGCGAATTTGCGCGAAGAATGACGTTTGAAAAAGTCACGTTGCTCCACGAAATACGCACGAGTTGGTGACTCACCTGTCCCGTGATTGCGGAAATCATCTTGTTGTTGCCGTAAAGGTCTCCGTAGAATTGCGCACGACCGTCTCTGTCCCCTATGGTTTTGACGTTTCCGTTTTCGTCGTATTCGACTTTGTATGCACAGTTGTCGGTGAGACAAATAGCATAGTTATGTTTCGAACTTTCGTTCTCTTGCACTATATAGTTATCTTCGCCGTTGACGTGCTCGAATGTGGTCTTTGCAGGGATAAAGTTGCCTTCTTTGTAGGCGTATTCTTTCTGATCCTTCACCGCTTTGAGCAATTCGTCGATGTTTGAGACGCTCACGCCGTATATCGCCTTTATCGTCACTTCTTCGGTGGTGAATTTGCTCACGCCTTCGTGCTTTGGATAGCGCGCGCTCACACGCACGACTATATTCTGTTTGCCTTTGCCTTCGAGTGCGGAATCGAACACGAGTTTGTTTGCTACGGTCTCGTCGAAGTGTGCGTATTCTCCGCCCGAAACGATTTCAAACACGTATGAATCGTAAAACTCGGCAAGTTCGCTTGCGGTTGCGTCTCTCGGTTCTCCCTGAACGACGATATTCGTGCTGTTTGCGACTTTACTGCCGCCTGTGGAGACATCAACGTATCTTTCGCTTGCAAACACAGTCTCTTTTGCAACGCCCACCGCCAAAGACGAGTCGGACGTACGAAGTTGAATCGACGCAAGTTTTTTGCGCACTTTGAGAGTTAGGGAAGCACTTTTTCCGTTGCCGTCCGACGCCGTTATCACCACGACTCCGTTTGACAAACCTTTGACTTCGCCGTTTTCGTTCACCGTCGCCACGTCGGTATCGGACGAAGTCCATTCGACGTCTGACGGTTTTCCGAGTGCAAGTTCGTCGGAAAATACCGCGCCGAGTTTGAGAGTATGCTCGCCTACTGCAAGAACGTAACCGTTTTCTTTGTTCTCAAAGAAACTTGCGTTTGCGATGGCGATTGAGTTTTCTTCGACAGAGTAAATCTCGAAGTTTCCGTTTTCGGTGCTAATCACCGCTTTATCGGCGGTCATCGTCACCGTATTCTCTTCAATCGTGCAACCTTCCGCCGCCACTGCGCCCAAAGACAATCCGAGTTCTTCGAGAGTGAACGATTTCTTTGCGGTGTACAGCGTTTTGCCGTATTTCGTGCTTGCGCCCTTTGCAGTCACGTTTACGACGTATGCACCGCTTGTGATATATCTGATTTCTCCGCGTTCGCTTGAATGAACGCTTGCCTGCATCGTGATGTTTGCACTGCCTGCTTTCAACGCCCTGACAACGCCGTTCTGGTCAACCGTTGCGACGTCTTCGTTGTCGCTGTGCCATATCGTGTAGTTGACGATGCTGTCAATCGGAGTGTAATTCGGCACGAGACGTTTAGACTCTCCGACGGAGATGTTGTTGTCTTCGCCGTTTATGTTGCCGATTGTCACTCTTTCGACGTTGTCGCCGACAACCGACACGGACAATGTTTTCGAAACGTTTTCCGCAACCACTTTCACAGTGAAATTGCAGTACGACGAAACGATAAATTTGCCCGTCGAGTTGGAATCGACGTCAAATTCGTCTTCGCTCACGAAAGAGACCGCGGGTGACATTATTCCCACGAGCGATTTTGCCATCTCGTCGATGATTTTCGCAGAATCGTCGGGATATTTGATTTTTGCCTGATTGTATGCCGTGCGTCTCTCGTTTGTCGAAAACACGGGATACTCCGCTGCGAGTTCGGATTTCAGAGCCGAGATTTCGCGCACGTAGGCTTCGTATTTTTCCTGATATTCTTCGTCCGTATATGTGACGTTGCCGTCGATTTTCCACTCTATCGTGTACTTGTTCGCCTTTTCGGGAAGCACCTTAACGTTTACGTAATCGTAAATGCTTATGGTTTTTCCCTGAATGCCGTCAAGTGACAAAGAGATATTTTCGGCGGTACGTTCCGACCACTTTTCCGTAAGTTGTATATCTTCAACGCTTATCCACGCTTGCATGGATATGATGTTTGACACCATTGCGACGATAAACAAAATCAGAATCGGAATAAGGATGAGAATACCGACCATAACTTTTTTCATCGCATTCTCTCCTTACGGAATTATCTTCTGATAACGCTTGTTGAGATTGACAAACAGTCCGGCAAGCGAGCCTGCAAGCAAAACTATGGACACAATGCTCAATATGAGATAAATTCTGCTCATATCACCGCGTTGTATAATCGTGACGTTGCCTATCGAAAGCGGAAGGAAACTGAATAACATCGCAAACAAACCGTACGCAATCGCAACGACGATACCGACTATCATCGCAAGCGCGACGTTTTTGTTTGCCGACACGAGTTCGCCGTCACCCGACACGTTGAACGTCGGTGATTTGATGTCCGCAATCATGCTAAGGCATGTAAGGCTTATGACGAGCATTTCGGCTATTCCGAAAATCGCACCACTGTCAAGCGGAGTGAGCAAATGTTTGCCTGCGTCGCTCGTGTAATAGCCACCCGAAAGTGCACAGCAAAGAGCGACCGAAATCGTACCCGTGAGAGAATACAAAATAAATTTGACGAGAATCTGATTCGTGTAACTTACGGGAATGACCTTCGTGTGATAGAAACTCGAACCTTCTCTGGATATACAGGTTGAAGCAAATGACACGATTATGGTGATGAATATGACGATAACCATAAGCGTAAGTCCCGGCATAATGCCTGCGCCGATGCTTTCCGTTCCCATACTTGCCGCAAGACGATTGCAGAAGAACACCATGACGGGCGCAGCGCAAGCCATTGCGAAATACTGGAACGAATAGTTGAAACTTCTCAAAATGAGATAGAACTCACGTCTGAAAAGCGCGTATGCTACGGGACGACGCACGTCTTTGATTTTCTTCTTGAAAGACGCTTTCTGCGTTTCGATGCCGTAAAGAATCGTCTTATAATACTCTTTCGTAGCTACGAAATACGCCGCAACGCCGAATGTCGCATTGATGAGAATAAGATACAGGAAGCGAAGCGCGTACTTGCCTGCCGAAAGTCCGCCGTACTTCATGCCGTTGACGATTTCGGCATACCAGTTGAACGGATATGCGTACTTTGCAAAATTGCGATATCTTGCAATCATATCCGTAGAGAAAATGCTCTGCTTCGAGTCTTTAAGATACGTCAACACGTTAGAGAGCGACACAAGATAAAAAATGAACACGAGACACACGACGATAATCGTGATGATGAGAATGAGCAAGAACTGATTCTTCACTGCGTTCATGACTTTCATGACGGGCACTGCGAGTATGTTTGCGATAAAGAACGGAATGAGCGTTGAAAACAACACTATGCCGATATATGCGAAATAGTCGCCCACAGACGCGTCGGTGATGATGCCGAACGAAATATAGAACGGCAACATCAAAAGCAAGCACACGACAAAATTGTGCAGATAGCAATAAATCGACTTCGCAACGAGAATTTCTTTGCCGCTGACGGGAAAACGGAGCAACATTTCATTGTCGCCGTTCTGATATAGGTTCTTTATTACGCTGCCCGTTGCGACTATCGTCGCAAGGCAAATCGTGAACGTCGCCACGATAACGAGGAATTCTATTCTGAGACCCGAACGAGTCACGAATACGTTCGTAAGATAATAAATGCCGACGATAAGCACCGCATAAACGAGAAAGAAGAAAATCGCGTTGCCAACGTGCCCGAGTTTTTGCTTCCAAGCCTTCTTGTCGGTGTTTGTCACGCCGTATCTCGATTTGAGATCGAGACGGAAGAGCGTTCTCACACTCTGCATGGAGAATTCGCCTTTCATTATTGCTCGTCCCCCTTGTTTTCGGTCTCTTCAACGACATGTTCTTCGTCGCTTTGCGCTTCTTTACGTTCAATAGGCATATCGGGACGCATATCCGCGCTCTCTTGTGCAATGTAGTCTTCGAACAATCTTTGCTCGTAAGTGCCGGTGACTTTGAAGAACGTCTCTTCAAGGTTTGCCTTGTTCGCTTCGTTGCCTGCAAGGTCGATGACATCGATGAGATGACCGTCGTTGACGATTGCGACTCTGTGGCAGAGTTTCTTGACAAGGTCAAGGTTGTGGCTCGAGAAGAAAACGGTATTGCCCTTTGCGCAATGCTCTCTCATGTACGAAATGATTTCAGCGGTGGATTGCGGGTCGAGTCCCATCATAGGTTCGTCAAGAACCCAAAGTTTCGGGTCGTGAATGAGTGCCGCAATAATGCAGATTTTTTGTTTCATACCGTGCGAGTAGGACTTGATTTGTCTGTCTATCGCGTTTTCCAGTTTGAAGAGTTTTGCATAACGGTCGATACGTTCCGTTCTCACGAGAGCAGGCACTTTGTAAAGGTCTGCGACGTAGTTGACGTATTCTCTTCCCGTCAATCTTTCGTAGACGGAGTGGTTGTCGGGGACGTAACCCATTTCCATTTTCGCCTTGATAGGTTCTTTGACGATGTCGTGGCCGCAAATGGTTATCGTACCGCTGTCAAAAGGCAAAATGCCCGTAAGGCACTTTATGGTTGTGGATTTGCCCGCACCGTTTTGTCCGAGAAATCCGAAGATTTCGCCCGGTCTCAATTCAAATGAAATATTGTCAACTGCGAGTCTGTCGCTCTTTGGATATTTTTTTACAAGGTTTTCAACTTTTAACATAATCAAATTATCTCCTGTTGTATTTTCGCATGGCAAAGCACGCTTATACGCGTGCGCACACGCGCGCACACATACCGAAATCACCCGAAAAAAGCGGGTGTCTCAAAATCATTGAATAATGATTGGTGAAGTCTGCAAAAAAGCGTTCGACGCGATTATGCTTCTTCGCGACGAAACGAGGCGATGCGTCCGTATATGAATCGGAACGACCTTCACTCGTTCTTGCATAAATTTGTGCGGCAAAACCGCCGCCGTTGCCATAATAACGCAAAGCGTCACCGTGACGGACACGATGCCGACTATCGCAAAATGTATGATGGTAGTCTTTGCGACGAACAATCCGAAGTTTTGAAGAGAATTTTTGAACAACGCAAAAGCGATCACCGTAGTCGCAAACGCAGATACGAACCCGCGTATACGCTTTGGCAAACACCTTATAAGCATAAATATCAACGCTATTGCCGCAAGCCCCGCAATCGTCTTTGCAAAATCAACGAGATAGACGGTCACTTGTGTCAGGAACGATAGAAAATCCAAATCTTCTCCTTGCGCAAAACAAGTGTCGTTTTGTTGCCGCTTTGCGCATTTATTTTTATATTTTACCAACTATATATATACTTGTCAAATAGTTTCCTTATTTTGCCCCGTCTGCGCACTTTACAATGTCAAAAATACACTACAAACGTCCGTTATCGGCATATACGACCGCCGTCGCGTGTAGTTTCGCACTCCAAATTTAATCAACCGCTTGACGAAATCGACACAAAAAGCGTATAACATTGTAGTTAAAAAAATATGAAAAACCAACGCGTCGTAAAAAAACGCGAGAGAGATGAAATATGATTACTCAATCGATATCCGCTATAAATTATTTTGAGATCCTGCTTCCGCTCGCTCTTATTCTGCTTTCCACGAAGTTTTTCGCTTTGATTGGAAAAAAGATAGGTCTTCCGCAAGTAGTCGGCATGCTCATTGCCGGCATTTTGCTCGGCTTTATCAAATATATTCCGAATCAGACCATTTTCACGGACGCAACGCTCGAAGGTCTTTCTTTCCTTGCAAAAATCGGCGTTATCCTGATTATGTTCTCGGCAGGACTGGAAACCGACCTTAAACAATTCAAAACATGCGGCGTTCCGTCTGTTATTATAACGTCGCTCGGCGTAATCTTCCCCGTAGGTCTCGGCTTTATCGTTTCGGCGGCTTTCAACGGCGGCTTTGCGAATATGAGCCAACACCAACTCATTACAAACCTGTTTTACGGCACGATTCTCGCGGCAACCAGCGTCAGCATAACCGTCGCGGTGCTCAAAGAACTCGGCAAAATCAACTCCAAAGTCGGCACGTCGATAATCGCCGCGGCAATTCTCGACGATATAATCGGCGTCATTCTTCTATCGCTCTTCATAAGTCTCGACAAGGGCGAAGATTTGAGCGGCGTAGGTATTGCAATCGGCAAAATGATAGGCTTCTTTGCGGCGGCTATCGCTGTCGGCGTCGTGGCGCACTTTTGCTTGAAACACTATCTCAAACGCCACCCCGAACACCACAGACGTATCCCTATCATCGGATTTGCAATGTGCTTCCTGTTCGCTTATGCGGCAGAAGAATGGTTCGGCGTTGCGGACATCACAGGCGCGTACGTGGCAGGCATTATGCTTTCCACTCTCACCGAATCGGGCTATATCGACAGAAAAGTCGAAGTGAGCAACTATATGATTTTTGCGCCGGTATTCTTTGCAAACATCGGCATAAATGCCAACTTCGGAGCAATCAGCCCCCACATCGTAGGTTTCGGCTTTGCGTTTATAGCGGCAGGTCTCGTCGGCAAAGTGCTCGGTTGCGGTCTCGGTTCGCTTATATGCAAATACTCTCTCAAAGACAGTTTGCGCGTCGGCATCGGTATGATGGCAAGAGCGGAAGTCGTGCTCGTATGCACTCAAAAAGGCGTGGACAGCGGCATCGTGGACCAATCGATAATGCCGTTCGTGCTTATTCTCATCATCGTGTCTTCACTGCTCACACCGCTGTTTTTGAAAATATCATACCGCAAAGAACTTCCCGACAGCGTGCTCAATCAACCGCTCACGCCCGCACTTGCGGACGGCTCGAACGGCTCGCAAGCCCCCGCTATTTCTGACGGCACAAACGGAACTTCCACCGACAACACCACGGCTACCCCTTCCGATTTATCCGGTCAATCGCAAGACGATTCAACGCTCACAAACGACGAAAAATAAATTTTTTAGATATTCTAAATGCACAAAAAACACACTTGAATGAGTGTGTTTCTTTTTACTTAATTAATAATGAATAATGAACAAAAGCCGTCATCGCGGCAACGGCATCGCTTGCACACAAGCAACGCCGAAAGCCGCATTAGGCTTTTGCTTAGCTAACCGCGCCGAAAATCTTTGCTATCAGTTCAGTCACGGACAAAAACTCCTGCCGCAATTTCGCAAGATTGTCGGCTTGGTGGTTCAAGCGGTGAAATTCTAAATTTTCCTTGTCATGTTGAGCCTGCCGAAACATCCAGCCGTAAGGCGCATATATTGCTTATTTTTTTCGCTACGCTAGATCCTTCGACTACGCTCAGGATGACAGTTTGGGTGGGGCACCCACATCCGAAAGAAAATCTATTTGGAGTATTCTTAAAAATCTATATGCGCCATAATCCGATAAACGGATGAAGAGCAAGAAAAAGCCCCTTGAACAGCAACCCTAATGTACAAACCGTACATGAGTTGATGGGCAAGGGGCTTTGCCGATGCTATTCGCCGTTTAGCGGATTATGGACGGGTCCCAGTGAGCATCCGGCTCAAACCCCATAATCTTCACTGCCGTTGCAGCCACGTCGGAAAGTCCGAAAGAGCCGTCGGCGATGGTGCAATCATAGTTATAGACGATGAAAGGAACGGGATTGAGAGAGTGCGCGGTACGCACGGTGATTTGACCCTTTTTGTTCTTTTCGAGCATCTCGTCGGCGTTGCCGTGGTCGGCGGTGACGATGAGTGCGTAATCGTGTTTCTTGACTATCGGGAGAAGTCTTGCAAGTGCAAGGTCAACTGCTTCGACACCGATTCTCGTTGCATCGAGATTGCCGGTGTGTCCAACCATATCTCCATTGGGATAATTGCAACGGATGAAGCCGTATTCACCGGATTCGATTGCGTCGATGACCTTATCGGTGACTTCTGCCGATTTCATCCACGGACGTTGATCGAAAGACACTTTGTCGGAGGGGACTTCTTCCCAAACTTCGAGTGCGTCGCTGAATTTTTCGGAGCGGTTACCGTTCCAGAAATACGTCACGTGACCGTACTTTTGCGTTTCGGAAACAGCGTAAGACTTCACGCCGTGATTGACGAGAAATTCGCTGAGCGTATATTTGATTTGCGGCGGTTCGACAAGGAATCTAGTTGGCAAATGTAAGTCTCCGTCATATTGAAGCATGCCTGCGTAAAGAACCTTGGGCATATTGCCGCGATCGAAACCGTTGAAGTCTGCATTGTCAAACGCCATAGAGATTTCGATTGCGCGGTCGCCGCGGAAGTTGAAGAGTATCACACTGTCGTTGTCGTGCATTGCGCCGACGGGTTCGCCGTCCTTGACAATAACGAATGCAGGCAAATCCTGGTCGATAACGCCGGGGTTTTCCGCACGGTAAGTCTCGATTGCGTCCGTTGCGGATGCAAATCCCCTGCCTTGTCCGTAAACGTGGGTGTAGAAGCCTTGTTTGACCATATCCCAGTTTGCGAAATATCTGTCCATGGTGATGACCATTCTGCCGCCGCCGCTTGCGATGCATGCGTCAAAGTTGTCGTCGTTGAGCTGTTTGAGAGCAGATTCGAGCATATCAACGTAAACGAGCGCGCTTGTTGCGGGGACGTCTCTGCCGTCAAGCAAAACGTGAATGCGCACGTGTTTGACTCCGCCTGCCTTTGCGCCCTTGACAAGAGCGATAAGGTGACCGATGTTGCTGTGCACGTTGCCGTCCGAGAGCAATCCGATGAAGTGCATCGTGGACGAGTGAGCAACGCAGTTGTCTTTGAGCTCTTTCCATGCGGAAGAATTGAAAATATCTCCGCTTTCGATTGCTTCTTCAACGAGTTTTGCACCTTGCGAATAGACCTGTCCGCAACCGAGTGCGTTGTGTCCCACTTCGCTGTTGCCCATATCGTCGTCGCTAGGAAGACCGACTGCCGTGCCGTGCGCCTTGATATAGGTGTTGGGGCATTCTTTGAGAAGTGCGTCGAGCGTCGGAGTGTTTGCCAAAGTGACTGCGTCGCCGAGTCCCGTCTTGGACTTTCCTACGCCGTCCATAACGACCAAAACAAGTTTTTTCATATCATTTTACCTTTTGAAAAAATCTAACCGTCCGAGATTTTCGAGCGGTTAGATGATAGATTTTTTAGTAGTTTACGACTTGTGAGAAGTCAACCGCTTTCAATGATGCGCCGCCGATGAGACCGCCGTCGATTTCAGGCATAGCCATGAGTTCTTTGACGTTCTTGGGGTTCATGCTGCCGCCGTATTGAATACGAACGCGGTTTTCTGCGCACTTGGGGCAATAAAGTTCCGCCATGGTGTTGCGGATGATTGCAATCGTTTCGTTTGCGACTTCTGCGGTTGCGGTCTTGCCGGTGCCGATTGCCCATACGGGTTCGTATGCGATGACGATATTGTCGAGTTCTTCTTTGTCGATGCCTTCGAATGCGCCTTTGGTTTGACGAACGAGAACTTCTTCAACCTTGCCGCTTTCTCTTTCTTCGAGAGTTTCGCCCACGCAAATGATGGGTTTAAGACCTGCCGCGAGTGCCGCTTTTGCACGAGCATTGACGGTTTGGTCGGTTTCACCGAAGTATTGACGACGTTCGGAGTGACCGATGATGACGTATTCTACGCCGAGTTCAACAAGCATTTTTGCGGAAATTTCACCGGTGAAAGCACCTTTTTCTGCCCAGTGTACGTTTTCTGCGCCGACGTGAATGTTGGTGCCTTTTGTCATTTCGACTGCGGTTGCCAAATCGGTGTACGGAGTGCAGATAACGACATCGCAAGCCGCGTCTTTGACGAGCGGAGCGAGATCCGTGATGAGCGCTTTGGTGTCAGCGATGGTGTTGTTCATTTTCCAGTTGCCTGCAATAATGGGTTTTCTCATAATATACTCCAAAAATTTATTTTCGATATGTTTTTTCCTTTTGTTCCGTCCGATCACGCTAGGTATAAAACGCACTCGCTAATCGAATGAAGAACAATAAAAAGTTGCTTTTTCCGCTCGCCCGACATGGTTGTCGCACGATTGCGAAAATTGAATGTTCCGTCACGTCATATTACACGTGTCAACGACAGCGATAATAGGATGAAGAACAAGGATAACCTCCTATTTTGGCAAGCCCAACGTACTTTGCGTACGTGACTTGTCAAAATTGGAGTTATACGCAGTTATTCGTCAATTTGCGCGATCGTTGAGGCAAGCGATGCCGGGAAGAACCTTACCTTCAAGGAATTCCAAAGATGCGCCGCCGCCGGTTGAGATGTGTGTCATCTTGTCTGCATAGCCGAGTTGTGCGACTGCCGCTGCGGAATCGCCGCCACCGATGATCGTGGTTGCATCGGTTTCTGCCATTGCTTTTGCGACTGCGTTCGTGCCTGCCGCGAGTTGCGGATTTTCAAAAACGCCCATAGGTCCGTTCCAAACGACCGTCTTTGCGGACTTCACTGCGGATGCGAAGAGTTCTTGAGTCTTCGGACCGATGTCGAGACCTTCACGGTCTGCAGGAATTGCGGTACTGTCGCAATATTCGATGTCAACGTGTGCGTCGATAGGATCGGGGAATCCTGCGCAAGTTGCGGTGTCGACGGGAAGATAAATGGTCTTGCCGAGAGATTTTGCCTTTTCGAGCATCTTGTTGCAGTAATCGATCTTTTCGTCGTCTACGAGAGAGAGACCGACGCTGCCGCCTTGTGCTTTGATGAAAGTGTAAGCCATACCGCCGCCGATGATGAGCGTGTCGCACTTGTTGAGAAGATTGTCGATGACGTTAAGTTTATCGGCAACTTTCGCACCGCCGAGAATAGCAACGAACGGACGAACGGGGTTCTCGATTGCGTTGCCAAGGAATTTGAGTTCTTTTTCGATAAGGAAACCGCTGACTGCAACGGGTGCAAAACCGTATTGAACAATACCTGCGGTTGTTGCGTGTGCACGGTGTGCAGTGCCGAATGCGTCGTTGACGTATACGTCGCAGAAGTCTGCGAGTTTTCTGCAAAGGTCTTCGCTGTTCTTTTCTTCGCCCGCTTCGAAACGAGTGTTTTCAAGCAAAACGATTTCGCCGTCTTTGAGTGCCGCGACTTTTGCGTGTGCGTCGTCTCCCACCAAATCGGTTGCAAACGTCACTTTGCCGGGGAAATGCTCTGCAAGTTTTTCAGCAACAGGTCTGAGCGTGAATTTCTTTTGGTCGTTTTTAAGAGCTTTTGCGATATATTCCGCTTTTGCAGCCGCTTGTTCTTCTGCGGGAAGCGCTTCAACCGCTTTCTTTTCTTTCTTGTTGAGACCGAAACCTTCCGTGAAAATGTTGTGGGGCTTGCCCATGTGAGAGCAAAGTATTACTTTTGCGCCGTGATCGACAAGATATTGAATGGTGGGAAGAGCGCCGTTGATACGGTTCTCGTCGGTGATAACTCCGTCAACCATCGGCACGTTGAAGTCACAACGAACCAAACACTTTTTGCCTTTGACGTCTACGTCGCGGATTGTCATTTTTGCCATAGATATTCTCCTTTAAGAAAATAAAATTACGATTTTTGAGCCAAAAGGTATTATATCAATACATTTTTAGCGATAGTAGTATATCACACGCGCGCAAAAATTACAATAGAATTTGTCAAACTGCCGCATTTCTCCGTCGCAATGTTGCAATTTTTGCAAGGCGGATTTTTGAACGGATTTTCAAAATCGGCAAAAGAACGAAAAAATAAAACACGATATGTGTTGTTGTTGCAGAATACAGAATATGTATCGTGTTTTTGAAATGCTCAAAACATATGAAAAACGGCGATTTCTCGCCGTTTTTCGTCAAAATGCTATATTATGCAACACCTATCGTGTTTTGTTTAAATTTTGCGGTATATTCAAAATTGAGTCAAGTGACCTTGTTCAAGCAAGTTGTTAAAACCCAACTGGCGCATACCTTCGTACACGACGATTGCAACCGAATTGGACAAATTGAGCGATCTTGCCTCTTTGACCATGGGGATACGGATTGTCATGTCGTAGTTATCGTGAAGAAGGTCTTCCCTAAGTCCCTTGGACTCTCTGCCGAAAAACAAGAAGTCGTTTGGCGAAAAATGTGCCTGATCGTATCTCACGCTTGCTTTGGTCGAACAAAAATAAAAATGCGGAGTTTCTCCGTCCATTGCGTTGCCGTCTATGTGCCAATTTCCGTTTTCGTCCTTGTGCACTCTGCCTTGCGCGTTCTTTTCAAAGAATTCTTCGAGATTTTCGTAAACTATAAAATCGGTCAGATGCCAATAATCGAGCCCTGCTCGTTTCAACGCCTTGTCGCTTATGTCGAAGCCGATAGGCTTAATTATATGAACCTTACATCCCGTTGCCGCCGCCGTTCTTACGATATTGCCCGTATTTTGCGGGATTTCCGGCTCGACCAAAACTATATTGAATGCCATATTGTACCTTTATACTTTTGTATTCAATCGATTTTTCAATCGAACCTCACTTGACTTTCGATTGAATTATAAATTGCCTTAAATGCAAACATTTCCGCGCAATCAGAAAAATTCGTCGATTATTTTGAAAGTGTCTCCAAGTGATTTTGCTTTGCCTATCTCGACTCGCACTGCTTTTGCGTTTCTTCCGCCGCGAGCGTAATAGCAAAGCTGCAATTTCATGACGTTTGCCACCGTGAAGTCGGGCATAAACTCGCGCAACACGTCGATATGTTCCAAGATGAGAGACTTTATATCATGCGAATCGTCTTTGCCTTGTAGTTCGGCAAAAATCCAAGGCTTGCCGAGTGCTCCGCGGCCTATCATAAAACCGTCCGCATTCGTGATTTGGGCAACCTTATCGAGACTTTGTTTGTCAACTATATCTCCGTTTGCTATGACGGGTATATCTAGAGCGTCTTTGACTGCTTTCGTTATCGTATGGTCGCACTCTCCGCTGTAATATTGCTCGCGGTATCTCGCATGAACGGTTACGGCACTCGCGTCGCCTTTTTGTGCGGCAAGCGCACATTCGACTGCGAGCGGTTTTCCGATTTCGATGCCTGCGCGCATTTTCACGGTTACGGGGCGGCTGCCGCCTTCCTTGACCGCCTGCACGACTTCGGTTATGAGTGCGGGATTTTTCATCAATGCGCTTCCGTCTCCGTTGCCGAACACCTTCTTGACGGGACAGCCCATATTTATATCGATTATATCGAATTTCCCAAGTCTCTCGTCTTTTGCCGCCTTGTACATAAACTCGGGATCGCTCCCGAAAATCTGCACGGCACACGGGGTTTCTATATCCGTAGTCGCAAGCAATTCTTCAGTGCCTTTATTGCCGTACACAAGTCCTTTTGCGCTGACGAGTTCGGTATACGTAAGTCCTGCGCCGTATTTTGCGCACAAATGTCGAAAACCGACTTCGGAGAAGCCGGCAATCGGTGCAAACACCAGATTGTTTTTCAGTTGTACGTTACCTACGGTGAGCATGTGCCATGTATTAAACTATTTATCCAGATTTGAAGATTTTTCTTTGAGTTTGACCTGATTCCAGATTTCGTCGAGTTGTTCGAGCGTGCAATCTTTCATTTCACGACCGCTTTCTTTCACCGCGGCTTCAACTGCGCAAAAACGGCGGAAAAATTTGAGATTCGCTTCATGGAGTGCCATTTCGGGATCGATTTTGTAAAAGCGCAAAACGTTGACCACCGCAAAGAGCAAATCGCCCGCTTCTTCTGCTCTATGCTCGGCGTCTGCCGATTTAAGTTCTTCCGTTTCTTCTGCAATCTTGTCGTACGCGCAATCAACCGTGTTCCAATCAAAGCCGACTTTCTTCGCTTTCTTTTGAAGTTTCTCTGCATAAAGCAAACTCGGCAAATTCTTCGGAATACGATTCATTTCGTCCGAAGCGGAAGTATATTTCTTTTCTTTTTTCTTCGCTTCTTCCCAAAAAACGAGTGCTTCGTCTGCATTATTTGCATGGTTCGTTCCGAAAATATGCGTGTGGCGGTCAATAAGTTTTCTGCAAAGACCGCTTATCATATCCGTATAATCGAATTCTCCGTTCTTTTTTGCAATTTCGGCGTGGAAAACGGCTTGCATGAGAATATCGCCCGTTTCTTCTTTAATCATCTCGGCGTTTTTCATATCTATCGCTTCAACGAGTTCGTATGCTTCTTCGATGAGATTTATGCGAATGCTCTCGTGCGTTTGCGCTCTATCCCATTCGCAACCGTCGTCGGCGCGAAGTCTGTGCATGATTTGTTCAAGGTCGGAAAAATCGAAACGTTTGCAATCGACAAGCGCAATCGGATCTATCGTTAGCGCGTCGAAATCTCCGTCAAGTCGGCTTGCGCAAGTTTGCACGTCTTCGCCGTCTTTTTCAATCGTCACGGCAACGTCGCCGTATACGTCGAGAAGTTTGTCTTTTATCTTCTGCACGTCGATTTCTTTCACGCCGTCAACGACGAGCGCAATACGCTTGTTGAAAAAAGCCGTTGACAAAAAGTCTTCGGCAGAATAACGCTGATACGAACCTTTGAGAATTTCGTCGAGTTTCATTCGTGTCTCCGATTTACGCCGATAAGGCGGATATTGTCAGCCGTAGTCCCAGAATCGTATGAGCCTGTGAAGTCCCCACATAAGCCTTTTCATCGGCAAGTGCGGAATTTCTTCTCTTGAAACAAGTCCGAAAAGAAAGACGAGCCACACGTACACGACAACGCAAACCACGCTGCCGACGCAAAAAGCCGCAACGGGATTTTGCAAAAGTGCTTTCACGCCAACGCCTGACAGAGCCATTATAACACCTATAACGAGATTTGTGCCAACGTTTTTTTCAAGATGCAGACCGCATATTTTGAAATACGCAACATTCGAGACGAACAACGCCACTGCTCCCATACCTACCGACGCTATCGCGCCGCCGTAAATTCCTATATATCTGACAAGCACGAGAGTCAAAACCGTTTTGACTATAATCGCACAAACGAGACTTAAAACTGCCCATTTGGTTTTGTCAAGTGCCTGTAAGAGCGAAACGTATATTTGCATTGCGGAAAACGTGACCACGTTGAAAGCAGATATTCTGAGAAGATTTGCCGCTATGTCCAGACTATATTGACTTAGCGAAGGATAGACTATCGACAAAACATTATCCGCAAAAACCGCAAAGAAAAACGCAAACGGTATACCGAGAAGATAGCAAAGTTTGACGCAAAGCCTGCTTTTTAGCATAATAGAGTCCACGTCGCGCGTTGCTCTCGATGCGGACACCGACGGCACGATTGCTACGCCGAGTGAAATTATCGCAACGATAGGCATGTTGACAAGAGACTGCACCGGCCCCGAAAGCAAGCCGTACCATGCCGTCGCAACCTCCCCGCTTTCGCCGTGCAATCTTAACATATTGACGATTATCATGCTGTCGAAAAAGTTTGAAAGCGGCATCAAGATAGCGACAATTGCAATGGGAAACGCCATAGCCGCCATGCTTTTTCTCTCTTGCTTCGTCATGCTCTCCTTTATCTCGTGCACGCCGTTTTTTCTCGCTTTTGTCGCTCGGACAAAATAGGTTGTGGCCATATAAACAAGTGTGACGAGTTCGGAACATACAACACCGAGCAACGCGCCGCACACCGCCCAAATCAGACCTTTGCCTATCAAAAGATATGAAAGCGTTATTCCGAGCACAAGTTTTACGACTTGCTCGATAACGTTTGAAAGCGCAGTCGGAAGCATATACATTTCGCCTTGAAAAAAACCGCGAAATCCCGATATAATTCCCACCAAAAATATTGCCGGCGATATCACGAGAAAACCGTAATACGTATCGGGATTGCCCTGCCATACGGCAAAAACCTTTGCAAGAGCAAAAGTAAGAACGGAAGATATTCCGCCAAGCACGGCAAGAGCGAGCATAGCTGCGGCAAAATATTTTTTGCTCGATTGCCCGATTGCTCTCTTTTCGGCAACCATTCGACTGAGTGCGGTCGGGATTCCCGCCGTTGACAACACCATGAAAAGAGCGTATACGGGAAAGACGAGTTGATACATTCCCATACCTTGCGCTCCGAGAATATTCGTAAGCGGAATACGGTAAAGCGCGCCGAGCATTTTGGCAATCACGCTTCCTATTGCAAGCACTCCTGCGCCCGACGCAATTTTTCTTTTTCTATCGCCCTTTTGCGTGGCGTCCGCAGCATAAACCGCATTGCAGTTTTTCCTGATTTTCGGCATATCACTCAAGACTTCTCGCCACGAGTTCCGCACAAAAATGCAAATACGCTCTTGCAACATCGCTCGGAAGCCCGTCAAGCATAAGCACCGCCGCTCCTATTACGTCTCCGTGCGCGACGATCGGCTCAACAACGCAATAACAGCAAAGAGCGGATCTGTCGTCAAACAAATCATTCAAATCGTCTCCGTGCAAAATCACGACGTTTCGCTCTGCCGCGATTTTGCCGAATTTTTCGCTGACGATCGCACCTTGGTAGTGTTTTTTGTTTGCGCCTTCTGAAACTATCACTCGCCCGCACGAAACGAACAAAACGTCCGCTTCGGTGTATTCGCAAAGCGACTTGGCAATGCCTTTGACTTCGGACAATACGCTTTGAAAGCCGCTGTATCTTTTTAGCGTTATGTTTTCGCCGTCCGAACAAATTTCCATTTCGTCGCCAACCTGAAGTCTCATGGTGCGGCGCATTTCTTTGGGGATAACGATACGACCTAATTCGTCGATTCTTCTTACAATTCCTGCCTGCATAGTGATAGTATTTTTCAAAAACGTGCTTGTATGCGCAAATAAAAAGAATTAGGTACTTTTGTACACTTAAAAAACAGAAAACGCACTTAATGTGCGTTTTCATACCGTATAAAACCTTGATTGAGTAAAATTAAATATTTTTCTTTTGCGACGTTTCATCGCTTTTTTCAGATATAATATTGCTTTGGTTTCTTGTTTTCGATCACTCTTTCAAGCACGAAAGACGTGAAATCGCACTCTTCGATGAAGTCGCGCGGTATGTATTTTACTCTGTTGAATTTCTCGAAATGTTTGAAATGAGACGGCAACGATATGGGCGTGGCAACGTCCACGAGATATGCTATCTCTTGCAGCATTTTTTGAAAATTGCTCGGTGTGAGCGAAAGTTCGCTTTCGTAAATAACGTCCTTTTTAATTTTGTCGCCCACCATGACTTTTGCCCAAATTTTCATCAGTATTCTCCCACGATTTCTCCGAAATAAAAAGTGTGTCTATCGTCCGTCGGATACCATTTTTCCACTTTGGATATATCCATATCTTCGCCCATAGGCACGACGCCTATGACCTTGCATTCAAAATATTTTTGGCAACCGCCCACCACGACGGAATCGACGTACTTTGCTTTGACCTTGTCAAGCGAGCATTCCGCCCACTTGTCGTATTCGCGGCCGCTTTTCGTGCCGCAAAACTTGATTGCCTGCGTCATATCGTGCGGATAAGGTATACTCACGGTAAACACGCCCGTTTCGTCAATAAACTCTTTCGTGTATCTCGACTCTCTCACGGGCACTACGAACACACGCTTGCCCCACATGACGCCTATCATACCCCAACTTGCCACCATAACGTTCTCGCCCGAGCAGAGAAACGCTCCGGTGTTGAGTGCAGTGTCAAGGCACGATAAATCTTCAAATCTATTCATAATCGCTCCTGCATTTCGATTTTTTACGCTTATATTATATGCGTTTTCCGTCCTTTAAGTCAACGGCAAATATGCGATTTTTTGCTTTGCGACACGCGCGAATGTTTTTATAAATTAGTTTTTCGTTTTTTATAAGCCACTATATATTGCCTTTCGCAAATTTGTTTTATTTTTCGGTTATGTTTTTTTCGATTGTGTGTTATCATTAAACTCCGTATTAAAAGGAGTGATTATATCGTGAGTTTTGCAAGATTTTCAAGCGACTTTCTGATGGAAACGTTTACGCTCGTGGACAACCTGTTCATCAACGAGCATTTGCCTTATTGCGACGAAAAGCAAATCAAGGTCTATCTTTACGGTCTGTATCTTTGCTCCAATCCCGCAAAAGACAATTCAGTTGCCGAATTGTGCGCAAGACTTGACATGACCGAGAGCGAAATATTGTCCGCTTACGGCTATTTTGAAGATATGGGACTCGTGCAAATCGTATCCAAACAGCCGCTGGAAGTGAAATATCTCAGCCTTAAACGCTCCATGCAAACTCCGAAAAAATACAAGAGCGAGAAGTGGAACGATTTCAACGTACACCTTCAACAACTCTTTCCCGAACGCATGCTCACCCCCAACGAATACAACGAATACTACATGTTCATCGACGAGAGCAAAATCGAGCAGGACGCAATGCTTATGATCGTGCAATACTGCATAAATCTCAAAGGCATGAGCGTGAGATACCCATACATACTCACCGTCGCACGCAACTGGGTTGCCGACGGAGTGCGCACCGCAAGCGACGTCGAAGACAAACTCAACGAATACGACAAACAATCGGGCGAGATGCAGAAAGTGCTTGCCGCGCTTCAAAGAAAAGGCGGTGCGGAACTCGAAGAAAAGCAAATGCTTCTCAAATGGACGAGATCGTGGGGATACGAGCTCGACGCCGTGCTTACCGCCGCAAAAACGCTCAAAGGCACGAAGACTTTCAAAAAACTCGATCAGAAACTCGACGAATTCTATCGCCTTTCGATATTCACGGCGGAAGAGATGCTCGACTATCAGGCGCATCGCGAACGCCTTAAAGACCTTGCAATCGCAATCAACAAGAATCTCGGCGTATACTACGAATCTTTCGAGCACGAAATCGAAGTGTATATCGTCCCCTGGACGGCAAAAGGCTTTGAAGACGAAGCACTCAAAAAAATCGCACACAACTGTTTCGTGGGCAACGTACGCACGCTCGACGGTATGAACAACGTCGTTGAAAAATTCTACAAACAAGGCTTGCTGACGGCGGATAGCATAGACGAATATATCTCGTCTCAAATCGCACTTGACGGCAAGATAAAGAAGATAATCGAAAAGACAGGACGCTCGCGCTCGGTGACGGGAACGGACAGAGAGTACTACCACACCTGGAGCGTAACCTGGGGCTTTGACGACGACGTGATTTTGTACGCGGCAGAGCAAGCGGTCGGAAAAACCTACCCCACCCCCTACATCAATCAACTGTTGTCGCAATATAAATCGAACGGCGTGACGAGCGTTGAGCAGGCAAAGAAATTTGCGCCGAAGACCGACAACAAAACGCACGAAAAGACATTTGAAGAAAGAGAGTATTCTCACGAAGAATTGCAGTCGGTGATAACGAGCATCGACAGCCTAAAAGACATCGAGTGGTGATATGAGAAAGAGAGTTTTTCAAAAAACGCAAAAAGAACACGCGCTAAAAATCGAAATGGCAAAAGCGGCGGCTCAAAGACGTGCCGAAGCGGCTCTTTCAATTGACGAAATTTCACGCGCACAGAGCGCGTACGCAAACGCCGCATTTTCAAACACGGACGACACAAATCACGACGAAATTGTCGAAAGCGCACGTTTAACGTATCAAAACGCATTGAAAAAATACGGATTTGACGAAAAAGAGTTTGAATATCGTCCGATATGCCCTATATGCAGCGACACCGGAAGCGTCAACGGAAAGCCTTGCAAATGTATCTTCGACGAATACATCGCAAATCTTAAAAAAGCGTGCGATATCGACGCTCGCGCGAAGTTTTCTTTTGCCGATTGCGACCTTGAAAAAGTAAATGACGAAACGCAAAGAAAGAGTCTTGCGACTTTGTATTCCGCAATGCAAAAATACGTTGAGAAGTTTCCGAAATCGGAGTGTTCGACGATTGTCTTTTCGGGCGGAGTCGGCACGGGCAAAACCTGCCTTGCAAGCGCAATCGTAAGAGCGGTCGTGGAAAAAGGATACGCCGCAAAAATCATGAGCGCATACGAGTTCAATTCCCTTATGCTAAAAATCCACACTTCGCCGATTGCCGAGCGCAACGCTCTCATTCACGACGTCATCACTGCCGACTTGCTTCTTATCGACGATTTGGGCACGGAGCCTATGCTCAAAAACGTAACCGTAGAATATCTTCTTCTCGTCATAGAAGAGAGACAAACGAAAGGTCGTGCAACGGTGATTACGACAAATCTCGACACCGACGGCATACTCTTCCGTTACGGCGAGCGCATATACTCTCGTCTAAGCCACAAACAGCACTCGAAAATCATCGAGATGAACGGAAAAGACCTGCGCATAAACCGATAATACTTTGTCACGTGCGTTTGCAAACGAAAAACTCGCAAGAGATACGCCGTTCAAAAGGATTTAACCTTATATTTTTACAACGAAAAAGACGCTCGATCGAGCGTCTTTTCGATTACGTTTTATTTTGTGATTATTCTTTTTCGCCTTTGCCGTCGTCCGACACTTCTTCGAGTTCTCTTTCAAGGTTTTCGGCGGTGATTTCGTTGAGCGTTTTGCCGCACTCGTCGCAACTTTCGTCGCACTTATTATCGCAAACGTTCTCGCAAGTCTTGCAGCAATCGGTACATTCCTTGCTTTCCGTCGTTTCGTTTTCAAACGAAATTTCGGCATACTCCGCCGCTCTGCGTGCGGCGAGTTCCTCTCTCATCTGCGCTTTGGTCTTGCCGTCTATCTTGTAGAAGAACATAAGGAGCGAACTTGCAAGCATACAAAGCCCCGGAAGCAAGAAATAGATAATCCACGCTTTGTTTTGCATGCCGCGCGTGATATAACCTGCAATGGAAGCGAGGTTTTCCGCACTGCCTTGTGCGCCGACGGACGACACTTGCGCGTAAGTTGCGGCGTTGTAGCCGATGACGCCGATAAACAGAATACCCAGCGAAACGGAGAGAGCGTTGGAAAGTTTGTTCGACATAGAAAGGATTGCAAATTGCGTGCCTTCGGTGCGTTTGCCCGTCTTCCATTCCTGATAGTCCACGATGTCGGCGGTCATAACCATAGGCAAATATCCGTTCGGGCCGTATGCGAAGCCAAGGAAGAATTGATAAATCCAAATTGCCCAAATGCTTCTGCCGAAGCCGCCGTCCGGCGTAAACACGTACGCAAGCGTGGATATGAGCGTAACCGCAAAGCCATAGAAACCTGCAAGGATGAAATATTTTTTCTCGCCGATTTTCTTGTTGATGACGGGATTGAGAACAATCGTAACCATGCTGGAAATTGCCGAAGTTATGCCGATTGCCCAACTGCACGCGTCGCCGTACAGCGTACCCATTCCGATAAATGAAAGGTCGATGCCGTCACGGATAAGAATACAGGTTGCCTGCACCGCAATACCGAGACCTATATTTCTGCCGAAGCCGAGAATGTAAGTGCCGAACACTATGAGAAGCATCTTGTTGTTTTTGAGTTCGCGGAACATCTCCTTGAAACTCATACCTGCCGACGAGTTGGACTTGACCACTTCCTTGCACTTGAAATACATCAAAAGTTGGAAGATAAGTCCGAGTCCCGCCATTATGCCTGCGGTGATGAGATATTCGGTTTTGCCGACTGCGCCGCCGCTTCCCGTGAGTATACAAACGAAACTTACGAACACGCCGGGGGCTGCAAGCGCAATGGATTTGAGCGTATTGCCAAGCCCTGCCGCATTGTTGACTTCTTCACTGCTCTTTGAAATGAGCGAAAGCATGCCCTGCGACGGAATGTCCGCCATTGTCATGCTTATGTTCCAAAGCACAACGACGAAGATTATGTACACATACTTGCCCGCCGTGCTCGTGAAGGGAATAAACACGAAAGAAATCATCGTCAGAATCGCAAGCGGAAACGCCGAGAAGAGTATCCACGGACGCATTTTGCCCGCCTTGAAGTTGGCTCTGTCGATGAGATTGCCGATGATGAAGTCCGCAATGATGGAAATAAATTTTGCCGCGAGAATGATGCCCGCAACCGCCATCAAATCGGCTTGAAGAATTTTGTTGAAAAACTCCGCCTGATAACTGTTTATGAGCCCGATGCCGAGATTGATGCCCATAAGACCGAGCGCATAAATCCACATATTTGCGGTGAGTGCGCCTTTCTTTTTCTGCTTGGTTAAGTCTGCCATAATTTTCCCTTTCGCGCTTTTGCGCAATAAAATATAATAATATACTACATTAAAATCGTATGCTTTTCAATAGCGAAATTGACATTTGTATCAAAATCGTCAGAAGTCGTACGTTTTGTAAAATATTTAATATGAAAAATAAGAAAATACTCTAAGTCTGAATTGCTCGGTAATTACTTTAACGAATATGCCTATTCTTTTATTATGACTTGCGATATAACAACTTTGTTCCAAACTTGTTTCAACGTATAAGTTGCACCTTTTATTTTAAATAACTTATAGTTTTCTTCAAATGTTCTGAAAAACCCGACATTTTCAGAGCCGTCTTTTGTCAATAATATATCAATAAAATCGTCTCTTCTTCTTATAACGCATTTTTTGTAATGGGCATAATCTTTTATTTCAAACTCGATTTTTTGTATTGTACCGTTGTTTATTCCTTCAATAAAACTCTCGTACGAAATTACATTTCCCATTGTTTTAAAAGCGGTGATTTGTTCATCGCTCACAATAATCGATTTCGTTTTATGTCTCATACGTTTTTGAATTTTGGGTTCGTCGTTTATTATTTGAGGCTTTTCCCCTTTTAGAATTGATTCGCAATGCGGACACAAACCGTCAGAATTGAGTTGCAACGGTTTAAAATTCTTTCGTATATAGTCTGCCGCCAAAGAATACTTTCCGCCAACATGTTCCGGCATATCGGGATCGTATCCTTTCTCATGACAACAATTACACTCGTTTATCCATTTCCTTAAATATGGGAAAGCCGATATATACTTTTCCCCGATTTCGGCATCATGACGCATTGATTTTCTTCCTGCGATTTAATATTTATATCTTACAATACGGTCAAATGACTGTCAATAACGGAAATAGCAAAAGTCAAATTGCATTCAATCATTGACTATACGGCGGTTTTGTCATAATATATGAGATATGAAACAGGATACACTCAAAAAAACATTGACTGCAAAATTGATCGTCAGCATAATTCTCACAATCGGCTTCCCCGTGGGCATTGCGCTTGCGGTTGTTGGCGGCACGAGAATGGAAGAAGGCGCACTGTTCAAAGTGTTGCTCGGAATCGGCATCGTAGGCGTGGTGCTCGGCTTTTACGGCGCACCCATTTCGTGGATTCAATACGGGCAACAAAAGAAATATCAACGCATCATCCTTGCCGTGACCGAAGAAGGATTTAGAGATATAAACGACGTTGCTCGCCACCTTGCAATCAAGCCCGAAGAAGCACTCGAGGCGGTCAACTTCTGCATAAACAAACGCTATCTGAAAGGCTTTACGGTGGACGGCACGCAAATCAAGCAATTTTATGCGCCCAAAGCAGACCAAAAATTTTCCATACAATGCCCGTTTTGCGGCGGCGTGACGGAATCGGACAATCCGAATGAAGTCAAATGCGAATTCTGCGGCCGCATAATCACGGTTGACAACAATAAGGACAACAAATAATATTTGTAAATCACATCTAAAAAACTAAAACACTTCTCGATACAAAAGGAAAACGCACGAAATATCGTGCGTTTTTTGTATATTTGGGTGAATTATACTTTCAAGTGCAACGCCTATAAAAACTGCGGTTAGTTGTTGGATTTTGAGCCGAATGCAAGTTTGAGACGTTCTGCACCGGAGAGAATATTCTTTCTGATACGGATATTCTTGGGCGTGACTTCGAGCATTTCGTCGTCGTTGAGAAACTCGATTGCTTCTTCAAGAGAGAATTTGCGCGGAGTGTTGAGACGAAGTGCTTCGTCCGAGCCTGCGGCACGCATATTGGTGACGTGTTTACGCTTGCAGACGTTGACGCGGATGTCTTCGTTCTTGGGAGACATACCGACGACCATACCTTCGTAAACCATAGTTTGCGGGTCGATGAAAAGTTGACCGCGTTCTTGTGCGTTGAAAAGTCCGTACGTTGCGGCTTCACCCGTCTCGTATGCGACGAGAGAGCCTGTGAATCTGCGCGGGATCGGTCCTTTATAGGGTGCATAACCGTCAAAGAGTTGGTTCATGACGCCTTCGCCCTTGGTGTCCGTCAAAAATTCGTTCTTGAAGCCGAAAAGTCCGCGTGCGGGAATGGTAAATTCCATACGGATACGGCTACCTGCCGGGTTCATCGTGACGAGTTCGCCTTTTCTCGTGCCCATACGCTCCATGACCGAGCCGACGCATTCGCTCGGGACGTCGATGAAAAGTCTTTCCATAGGCTCGCACTTCACGCCGTCGATTTCTTTGAAGATGACTTTCGGTGTGCTTACGCCGAATTCATAACCTTCTCTGCGCATTGTCTCGATGAGTATGGAAAGGTGCATTTCGCCCCTGCCGCACACTTTGAACGTATCCGCGCTCTCGGTTTGATACACTCTGAGCGACACGTCTTTGAGAAGTTCTTTGAACAGTCTTTCGCGAAGATGACGGGACGTGACGTATTTGCCTTCTTTGCCCGCAAACGGACTGTCGTTGACGGAGAAGTTCATTTCAATCGTAGGTTCGCCGATTTTCACGAACGGAACGGGTTCTATTTTTTGCGGAGAGCAAATGGTGTTGCCTATCGTGATGTTTTCTATGCCGCTGAAACAAACGATGTCGCCGACCATTGCGTTTTCGACGGGGACGCGCTTCAATCCTTCGATTTGGAAAAGATTGACGATTTTGCTCTTGTACGGAGAAATGCCGCTGTGATAATCGCACACGACAACTTCTTTTGCCATATCGACTTTGCCGCGTTCGATACGGCCGATGCCGATACGTCCGACGTAATCGTTGTAGTCGATTGCGCTGACAAGCAGTTGAAGTTCACCGTTTTCGTCTCCTTCGGGAGCGGGGATATAGTCGATTATGGTGTCGAAAAGCGGTTTAAGATCCGTGCCGGGCACGTGATAATCACGGGTTGCCGTCGCTTGCTTGCCGCTGCAATACAAAATCGGGCTTTGAAGTTGTTCGTCGCTTGCATCAAGGTCGAGAAGCAGTTCGAGCACTTCGTCTCCCACTTCGTCGAGACGAGCATCTGGCTTGTCGATTTTGTTGATGACGATGATGATTTTAAGTCCCAAAGCAAGTGCTTTTTCAACGACGAAACGAGTTTGCGGCATAGGGCCTTCCTGTGCGTCAACCAAAAGCACGACGCCGTTGACCATTTTGAGAACGCGCTCCACTTCGCCGGAGAAATCGGCGTGTCCGGGTGTGTCGATGATGTTTATCTTCGTGCCGTTGTAGTGTATGGACGTGTTCTTTGCAAGAATGGTGATACCCCTTTCTCTTTCAAGGTCGCCCGAGTCCATAACGCAGGTTGCCACCTGTTGATTCTCTCTGAACGTACCCGATTGTTTGAGCATACCGTCAACCAACGTGGTTTTGCCGTGGTCGACGTGTGCGATGATAGCAATGTTTCTCAAATCGTTTCTAACCATAATTGAGCCTTCTTTTCGTTTTTCGGCGGAACATGCGCTCCCGCGGTGATGTATTCGTCTTCTTTTGTTCTTATAAAACTTTGATATATTAGCACACTTTTTATATGCTTGGCAAATCGTTGACGATTATATCGCAAAAAATATGTATTTTTTTGTCACAATAAGGCGTGGAAACGTTTGATTAAAATCGCGGTTGTGGTATAATACCGTCAATAAGGAGTTTTTATGAAAAGCCTGACCGAACTGTACAAAATCGGACGCGGACCGTCGTCGTCTCACACTATGGGACCCGAAAAAGCCGCAAAACTCTTCTCCGAGCGCAACAAAACCGCAACGTCTTTCAAAGCCGTATTATACGGCTCGCTTGCAAAGACAGGAAAAGGACACGGCACGGACGTCGTGCTTCAAAAAACGTTCACCAAACCCGTGGACGTTGTTTTCGACTATGAAACGACGCATCTTCCGCACCCCAACACTATGGATTTGTTCGCAATTGACATAAACGGCAGGATCATAGACTCCTGGCGCGTGTACAGCGTGGGCGGCGGAGCAATCGAAGTTGAAGGAGAAAAATCTTTCGAGCCTAAGGACGTGTATCCGCACCACACTTTCGAGCAGATACGCGAATATTGCGACAAAGAAGAAATCTCCGTTCCGCAATACGTCGAGCGTTTCGAAGGCAGCGAAATCCGTGAGTATCTTTCAAACATCTGGGACGCAATGAAAAACGCGATAAAACAGGGCTTGAAAGCAAGCGGCGTGCTACCCGGCGGTCTCAACACCGAAAGACGCGCGAAAATCCTTTATCAGCAACGCCATATAGACGAAACGCCGCAAACGAAAGAAAACAGACTCGTATGCGCATACGCTTTTGCAGTAAGCGAGCAAAACGCCGCCGGCGAAATCATAGTCACGGCCCCCACTTGCGGCTCTTGCGGAATTCTTCCTGCCGTTCTTCGCTACGAACAGGAATTGCACGGCTTTTCAAACGACGATATCATAAACGCGCTTTGCACTGCAGGCATAATCGGCAACATCGTGAAAACCAACGCTTCCATAAGCGGCGCGGAGTGCGGTTGTCAGGCGGAATGCGGAACTGCTTGCTCTATGGCTGCGGCGGCTCTTGCGGAACTTTTCGGAATGGACTTTGACCAAATCGAATACTCTGCCGAAGTTGCAATGGAACACCATCTCGGACTCACCTGCGACCCCGTTGACGGACTGGTGCAGATACCCTGCATAGAAAGAAACGCAGTTGCCGCAATGCGCGCGATAAATGCGGTGTCTCTTGCAAACTTCCTTACCACTTCCCGTCAAATATCTTTCGATGCCGTTGTCGAGACTATGTATCAAACGGGCAAAGACATCAACGTACGCTATCGCGAGACGTCGGGCGGCGGTCTTGCAAAAAGTTATCGTCACTCACGTTTGCGCCACGCAAAGCGTGCAAAAAAAGAATCGCATCGAAAATCCGACTGAATTTTTAGGAAATCTTCAACGAACATTTCGTTGTCACCCATCGGAAGTCTTGCAAAAAAGCAGGGCTTCTTTCATTTTTATTATTTCTTACAAAACGTAAAATTTTGTCGAAAAACTTTTGCATTTTAATTGACACGGCGCATGCAAATATATATAATCGTTTTTGACAATTGCGTTTAGTTTTGCTAAACTTTTTGTTAGAAAATGCAAAACTTGTTAAACTTGCGGTCGATTTTGCCTAAACTGTACCGAAAGTTTAGCCAGCCTAAACGGAACGCACGATTCGTGCATTTTTGCATTTAAGGAGTTTGTATGGAACTTGGCACCAAAATCAAAAGATTGAGATTGCAAAAAAATCTCACTCAAGAAGAACTCGCCGACCGTTGCGAACTTACAAAAGGTTATATCTCGCAACTTGAAAACGAGTTGACTTCTCCGTCAATCACGACGCTCGAAGACATACTCAATGCGCTCGGCACGACTTTTGCGGACTTCTTCAAAGACGAAAAAGAAGAAAAAGTGGTGTTCACCGACGCAGAGTTTATCGAGAAAATCGACGCAACGCACAAGATCGAATGGCTTGTGCCCAATGCGCAAAAGAACGAAATGGAGCCTATCCGCGTGACGCTCGAGCCGCACACGACGCTCGAAGAAGACGTTCCGCACGAAGGAGAAGAGTTCGGATACGTGCTTGCGGGAAGAGTGTGGCTACACATAGGACAAGCGGCATATTGCGTGAAAAAAGGCGAAGTGTTTTATTTCTCGTCTTCAAAGGTGCATCACCTTGAAAATCGCACGGGCGAAAAAGCAGTAGTGCTGTGGATTGCTTCTCCGCCGACGTTCTAATCTCTGCAAACAATCATAACAAACGTTTTATCGCTTTGAATCACCAACATAAACTGCCGATTGCGCGATAATCGCATAATTCGGAAAACGAAAAACAATCAATATAGAAATATAATAACTTTTGTTTATCTATATAAAAATCAATATCGGAGAACGACTCTGAAAGGAATACGACAATGACAAACAAAACACAGGTTGACAACATCATCGAACTTCGCAACGTCTACAAAGAGTACGACGGAAAGCAAGTCGTCAAAAACGCAAGTCTCACGATAAAGCGCGGAGAATTCGTCACTTTGCTAGGTCCTAGCGGTTGCGGAAAAACCACGACTTTGCGTATGATTGCAGGCTTTGAAATGCCCACGAGCGGAAAAATCATTTTCAACGGCAAAGACATCACGGACACTCCGCCCCACTTGCGCCCCGTGAACACCGTGTTCCAAAAGTACGCTCTCTTCCCGCATCTCAACGTGTTCAACAACATCGCTTTCGGTTTGAAACTCAAAGTTATTCCCAACGGCACGAAGGTGAACAAAAAAGGCGAAACCGTGCAACTTTTCAGAAAGTACACGAAAGCGGAAATAAAAGAGAAAGTCAACAACGCGCTCAAAATGGTTGACCTTGAAGACTACGGTCACAGAAACGTGTCTTCACTTAGCGGCGGTCAACAACAAAGAGTTGCAATCGCTCGCGCGCTCGTAAACGAACCCGAAGTGTTGCTCCTCGACGAGCCGCTCGGCGCACTCGACCTTAAAATGCGAAAAGACATGCAACTCGAACTCATGGATATGCACAAACGTCTCGGCATAACCTTCATCTACGTCACACACGACCAGGAAGAAGCACTCACTATGTCCAATAAAATCGTGGTCATGCGTATGGGCGAAATCCAACAAATCGCATCCCCGGAAAAAGTGTACGACGAACCTGCAAACGCTTTTGTTGCGGACTTCATCGGAGAAAGCACCATCCTTTCGGGAACTATGATCGAAGACTACAAAGTCGAATTCTGCGACACCGTTTTCGAGTGCGTTGACAAGGGCTTCAAGCACAACGAACCTATCGACGTCATCATCCGTCCCGAAGACGTAAAAATCAAAAAAGTGGACGACAAGCGCACCATTCTCACCGCAGAAGTGCTCTCGTCCGTATTCAAGGGCGACCACTATCAAATCACGCTTATGGCAAACGGCAACGAAATCGTTGCACACGACACCGACACCTACGACGTGGGCGAAACGGTCGGAATCTACATCAAGCCGTTTGATCTTCATATCATGCACAAGACTCGTATCATCAACGAAATCGACACCGTCATCACGGGCGAAAATCTCGTTGAAATTTGCGGTGCGGACTTCGAGTGCAAAACCGACCTTCCCGTCGGCACGCCCGTCAAAGTGTTTGTCGACTTTGACGACGTTGAAATCACCGACGACGAAGAAGACGGCGTCATCGGCGCAAACGTGCTTTCGTCCATCTACAAAGGCAGCTACTATCAAGCCATCCTTTCCACCGACGATCACTACAACTTCTTTGCGGACACCGACGACGACTGGCTCAAAGGCGACCGCGTCGGCATAAAGATTGCGCCCGAAAAGATTATCATCGAAAAACGCGACGTCGAAGAAGAGCAAGAAGAAAAGGTTGTAAAAGACGAGACTCTCACCAAGGAAGAACAGGAAGCAATCGAAAGAGCGCGCCTTGAAGAACCCGAAAAATTCGACGCCGTGGAAGAAATCATCGAATCCCACGAGCAAGACGAATTTGTGTTAGAAGACGTTGACGCCGACAAGGAGAATAAAGCGGAATGAAAAAAGTTGCTGTCAAAAAATTGAAGCTGACGAAAAAGGTATTTTCCATTCCGTACATCCTTTTTCTTCTGCTTTTCGTCGTGATACCGCTCGTTCTCATTCTCGTGAACGCGTTTCTCGACAACGGAAACAATCTGACGCTTGACAACTTCAAGACGTTCTTCACGTCAAAGTCAAGTCTCGTGGTTTTGGGCAACTCGTTGCTTGTGGGCATAATCACCACCGCGCTTTGCCTTATCATCGGATACCCCGTGGCATACTTTTTGTCAAAGATGTCGAGCGGAAGAATACTCGTTCTTCTCTACATCATTCCGATGGGCGTAAACTTCCTTATCCGCACGCTTGCGACAAAAGCGATATTCATTGCTCTGGGTGTGGAACTCGGAATGGGAACGGTGCTTTTCGGCATGGTGTACAACTACCTGCCGTTTATGATACTTCCCTTGCACACCACTCTTTCGGGCATAGACAAGAGTTATATCGAAGCGGCGCAAGACCTTGGCGCAGACAAAGCGACGGTGTTTTTGAAAACGACGCTTCCCTTGTCTGTGAGCGGCATACTGAGCGGCATAACGATGGTGTTTATACCCACCATATCAACCTACGCGATATCTCAACTTCTCTCCAACGGAAAGATATTCCTTTTCGGTGATTCGATTCAGTTGAGTTTCGAGCAAGGCATGTACGGCGTCGGCTCTATCATGAGTTTGGTTATGCTCGTGTTCGTGCTTTTGTCCAACTTCATTATGAACAAATTCAATCGCAACAGCAATGCGGTAAGGAGATCGTTATGGTAAAAGAAAAAATCAAAGGCTTTTTTGAAAAGTTTTATCTGCTCGTTGTCCTTGCCATTCTGTACGCGCCGATAATTCTGCTCATAATCTATTCGTTCTCAAACAGTTCCAACTTCAACTTCGACAACGGATTCAGTTTCGACGCGTACGTGTCCATTTTCAAATCGGACAAATCACCCGAACTTTGGAGCGCGATTGCAAACACGCTCATCATCGCAAGCGTATCCAGCGTCATCGCAACCGTTATGGGCACGTTTGCTTCGATAGGCATATTCAATCTCGGAAAGCGTGCAAGACGCATAGTCGAAAACGTCAATCAGTTTCCGATTATCAACAGCGAAATCGTTATGGCGGTTTCAATGATGATATTCTTCGTGACGTTCTCCTTCCCCGAAGGATACCTTCGTCTCATCATCGCGCACATCGCTTTCTGCACACCATACGTCGTGCTCAGCGTTTTGCCGAAACTCGAATCAATGGACCCCAACATCTACGAAGCGGCTCTCGACCTTGGCGCAAATCCGTTCAAGGCGTTGACCAAAGTCATGATTCCCATCATCACGCCGGGCATCGTGAGCGGATTCGTAATGGCGTTCATTATGTCTATGGACGACTTCATCATCACCCAAATCAACAAAGGCGCGGCAACGGGCATCAACACTCTGTCCACGTTCATTTACTCCGATGCGAGAGTTCAAGGTCTCGAACCGTTCTGGTACGCGATCTTCTCTATAATCTTTGTCGTAGTGCTTGCCGCCGTGCTTTCAATCAATCTCGTCAAAATATCCCGCGAGAAGAAAAAGGACAAGGAGAAAAACGCATGAAAAGATTTGCATATCTCATAGTTTTGTCTTTGGTTGCAATCTGCGTTTTGCTTCCCGTTCTGTCCGCTTGCAACACCACGAGCGGAACGACGCAATCGGGCGGAGACAGACTTGTCATCTACAACTGGGAAGACTATATCGACACCGAAAAAGACGAAGAGACTGGCAAACGTCTTCTTGACGAATTTGCCGACTACTACAAGGCGATGACGGGGCGCGCGCTGTCTATCACATACACCACTTTCGACACCAACGAAACGATGATGACCAAGGTGCTTAAAGGAGACGCCAACGTCGATTTGATTTGTCCCAGCGAATACGCAATCGAAAAATTGCTCACCGCAGGATGTCTTCTCAACCACAAAACTTTGAAAGAAGAATTGCAGCCACAACTTGACAAATACGGCATTTCACTCGACAATATGAGCAGTTTAACCCCGTATAATGCGATTACGAACACCAATTGGGGCAACATCGAACCAAGCGTTATGGACACGATCAAGTCTATGTTCGGCGCAATCAAGGCCAAAGACGGCAAGGTACACGACATGACCGAATATATGGTGCCGTATATGTACGGGACTCTCGGTATTCTCTACAACACGGAAGTCGTCAGCCTTGAAGAACTCGAGCAATACGGCTGGGGCGTACTTTGGAACGAGCAGAAAAACGAACGTCTCGAAAACAAAATTCTCATGAAAGACAGCGTGCGCGACACTTATGCGGCGGCTATCTTCTATATGTACGAATACGGATTGCTCCCCGAAAAATATCAAGGCTACACCGTTCAAGAACTCATCAACTGCACCGATGACGAAATGGTCAATGCCGCAGAAAAAGTGCTCACCGATCAGCGCGAACATATCTCGGGATATGAAGTGGACTTCGGCAAGGACGATATGATCAACGAGATCGTGTATGCCGACTTTGCTTGGAGCGGCGACGCGCTTTGGGCGATCGAAGAAGGCGACTATGACGAGGAGACCGACACCTACCAACTCGGCTATTACGTGCCAAAAAAGGCAAGCAATATCTGGTATGACGGCTGGTGCATTCCCACAAGCGTCAACAACAAACTCGCCGCAATGATGTTTATCGACTATATGGCAAATCCCATGAGCTCGATACGCAACTCCATGGCGATCGGTTATACGTCTGCCGCCGCAAAGGATGTGCTCAAAGCGGATGCCGACGTTGTGGACTACATCATAGACAACGAGTATGACGTGGACGAATACTTCGGCAACGAAGGTCGCTACCCCGTCATCGACGACACTCTCGGCGTCATGCGCGACTTCGGAGACCGCAACGACGTTGTGGTTAATATGTGGCAAAGAGCAAAATCGGGCGCACACGTTGACGCAAACCTTTGGTACGTCATAGTTGCAATCGTCGGCGCAGTGGGACTGTGCGTTGCGCTCTACTTCACCGTTCAGGCTCTCAAAAAGAGACCGAGAAAAATAAAATAACAGAGTATTTCTTGATAAAAAGGACGGCTTGCCGTCCTTTTTAATTTTACGTTTCTCAATTTCGTTTGACTAAAATCATATATAAGAGTATCTTATTTATAATAAGTTTTGAGAGAGAAAACTATGAAACTGTTCCGCAAAGCGTTTATAAAAAATTACGAAAACGTAACCGACCCGAAAGTGCGCAATCGCTATGGTGTATGCGCAGGCATTATCGGCATAGTCAGCAACGCGATTTTGTTCGTGGTAAAAATCGTTGCCGGTATCATAGGCGGAAGCATAACCATAATCGCGGACGCAATCAACAACCTGTCGGACGCCGGTAGCAGCGTGGTTACGCTCGTCGGATTCAAACTTTCAAGCACGCCGCCCGACAAAGACCACCCGTTCGGACACGCTAGATACGAATACGTAACAGGGCTTCTCGTGTCTATGATGGTGCTGTTTCTCGGCATCGCGCTTTTGAAATCTTCCATCGAAAAAGTCATCAGTCCGACGCCGGTCGAAGTGAGCGTTTTCACTTACGTCGTGCTTTCGGTGAGTATCGTGCTGAAACTAGTGCAGATGCTCGTGTACACCGATTTTTCAAAAGCCATATCGTCAAACGCCCTTAAAGCGAGTGCACAAGATAGCAGAAACGACTCTCTCACGACGCTCGCCGTGCTTATATCCACAATCATCATCGACGTATGCGGCGACAGAATCAATCCGAAGGTCAGTGTGGACGGCATAATGGGTATCGCGGTGTCGCTATTCATCATCGTGTCGAGCGTGCTTCTTCTTAAAGACGCAATATCCCCCCTTCTCGGCGAAAAACCGCCCAAGGAACTCGTTGACAAAATCACTGCGAAAATCCTGTCATACGACGGCGTAATCGGCGTTCACGACCTTGTCGTGCACAGTTACGGCGCAAATCACTGCTTCGTCGTTGCGCACGTCGAAGTGCCTGCCGACGTCGATATCGTAAAAAGCCACGACATCATAGACAACATCGAACACGATATGTGGAACGATATGCACGTGAGACTCAACATTCACATGGACCCGATAGACACGAAAAACAAGCAACTCGCACACCTTAAAGAGCGCGTACGTATGGCCGTTTATGCTCTTGACCCGGAACTTAGTATTCACGACTTCAGGATGGTCAACGGCGATACGCACGTCAATCTCGTCTTCGACGTCGTCGTGCCCTACGGCAGCAAAATCACGCTCAACGACGTTCATTCCGCTTGCGAAAAAGAGTTTGAAAACGACGAAACGAAATACTATTTCGTCATAGATATGGACAGAAAAATGGCATAGCGGTTGCATTCCGCACGCAAAAATGCTATCATCGTATACACACAAGGAGAAATATATGCTAACTTCAACACAACGCGCGCATCTTCGCAGTATGGCGCAAAACATAACCCCCACATTCCAAATCGGCAAAAACGGCATCGGTGACAATCAGATTATCGACATCTCCACCGCTCTCGATTTGCACGAACTTATCAAAATATCCGTGCTTCGCAACGCAGAAACGGACGCAAAAACCGTTTTGAACGCAATTTGCGCACTCACCGGTGCAGAACCTGTCACGGCAATCGGGAACAAAGTTGTTATATACAGACGCTCGTCGCGCGATGACGTGGAACACATCGTATTCTGATAAACGCAACACCGATTTTTTTCACAACAAACGAGCAATACGGCGTTTTGCAATAAAAATTAGTCGAAAAACGAATATAACGGCATAATAATGGACTACGAAAAAGCAAGGCTCACTCCACTGAACGAAAAAGCGGAAAAAGACGAAGCTGAACTCACCGAAGCGCAAAAACACGCTCGTGAAGAACTGAAACGCCACCGCAACGAAACTCAAAGATACAAGCAAAAGTATTTTGAGTATTATGACGATGTCAAAATCAATCACCGAGAAGACTGGTGATGACAAAACGCACTTCGGTGCGTTTTTTTGTTGCGAGTAGCTTGCCGAAACATCCAGCCACATTGAACTGATAGCAAAGATTTTCGGCGCGGTTAGTGAGATAAAAATCTAGCAAACAACACTATAAAAATAAAAACGCGATATTGAGATGAAGAGCACGAAAAAGCCCCTTGAACAGCAACCCTAACGTACATTGCGTACGTGAGTTGATGAACAAGGGGCTTTGACAAAGCTATTCGCTCAATAGCGCGTTTTTATCTGTCTTCGCGATAATACGACTGCCCCAGCGCCGCAGGTGCTTGTGTTTCACGCTTGTTTATCATGCTGGTGATGATAAGCACAAGAACGGTGACAACATAAGGCAAGAGTTTGATAAGTTCGATTTGCGCAAAAGAGATCCCTTCAACATAGAATGATGCGATGTACAACCCTGCAAAGATGATTGAGCCGAGAATGGACAAGGCAGGTTTCCAAAGCGTGAAGATAACGAGAGCAATGGAGAGCCAGCCAAAGCCTTCGAGAACGTATTCCCAGTTGCCGCCCATATAGTCCATGACGCAAGTGAGACCGCCCAAACCGGATATACCGCAACCGATGACGGTTGAGACATATTTATATTTTGAAACGTTGATGCCGGCAGCATCCGCAGTTGCGGGATTTTCACCGACGGCACGGAGATTGAGTCCCGTTCTGGTCTTGCTGAGCACGATTTGCGCAATGACGGCGATGATGATTGCAAGATACACGAGAATACCGTGCGAGAAAAATATTTTGGCAAATGCGCCGCCACCCGACACATCGAAGAGCGTGGAGAAATATTTGCTTGCTCTTGCAACGATCATGATCTTTGAGCCTGCGCCTGTCATGTAGTAGCCCGCAAGTCCGACGCCGAGAGTGGTCATCGCAAGGCCGACGACGTTTTGATTGCATCTAAGCGTGACGGTGAGAAAGCTGTATAGCAACCCCATAAGACCGCCCACGATAAATGCTACGATGATTGGTATAATCACAAGCAAAGCCGGTGCGCTTGTACCCATGCCTTTTATGAGCGCGTATTCGACAAGCACGCTGACTGCCGCACTGACGCTCATGATGCCGGGGATACCGAGATTAAGATGTCCGCCTTTTTCGACGATAATTTCACCGGTTGAGCCGTAAAGAAACACAGAGCTCAACGCGATTGCGCTTGTCAAGAATTTTACAAACATATCAGTTTACCCCCTTGTCTAATGCAGTCTCGGGATTTTCTGCGGAGTTGTCCGCCAATTGCGTTTGATCGGCGACTTGTTCGATATCGACGGTTTCCGTCTCTATTTCGGTCTCTATTTGCTCGGCGCTCTCATCTTTTGGAGCATCTGTCGACGAAGTTGCGTCTTTGTTTTTCTTCTTGAACACGACTTTGTATCTGATCAAAAACTCGCTTGCCAAGATGATGATAAACATGATGCCCGTGACCACTTGCGCAAAGAAGTTGTTGGTTATGCCCGCGCTTGTCATGACTTCCTGCGTGCCGCGAGTGAGAAATGCGACAAGGAAAGACGTAAAAATCATACCAATCGGGTTGAACTGCGCAAGCCAGCTGACCAAAACCGCCGTGAAGCCTTGTCCGCCGACGGTGCTTTTGCTGACCATATGGTCAACGCCCGCAACGATCAAGAATCCTGCAATGCCGCAAATCGCGCCCGAAAGAATGAGCGTTCTGATGATGACCTTTTTGACGTTGATGCCGATGTATTTTGCGGTGTTCACGCTCTCGCCCACAACCGTGATCTCGTATCCGTGCTTGCTGAAACGCAAATAGCAGAACATTGCAACGGTTATGATTGCGGCGAAAATGATTGTGAAATAATAGTCGCCGCCCGCGATTGGCGGAAGGTTGCCGTATTTGATGGGATCGAGCGAACCCGTGCCCCCCGGCACCCAAACTTTGATGAAATACAACACGATTTGCAGCGCGATATAGTTCATCATAAGCGTGAAAAGCGTCTCGTTGGTGTTCCATTTGGCTTTGAACAGAGCAGGAATAACCGCCCAAACGATGCCTGCCGCAATGGACACGAAGAACATAAGCACGATAAGTCCCGCATCCGACATTTTGCCGCCGCAATAGAACATACATGCGCATGCGCCGAACGCGCCGATAAGCACTTGACCTTCTGCGCCGATGTTCCAAAATCGCATCTTAAAGGCAGGTGTTATCGCAAGCGCGATGATGAGCAAAAGTGACATTTGTCTGAACAAAACGAGCACGTTATGCTCTGAACCGAACGAGCCGACAAACATATACTTGAGAACTTTGAAAGGAGATATTTTCAACTCCGCAAAGCAAAGCAAGCAAATGAAAATCAAGCCGCCGACAATGGTTGCCGCTCTGATACCCCACGGTTTCCACGGCGCAATGTTGTCTCTTTTTACAAGGTGAACCAAAGGCTCTCTATTCTGCTTCATTTTGCGCTGTCTCCTTGTTGTTTTCATCGTTTTCGGCGATTTCTCTGCCGAGCATAAGCGAGCCGATTTGCTCTTTTATTGCTCGTCTGCCATCGATGACGCCGGTGATTTTGCCGCCGCAAATGACCATGATTCTGTCGCAAAGATCAATAAGCACGTCAAGGTCTTCACCGACGAATATGACCGCCACGCCCTTCTCTTTTTGCTCGTTGAGAAGATGATATATGGTGTAAGACGAGTTGATGTCGAGTCCGCGAACGGGATATGCCGCCATAAACACCGTGGGGGCTGCCGCGATTTCACGTCCGACAAGGATCTTTTGCACGTTGCCGCCCGACAAACGTCTGACGGGAGTTTGCGTGTTCGGCGTTGCGACTTGAAGCTCGTCAACGATTTGCTCTGCAAGTTTTTTGGGGTTCTTTCTGTCAAGGAAGAACGGGATGCCCTTTCTGTACGAGCGGAGCATCATGTTGTCGGTGATATCCATATTGCCGACAAGCCCCATGCCCAGTCTGTCTTCGGGGACGAACGAGAGTCTCACGCCAAGCTCTCTGATTTGAACGGGAGTCTTGGAGCGCAAGTCCACTTTTTCGTCATTTTTTGACGGATCGAAATAAATGATGTCGCCACTGTTGAGTTTTTGAAGTCCGGCAATTGCTTCGAGCAATTCTTTTTGACCGCTTCCCGCGATGCCCGCAATGCCGAGAATCTCGCCCGAGCGAGCCGTGAACGAAACGTCGTCAAGCACTTTGACGCCTTCGTGGTTGACAGCAGAGAGATGCTCGACAACCAATCTGTCTTCCACGTCGTGCGGAGTTGCTCTTTCGATGTTGAGATCCACTTTCTTGCCCACCATCATTTCGGTGAGTTGTTTTTCGTTGGTATCGTTGGTGTCGACGGTTGCGATATGCTCGCCTTTGCGGAGCACCGCCACTCTGTCGCTGATTTCCATAACTTCGTTGAGTTTGTGCGTGATGATGATGATTGACTTGCCGTCTTCTCTCATCTTGCGCATGACGGAAAACAGTTTTGTGATCTCTTGCGGAGTGAGAACGGCGGTCGGCTCGTCAAGGATGAGAATATCCGCCTTTCTGTACAATACTTTTATGATTTCGACAGTCTGTTTTTCACTGACGGACATGTCGTATATTTTCTTGTTTAAGTCGATATCGAACCCGTATTTGTCGGCAATCTTTTGCAATTCTTTTGCGCGATCCTTTCTAAGCCAGTTAAATTGCGCACTTCTTGCAAATCTTGTCCAAGGCAGGAGCGAGATTCGTCTTTTGAGTTCTTTATCCGTAATTCTTTTTGGTGCGGTGAGATATGCAAGAACGCCGTCGTGTTCTTCTTTTTCATACTCGTCGCATTCCGCGTTGTTTGCAAGCGCGTCTTCGATGATTTGTTGCTTTTCTTCCTTGAAAGGCAACTTCTCTTCCTTTTCGCCGAGAATGATATTGTCTGCAGCAGAAAACACGTCCACAAGCTTGAAATGCTGATGCACCATGCCGATATGGTTGTCGAAAGCGTCTTTCGGCGAGCGAATGACGACTTCTTCCCCGTTCACGAAAATCTGACCTTCGTCGGGGAAATATATGCCTGCAAGCATATTCATAAGGGTTGTTTTGCCGCTTCCGTTCTCGCCGAGCAAAGACAAGATTTCGCCCTTGCGCAAGTCAAGATTGACGTTGCTGTTTGCAAGCACGTCACCGAAGCGTTTTGTAATCCCCTTCATTTCTACAGCACAAGTATATTCCATGCCGATCTCCATAAATAAAAATATGCGCTTTGCGCGCTTTTGCCGAAAAATCGGCATAGCGGAGTTTTCGCTCCGCTATGCTTTGTTTTTTAAGAATTAGCCAAGTTTTTCGTTAAGAAGTTTGATTCCGTCAATTCTGAGATCGAAGTACGGTGCAGAACGAAGGAATGATTCCTTGATGATGCCGTCATAGCAAACTTCGGTTTCGCCGACGAAGTCGCCGTCAAGGTCTGCCTTGAAGGAAGTGACTTTCGCACCGTTCACCGTGAAGTTGTTGGTGTCGAAAACGTTGATTTCGCCGTTTGCAAGTTTCTTTCTCACTTCGACGATTTTATCAACGGTGCCTTCAGCTGCCGCTTTGCTACCGACATTGGTGAGCACGACGCTGCCGGTTGTCAAAGTGCCGGTCCAGTTGGTGTCAATTGCTTTGCCTTGTGCGGTTTGAGTGATGATGTATTTGAAGTAAGGTGCCCAATCGATTCTGGAAGAAACGATGAAGGTTTCGGGGCAAGCCTCAAAGGTACTGCCGTTGTAGGACACGTTGGGGACGCCTGCTCTTTCGCATGCGGACGGTGCGCCCATGGAGTCTGCGTGTTGGCTGATGAGCTTGCAGCCGCCTTCGATGAGTGCTTCTGCGGTTTCTTTTTCTGCAGTAAGGTCATACCAAGAACCCGTGAACTTGACGTCCATCGTCACGCTGGGGCAAACGGATTTTGCACCGAGATAGAATGAAGTGTAACCGGAGATAACTTCTGCATAGGTGAATGCGCCGACATAACCCATTTTTGCTTGCTCTGCGGTGATGGTGCCGTTTGCAATCATTTCGTTGAGTTTGAGACCTGCTGCAACGCCTGCAAGGTATCTGCCTTCATAGATGGATGCAAATGCGTTGTGGAAGTTTGCAAGTTTGCTTGCTTCTGCACTGACGCCGGTTGCATGGCAGAATTGGATATTCGGATTAGCTTTTGCTACTTCCAACAAAAACTTTTCATGGCCAAAGGAGTCTGCAAAGATAACGTCGCAACCTGCTGCAACGAGTTCTTCTGCTGCGGTTTTACATTTTGAATCTTCGGGGATGTTGGTTTTGAAGATAACGTTTGCTTTTGTGAGACCAAGCTCCGCAATAGCTTTGTTTGCAGCGTCGATGAAGTTCTTGTCATAAGTGGAAGAGTCATCGTGCAAGCAGATGATACCGATCTTGAAATCATTTTTGATTTCGACTTTTGAATAGTCCGGATTGACGATTCCTTCGAATGCGGGCAATTCGAGCTCTTTTGCCTCTTCATCATTGTTGCAAGCAACCAAACCAAAGACCAATGCGGTCACGACTGCCAAGCACAATACGATTGCGAGTACTTTCTTTTTCATGCGTTTCTCCTTTGTTTGCCGTTGGGCATATTATTGTTGTCGTTTTATATTCACGTCTTGCGACGGGAACGTCATTGTTGTCTGAACACTATTTTGCCGTCTTCCATAGAGTCGATGATCGCAAGGCTTTCAACCTTGACTCCCTTTTGGCGAAGCTCGTCTCCACCGCCTTGGAATCCCTTTTCGATAGCCACCGCGCATCCCACGAGCGTTGCGCCCGCTTGCTCGACAATGCTCATAAGCCCGGCGATCGCCGCGCCGTTGGCAAGGAAATCGTCAACGATAAGGACTCTGTCGTCTTTTGAGATGAAGTCCTTTTCAACCATGATGGTTTTTGAAACCTGATGAGTATAGGAATAAACTTCTGCGTGGTAACAATCGTTTGAGATATTTATCGTCTTACTTTTCTTAGCAAAAAGCACCGGCGCATTCACATAGTGTGCTGCTGCACACGCTATGGCTATGCCCGATGCTTCTATAGTTAGAATTTTAGTGATATTTTCCCCGCAAAAGAGCGCAGAAATTTCCTTCCCGATCTCGTCCAACAATTGATGGTCTATAAGATGATTAAGAAATCCGCCCACCTTGAGAATGTTTCCGGGTCTTACCTTTCCGTCTCTCAAGATACGCTCCTCCAAAATCTTCATAGCGCGCTCCTTTACCACAATATTTAGTGGCGTTTCCGGTATTTTTCCCCCGTCGGTTGTGCGTTTGCTGTTTTGGTTGCTTCTGAATGATATGGGCATTATAGCCAAATCGGAAGGTCAATGTCAAACGAAAATCGGCACAATTTGACAAATTAATAAAAAATTTTTACACAAAAACACGCACCGTATATTCTTTGCTTGAAAGGCAATGTTTTCATACGTTTTGTTCGATATTTTTATACGTCAAAAACATTGATTCGCATATTTATACTCTTTGCGTCTTTTCTTGATAAATCATGTATCCGCACTATTTTCCGCAATCTTCCAATAAGAGCATAACCGCTACGCCGTTAACACGGAAAACTATGTTTTTTATAAAATTTTTTTAAAAAACCGCTTGACAACTTTTCTTTTGCTATTTATATTATTATCTTCGATAATAAGGGTAAGCGCAGGCTTGCCTTTTGTTTTTGAAAGAAACAAAAACGCCGTTTGCAAAAAAACGCAAACGAATACGGCATTGCTTGTAAAAGCGACGAAGCGATTGCAGTATAATATATATAATATAAAAGAAAGAAAAATAATCAATATAATGGAACAGGCAAAACTCACTCTCAAAGACAAAATCAAGAGTTTCTTCTCTCCGATAGACCTGACGCAAGGCTCGATTGCAAAAGTGATAATCAAATTTACGCTTCCGATTATCATTTCATATCTTTTGCAGCAACTCTATATCCTGTCCGACGCCGCGATATGCGGTCAGACGTTGTCTGCCGACGAAGTTGCAGGCGTAAACGACACTTCTCCGCTGATTTTCATCTTCATGCAATTCGCTTTCGGTTGCACGGCAGGTTTTTGCGTGGTTATGTCAAACAAAATCGGCTCTCACGACGAAGCCGGCATGCGCAAATCTTTCGCAACGCAACTCATTCTCTGCTCGATAATCACGGTTGTGCTTACGGTTGCGTCGATTTTCTGCATAAAGCCTATGCTTGCGTGGGTCAACGTCACTCCGCAGAACGAAGTCGTTTACAACGCCGCGTACACGTATTGTTTCGTGATTTTTCTCGGATTGGTAGCGCAACTGTTCTACAATTTCATAATCAGCATATTGAGAAGCATAGGCGACTCGTTCACGCCGCTCGTTTTTCTTTTCATCTCCACGATTATGAACATCTTGCTTGACATACTTTTCATCAAGACGTTCAAATGGGGTGTTGCAGGCGCGGCAGGTGCAACAATACTCACGCAAATACTTTGCACGATCGCTTGCTTTGCGTACACTTTCGTAAAATACAAGAATTTGAGGCTGAAGAAACAGGATTTCAAAATTGCGTGGAGCGACGTCTTAGCGCACGTCAAACAAGGCGTACCGCTCGGGCTTCAATTCTCCGTGCTTTCAATCGGAATAATCGTCATGCTTGCGGAAACAGTCAAATTCGACATTCTCCCGAACGGACTTATGGTCAGCGGCAATCCTGCGCAAAACGGTGTGGGTGCGGCAAACAAACTGTCTCAATTCGCAATGGCTCCCTTGTCCGCGCTCGGCACCGCAATGGTGTCATACAACGCGCAAAATCTTGGCGCAAAACAACTCGTCAGAGTGAGAAAAGGCACGAATCAAGCACTTATTATGGGGCTTGTTTTGACTCTCATTTGCGCCGGCATCGGGCTTCTTCTCACCATAAACGGCGCATATCAGCGTATATTCCTGAGCATAGACAAAATCTCCGAGCGTTCGATATACTTCGGGAACACGTTCCTTTATATCGACTTCTCTCTGTATTTCATTCTCGCGACTCTATTCGTTTTGAGAAACTCCGTTCAAGGCATCGGCAAATCGGTGTGGACGCTTGCCGCAGGTGCGGGAGAACTTATCGCAAGAGTGCTTATCTGCACGTTCCTTCCCGCACTCGTCAACGGTGCTCCGACCAACGCGCTCGCGTCAAACGGCGCGTACGTCGCATTGTGTTTCGGGGACCCGGGAGCGTGGATATTCGCCGTCGCCATGCTAATATACCCATACATCAAAAACATTCTAAAAATGGATTATCGCTATGCGTTCGGCGACGGCAAAAGCAAGGAATATTCCCCGTCGGCAATAAACGACGAAATCAACAAAAACCTTCCCGCCGACAATGCGGAAAACGATGAAGGAACGCAATCTTCATGCAACGCTGAAACCGAAAATTCCGAAGGCCTTTTAGCAGACACAAGCAACAACTCGAATGGTAGAAAAGAATAAAAAAATCATATAATTTGAATTTTACGCTAATATACAAAAAAGCAGGGTTTATGCCCTGCTTTTCATTTGATTAAATACCGTTTTGCGACAAATACGGCAAAATCAATGCTTTGATTTTGCGTAACTTGCACTTGTCAAATCGCTCTGGTCGCTTTTGCAAGGAAGAGCAAATCTTTGCCATGCAACGATTTGTGAAGTTTTTCAAAGACCGTCTTGTGATAGTCGTTGAGCCAAGCCTTTTCGTCGGCGGTGAGAAGTTTTGCGTCAATGCCGTCAAGGTCGAACGGCACGAGCGTGAGCGTCTCGAAAGCGCAAAAAGTGCCGTATTCGGTTTTTTCTTTTTCAACGGAAAGTACGAGATTTTCGTGTCTTATGCCAAATGCACCTTCTTTGTAATAACCCGGTTCGTTTGACGTGACCATATCGGGATAGAGTGCGTACTTCCATGTGGTTGCGCGTGGTGAAATGTTTTGCGGTCCTTCGTGAACGTTGAGAAGATAACCTACTCCGTGCCCCGTGCCGTGTTTGAAATCCATGCCGTTTTCATAAAGCGGTTCGCGCGCGATTGCATCGAGTCTTGCGCCCGTAGTTCCCGACGGAAACACCGTGCTTACAAGCGCGATATGAGATTTCAAAACGAGAGTGAACGCTCTCTTCTCTTCTTTCGTGAGTTTTCCGAGTGCAAAAGTTCTCGTGATGTCCGTCGTGCCGTAGCGGTATTGCGCGCCGCTGTCCACAAGCAAAAGTCCTTTCTTTTCCACTTTCTTATTTGTCTCGGGCGTTGCGGAGTAATGCACGATTGCGCCGTTTGAAGCGTATCCGCAAATCGTATCGAAACTAAGGTCAAGGAAATTCTTGCTTTCGCGTCTGAACGCTTCGAGTTTGTCGGCAAGCGAAATTTCGCTCATCTCTTCTTTTCCGACGTTCTCCTTGAGATAACGCATAAATTTGACAACCGCTATGCCGTCTTCGACGTGCGCTTTGCGGATATTGCGGATTTCGACGGGATTTTTGCAAGCCTTGCGCGAAGTCGTGGGGAAAAGCGCGGTTTCTTTTGCACTCTCTATGCACGAAAACAATGCGTAATTCGTCTTGTCCTTGTCAACGAGAACGACTTCTTTTATCGACTTTGCATATTCGTACACTTCGCCGTATCCAAACGTTTTTACTCCGTTCTGCTCAAATAGTTTTGCGATTTTAGCGTCGATTTTTCTCTTGTCGATAAACACCGCCGCTTCCGTCTGGGATACGATTGCGTACGCATAGTTGACGGGATTGTATTCTATATCGCTGCCGCGAAGATTGAAAAGCCACGCAAAATCGTCAAGGGACGAGACGAGTGCCACGTTGCAACCCTGACGTTTCGTGTCTTCTCGAAGATGAGCAAGTTTGCTTTCAACGCTCTCGCCGGACGCTCTGTCGTCAAGATAATACGCTTTGCTGCACGCAACTTCGGGCCTTTCCGTCCATATCTCGTCAATGATTCTGCCGTCGTCAACGAGTTTCACGCCGGGGCAAACGTTTTTGAGATATTCCACAAAATCGACCGTCGCCGTCTTAAAATCGAACGCAACCACGGGAGACTCCGCCAAATCCGCAATGAATTTTGTAAGCTCGGGGCAATCGGGCTCGCCCATTTTCATAAGTTTCGTTCCGCTTTCTTTGAGTTGGGCTTCCGCCTGAATGAAATATCTTCCGTCCGTCCACAAATACGCGCCGTCTTTGGTGACGACAAGCGTGCCTGCGCTTCCCGTAAATCCGCTCAGAAACGCACGCGCTTTGAAGTGATCCACAACGTACTCGCTGCCGTGGTCGTCGCTTGTGAACACGACGTATGCGTCAATGCCCTGCTCTTCAACGTATTTTTGCAATTTTTCGATGTGTTCTTTCATTTTCTCACCACTTGCACGGTCTGACCGTGCCTTATAATTTCGTTGTTCGGCTTTCGCCGATTTTTTCCGCAAATATTATAGCACCATAGTCTTAATATTGCAATAACTCTTTCAAAAGCAAAAGCCCTTTGCGAGCAAAGGACTTTTGAAATGTCTACCGATAATATTATGCGCAAATCCGTCAACGTCTTACAATTAGGAGACGGTTGCGGATACGCTTTGTCAATTCATTTGTGATAAACGAGTTTTTCGATTTTCGTTTCCCACTTCGCAATCTTGTTTTCGTCGTACTCTTCCGGAATACGCTTTGCGATTTTTGCGACTTTTTTAGAGCGCATCAGCATGGAGTTCATTTTGAGAAGAAGCGGAAGTCTCGTATATCCGCGCACGACTTTCTGCACCAAATCTTTGGGCGAAAGCACGATAAGTCTGCCCGTTGCGCCTGCCGCCATATTGCCGTCGTCAACGACTCCCTTTTCAAACAACCAGTCAAGGTCCGACGGTTTTGCACCGAGAAGCCAGCGTTTGAGCACGTCCACTCCCACGTGGTCCGCACCGCGCAAACGATAGTATTCCACTTGATATTTCCAAAGATCTTTCTTGTCCGCAGAGCCGCTTTTTATAATCGTATCGGCAAGAATACACGCCGCTTTCATAGAATTTTCGATTCCGCTTCCAATCATCGGAATCGTCATAAACGCCGCGTCACCGATTGCGACGTATCCTTCGGCAACCATTCTTGTGAGCGGGTATCTTATGGGGATAACGCAGTTGATTCCGCCACGCACGATTTCGTCACCGATTATCGGATTCGAGCGTTTAAGTGCGGATAATGCATTGTTAAACGTCTCTTTTGGCAATTTGCCTGCTCTTCCTATAAGCACGTTGACCGTGCCTGCCGGGTCGATTATGCTCCAACTTATGCCTTCTTCTCCGAGATGTTTGAGATACGCCCTGTTGGTGTTTTTGGGATCTTCAACGCCTTCCGCTTTTTTGTAGAACGCGCGATAGGCAACGAATATTTCGTTCTCATTCGGCGTTTTCGCGATATGTGCGGCGTCGGGAAGCATTGCTCTGAACGGAGACAGTGCCCCCGAATTGTCAACCACCAAGTCGGCATATATTTTTTCTCCGCCGACGACGATTCCTTTCACCTTGCCGCTTTCGACGATAAGCGCGTCAACCTTTGCATCGAAGTGAAAATCGACGACGTCCTTTGCTCTGTCAACGTATTGCTGTGCAAGCAATCTTCTTTCCGTTGACCAGTCAAGTTGCTCTTTTGGCAAATTGAGATTGACTTCTATACGCTCGGCCGGCGGAACGAACGTCCAGTTGCGTTTCGTAAAATACGTTCCTTCTTTCGGAAGCGGAAGAGAGAACATATCGAAAGCGTCGCGATTTACGTCATCGTGCCAGTCGTACGAGAGTGTGTCGTAGGTCTGTTTTTCGTAAACCGATACGTCAAAGCCCGCTCTTGCAAGTCTTTCGCTTGCAACGAGCGAAGCCATCCCTGCGCCGATAAATATTATTTTCATAATTATCCCTTTTTGAAATATCTCACCGGGCGAGATACATCCCTGTTGTTCTCATTTTACGTGCGTTACGAGACTGAGTTTATGGTCTTTCACTCCGCTTATTCCGTAAACGTATTTGTCTTCGTCCGTCGCAACGCCGCCGATACCGCCGAGATTGTAGGTCACCGCGCTCACCGCTTCGCCGAGTTTTTCGTTGAGACCGTCAACGCTGTCCACTCCGTCTATTTTGCCGACAATGACGTTCAAAATCGCTTTCGTGACCGGGTCGTCGTTGTTGCCGTTGACGCATACGCTTTCGCTTTTCGAAATCATTTTTCCGTTCGTTTCGTCAACCGTGAAAGAAATTTCGCTGACGATATACACTTTTTCGGGCACTTTGAAAAAGGCTTTTGCCGCGCCGAGCGCGTTTTCTATATCGCTCTTGTATTGCCCGAGTTCAACCATAGACACGATGCGCATAGTGCCTTTTCCGTCCGAAACCCCGATCGTGATTTCTTTGACAACAACGTTTGCGTCTTTAAGAACTTTAACCGCGTCGGAACTTGAATTCGCGCCGTTTTGCACCGCATTGTTGAAAATATATGCAAGAGTCACGTCGTCGTATTCCACGATTTTTTTCTTGTCATAAATCACGGGATTGGCGATTATGGATGAATAATCGTCCTTGTTTTCAAGCGAACTGCCCGAAAAATTGTCTTGCGACTTGTCCTTTTCGGCGGTTTCGTCAAACTTGTTGGTGACAATCTTGTCTTCCTTTGCCGTGGAGAGCGACTTTATGCTCTTGTAGATATTGATGATTTTCATGTCGGCAATGCCCATTTCTTCGACGGTTTTCCCTTCGATTTTAAGGTCTGCGACACCAAGTTGTCTGGGCGTGAGATTGATGATCACCGCAAACGCAATCACAAGTATGAGCACTATCGCGATAAGCGAGAATACTATACCTTTGAATACTTTCATTTTCTAAATCTCCTTTTTTTTCAAAGCAACGTCGCTATCGTCCGACTTCGCTTTTCGATATCTATTGTATCATACGTCGAAGAGATTGGAAAGAATTATTTTCGTTGCGGTTTTCTTTATATTTTTCTAATAAAATCGAAAACACTTATTTGTTACAAAAAAGAAAAGCGGCTTCACCGCTTTTCGATTTGTTTGTCGCTTTTAGTTTTAGTTTTGTTCCCCGTCGAGTTTTTCGACAAGCGCGCAACATATTTCAAATGTGTTTGCTATGCAAAACTCGCTCGTATTGTCCGCAGTGTCATATCTCGTATGCAGATATTCGGGGCACTTCCGTCCGTCAAATCCCGTCACACTCGCACTCTTCAATCCGTATTCGGAAAACACCGAAGCGTCCGTCGTTCCGAATAAGCCGAGCGTTGATTTCTTGCATTTAACGTTTGCGGAATTTGCGCAATCGACGAGCATATTGACCAAACTTTCATCCGCTTTTATCAATCCGCACCTTTCCTTGTCGTTTATACAAATGCATTTCGGCTCTTTAAGCACTCCGAGATGCACGAAATACGTCGGCACGTCGGCAAAGTCTTTTGCGTGAATATCGCACCAACTTTTTGCGCCGCGAAGCCCCGATTGCTCGCCACCCGTGAGAATTACGCCGACTTCGACATCGTTTGCGGTCACGTTTTTAGCACTCATCTCTTCGACGATTGCAACGGCAGTTTCACAGCCGCTCAAATTTTCGTTTGCACCTTCTATGACCTTTCTATGATTCACGAAAAAGAACAACGAAAGCCAACACGGAGCAAACACAATGGCAACGTAACTGGCAACGAGCATATCTCCGCTTGCGATTTCCGCACCGAGACCGCCCACGATAATCCAGCGTGCAACGTCAATTGCAAGCAGGTATACGAGACCGACGAAAACAGCGCACAAAACGACCGTGAGCATAGTTCCGCCCAAACGTCTTATGAGAGTCCATTCTTTCGTTGCGTCCACGGACGAGACGAAAAACACTCTGCATTTGGGAGCGTTCAGACTTTTTTTGATTGCCGTGACGTTCTGAGATTTTTCTTTTTTGTACAACGGATCAAGAAATCTTTTTCCCAGCACAAACTGCACGATATACACCGTGAGTGCAATCGCAACCAGCAATACGGACACCATTGCGGAAAAGAAATAAGAAACCAAAGCAAGTATAGAAAGCGTACCCACGATGTACGTCCAACCCGTATACGCGTCGGGATAGACGTCGAAACTTTCGGTTTTTACAAAATCGCACGCATTTTCAAGTCTCGATGTATAAAAGTCAGCCGTGCGTTTTTCCCCTTCGCTCCCCGTGTTGCGCTCGCCCATAGTCTCGGCGATGTTTCTGATGTTCTCAACCGAACGTCTTGCAACTTCCTGTTTTTGATCAATGACTATTTTCATATTCGTCTTCGCTTTCAAGGTTTTGAAGCATCAGACCGAGCAACGCTTGCAATACGCGTTTTTCGTTGTCTTCAAATCGTTTGAAAGCCGCCACATAAAATTTGTGATTTGCCTCAGCGATACGTTCCGCCACTTTTTCGCCTTCGTCGGTGAGCCTGAGCGTCTGTTCTCTCTTGTCAACCGTTGAAATGGTTGCAGTGATAAGCCCCTTGTCTTTAAGTTGCTTTACGCTTCGCGAAACGAGTGCCTTCGATACGCACGCATTCTCCGCTATCTCGCTTGCAAGCCCGACCGAACCTATGCTTGAAAGAACGACAATCTCGTTCGGAGACAAATCATAATCTTTCAATTCGCGCATTTGGTAGTCAGTGTAAGAGCGAAGAAGTTTTCTGAATGCGACAAAATAATTTGCTGTATTTTTAAGATCCATAAAATTATTTTATCATACATTACGCTTGATTTCAATAAGTAGTTAACAAATTTAACCGATATTAGTACAAATGTATCAATATACCACGCGATTTTATGCATATAGCACTTATTTTTTTGCATAAAATCAAGAAAAAACAACGAATACGTTGTATTTAGCACAAAAAATTTATACGTGATATTTCTCAATCTCAATGTTTTTTCCGCAAAAACATAAAACTCATTGAAAAACAAACTATTTTTTTACGTTTGGCAATGCCGTGAAATATAAAAACGAGACGCGCTTGCGTCTCGTTTTTATATTTGTTTAAACGATTTTATTCTTCGTCTTTTTTGTCTTCGGCTTCGCCGCTTTCATTGACGTTTTGTGCGCACTCGTCGCAGTTTTCGTCGCATTTCGTGTCGCACTCTTCCGTGCAATCTTTGCAGCATCCGCAGTCTTTCTTGTCAACGGCAACCGCTTGACTGTCTTCGTTCGGGAAGAGCATTTGCGGTGCGCCGTCTTCTGCTTCGAGCTCAATCTCGTCTTGGCTGAGCTCGCCGTTTGCAATCTTTCTCTTCTTGATTTCCGCAACCGCTTCTTGTTGTTGCTTTTCGTTGAACTTATAGAAGAAGAGCGGGATGACAGTCAGGAAGAAACTGATTGCCGCAATGCCGACAAGCATGAACCACATCGTGTCTTTTCCGGCAGGTGTAACCGCACTTGCGTTTCCTGCTTCGACGCCGGCCATGTAATATGCCAAAACGCCCACGAATGCGCCCACTGCCATACCGATTTTGTTGATGAGCGTTTGCATTGCAAAGCAAATACCTTCAGCTCTTTCACCGGTCTTGAGTTCGAGATATTCGACAGTGTCTCCGATCATCGCATAAGTGATGATGTTGCCGAAGCCCGACGGGATACCCGCTATAACGAGTGCGATGAGAAGAACAACCGTCGTTGCGGTGCCGGTGTAATTGCCGCGGTCCGCCGCAATACCAACGATAAACGCCACGAGCATTGCCACGCCGCCGATGATGTGAGACCAAATGTACGTGTTCTTTTTACCGAACTTCTTGGTGCACCAAGGCACGAGCAAGGACGCGATAAGTCCGCCCGGCACGATTGCCATCGTGAAGAGAGCGTACATCGACTCTCTGTTCATTATGTATTTTGCAAAGTAGAGACCGCCGGTGTACGTGAACAACATTCTTGCCGCACCGCCGATACCCGACAAAACGATGAGCATGAGCGGTTTGTTCTTGAAGAGCAATTTAAGGTTGTGTGCAAGCGAAGGCGGATTTTCCGTCGTAACATTTCTTTCTTTCGTGTTCTTGAAGCCAAGGAAGAAAAGCGGAATTGCGATAGCGCAACAAACGATTGCGATGATGAAGTATGTCCATCTCAAATCGCCCATCATGCTTGCGCTTGCCGTTGCCTTCAATTCGAGAAGAGCCGCGCCGCTCTGATTGACGTCGATGTTTGCGCCTTGGAAGAGAGCAAGCACGTCTTGATACTTGTCCGCTTGAGACTGAATGAACGCGCCGACGTTTTCAATGCCTCTGAACATATCGAAGAACGCAGTGTTGCCTGCAACGACCTCCGAGCCGTTCATCGTGTTCATAAGGGTTTGAATTGCGGTGACCGTTGCATTGTCGGTTGCCGTGATTGCCTGAGTGATAATCGGGGTGAAAACGGTGATGATACCTGCGCCCGCCGTGCAGAACAAACGAGCAATCGTGAGCAAGTTGCCGCGACGATACGTATCGTTGCTCATCGCGGTTGAAAGTCCCCAATACGGAACGTCCGCAACCGTGTATACCATACCCCAAATTATGTACATAACGGAAAGTGCCGCAAAACCGCCGTCGTTGTTTGGATACCACGGCAAGAAGCATATCGCCGTCATTGCGGCAATCGGGAATGCCATCCACTTCATGTACGGGCGGCATTTGCCCCACTTCGTACGCGTACGGTCAACGATAGACCCCATAATCGGGTCGTTGAGTGCGTCGTATACGCGCGCGGCTAACATAAGGATTGCCACCGCCAACGCATTGAAGCCGATTGCGTCCGTCATAAATACGGTTAGATACGATCCGATGATCGTGCAAATAAGGTTCTGACCAAAACCGCAAAGAGAATAACTTATGCCTTCTTTGGGTTGCATCTCGCCGTCGCCGGGAGTCGAGCCGAACAATTTGTGAACAAAGCCGTTGATCTTTTGCTTTGCTCCGACCTTTGCGGGTGCGGAATTTTCACTCATAATTTCACCACATATCCTTTATTTAGCATCAAAACTTCGACACTATGTATTTATTCTAACAACTTTTACCGCAACAAGCAACCATAAATTCCATTTCTTAAAACTTTTTAAGCATACAATATATACAATTGTGTCAAAAAATGTTCACCGCTCAAAGCAAAATCGTGAAAAATGCTTGTATATCTTTCAAAAATGATGTAATATATTCAAGCAATCGAGCGGATTTATCCATTCGTCTTCAAGATTGTTCGTTGCATTTCACTGTCGCAACCTAAACATCGATCTAAATACTACAACGGGGGCATGGCGCAGTTGGTAGCGCGTTTGAATGGCATTCAAAAGGCCAGGGGTTCGAATCCCCTTGTCTCCACCATCAAGACACACGCAAAAGGAGCGTATAAAACTCCGCCGCGTGTGTCTTTTTCTATGCAAAATAGGGGTAAATTGCCATTTTTATGGTAGTTTACCCTTTTTATCGTTTCTTCGCGTATCGCCGTAGGGATTTGTTCTTCTCTCGCTTTGGGAAATCGCAAACCGCTAATGATTGTACAAAAAGGATTTTTGCACGATAAGGAGCGTATGATTTCTTCTGTCTTAATCAACGAAAAAATGACCGACCGCACTCTTACGAACGCAGTCGGTCGTTTGACCTTTATTTCTCTGTACTCTCTTTTTCCGATCGAAGCAGACCGGTTTTACTTTTTCGCTTTTTAAGCTGACCATACCGGAGAATCACATATTCACGTCCATGACGACTGCGCACAGCATACTGTCCGGGGACGGGTCGCCTCTGACGGCACCGATGTAGTCATTGCCGAGGAAGTCGCTGAAATCACCTCCGATATTCAGCTCCGGAAGGCGTCCGACCAATCTGCCGTTTTCCATCAGATAAGACATCTGTACCGGAGAGGCAAAATGACCGCCGGGTGTGATATCGCCGCCTGAAGTCATGACGATATAGATCGCTTTGCCCGGTACAAGCGCACTAAGTGTCGGTGCGGTCGGCTCTGCATAAAAACGGTTGAAGCCAAGGGTCGGCACGCCGTCATAAGGGGCTGCCGCCGTGCCGGTGTTTGGCAGGTTCAGCTTTTCTGCTGATTTTTTCGTTGTCAGAAGACCGACAAGCGTTCCCCTGTCGATAAGTGCGGGGCGCAGATCAGGTGCAACGCATCCCTCTGTATCAAAGAAGCATACGCCGGGGTTTGTTGCGGGATTCATATCGTTTTTAAGTGAAAGCCTGTCCGAGAAAACCTTTTTGCCGAGTTTTCCGCTGAGCAACGAAGCACCGGAAGCGTACATTTCGGCAATAAAATGCTGAAGAGTGCCGCCGAACAGATCGCTGATATCCATAACTACGGGATAGCGTCCGGGAGTAATGTCGGCAGACGTGTAAAACGCATCATATTCTTTTCCGAACTGTGAAAGCAGTGCATCCGGGTCAAAGTCAGCGCCTTTATAGCCGAACGAGGTATCAAACAGATTTCCCGATCCACGATTCTGTGCAAGCAACTGAATGTCCACATTGCTGCCGGAACTTGTCAGGTGACGTCCGAGGGAGTTCCGGTATTCAGTCTTTCTGTAATTCAGGCTGATCTTATTTGAAAAGGCGAAACGAGGACAGGCATCGCCGAGACGGTCAAGGAAACTCTGCATTGTGGGTATCAGCTTTGATACCGGGATAATCTCTTTTTCATTGAGGTTTTCCTGTTCCAGTGCGCCGTCGAGTTTGCAGGGATAAGGAATGCCAAGTGCCAGAGCCTCTCTGGCTTTGTCTGTCAGTGCGTTCTCGTCAGGCGTTCCGAGACACCCGGCAACACCGATGCATCCGTTTTCATATACGCGGACAGTGCCTGTCGTTTCTTCTTTCTCACGGAAGCTGTCGATTTTTCCTCCGGTGACATTGAGCGTAACGGAGCGATGTGTTTCGGTCAAAAACTCTTTTTCCATGATTCTCACCTCACTGTACATTCATAGACGAAACGCGGACGTACGGACCGCCGAAACCGACGGGCAGATTCATCTGTTCCATCTTGCCGCAGCCGCCTGTCACAAATGAAAGCAAGTGTACGTCATGTGTCAGACCGTCTATCAGACCGAGCGTTTCAAACACGGAACCTGTCAGCACGCTGATCTGTACCGGGCGCCCCAGCTTGCCGTCAACGATCTCGTAAGCAAGGCTGGGGGCTATGGTGAAGATGCTCATGCCGCTTCCGTGGTTGATGGTTTTGATAAAATACCCATTTTTGATCGGGGCGATCAGCTGATCAAAATCAAGATCACCACCCTCAATATATGTGGTCGTCATGCGCACGATCGGCTCGAATGTACAGTCGGTCGCACGTGCATTGCCGGTAAGAGACTCACCGAGTGCGGTGGCAGTCTGTACACTGTGCAGCCGTCCTGCCAGTACGCCGTTTTTGATAAGATAATTCTTGCGTGCGCGGGTTCCCTCGTCGTCATACGGGACATATCCGCAGCCAGAGACGGAGCCACTGTCAACAATAGATAAAATGGGCGAGCCGACGGTTTTGCCGAGCTGCCACTCATCGCGCATTGATTGGTCCGAGAGCATGAAGTCGGATTCGGACTTGTGCCCGAATGATTCATGCGCAAAGACCCCGGCTGCTTCTGGCGAAAGGACGACCGGATATTTTCCGGGTGTGACCGGTACAGAATTGCGCATAAAATACGCCTGCTCCGCAACGGCGGCACGAAGCTCGTCATTCAGTCCTTTCAGCTCGTCAAAGCGGGTCGCACCCTTCTGCCATGAGTCCGTGAACTTCTTTTCACCTTCCGTCATGCTACAGGTGAAGGACAGCCCACAAGTCTGATAATCATACGTGACATCCGCTCCGAAACTGGACTGAAAGCGAAACAGGCTGTTGCGGTCAAGGTATAAGCCTTTGTGTGTGGTGACACAGGAATCCTCCGAGAGCAGTGGCAGATATGACAGCAGAAGCGCCTGTTTTTCCCCGGCGGGAATGTCACGCACGGAGCAGTCGGCAAAGCGGATCGCCGTGTCCCGATTGCGTTCAAAGCGACGGACAACAGGGTCATCGAGGATCTGCGCGTTGGGTGTGGCAGCCGCATAAAGACCGTCAAGCGTATTTTGCAGATGCGCAAGGTCGGTCACGGATGCATAATACCACATCCTGCCGTCATATACCCGCAGAAATGCGCGGCATTCGACGCTGGTCTTCATTTCCTGCAAAATACCGTCTGTATAAGAAATAATGGTCCGGCTGCGGTCCTCGGTGCGGACGTCAGCATAAAAACCTTTTTTGAATTCAATCATAAAAGAAAGCCTCTCCTTCTCTTTGATCAACTATTATATCACGTGAATATTAATAAGTAAACACGTTTTTGTACAGAAACATATGAACAATATTTTATCTTTGAAAACCGTAGGGTTATCCTACGCCTCAACAAACTTGTCCTTTGCCTTCGCTCTATATTTCAATATTTCAATGTTTTTATTATACCATAATCCTCCACTTTTTCAATAACTTGCCGCACTTGTCCAAATGTTTTTTTTGTTTGGGGTTCAAATCCCCGTGGACGCCTGCCCCCTTTTCGGCTTAAAAAGATGCTCCTTTTTGTTCGTCATTGACACAAAAAATATCGTACATTTGTACGATATTTTTTTATGCAAAGACAAGGGTATCTTACGAACGCAATCGGTCGTTTACTTATAAGATTTCTCTTATGATCGATGATAGA